>QWBY01012341.1_pt1 | contig 11465 bp, 11 predicted proteins | sample 1972471 | NCBI WGS metagenome assembly QWBY01 (sample SAMN09866722, study PRJNA288562) | Human gut metagenome isolate term6_stool, whole genome shotgun sequencing...
GAACTTTCATTCAGTTTACCATCTATTTTCAACTTTCCATCCGGACGATAACATACATAAGTACGCGGTTCGGTCAGAAAACGTTCATATTGTTCAAAAAGGCTTTGTGCCATTGCCGGAAAAGTAACCAGCAGAAGCAACAGGGTATAAATAAGTTTCTTCATCTATTTTTCTGATTCAGATTAGTTATTATCTTGCACTTGTCCCACTCCACGATAGAGTTTGATCGGTCCATCCAGCAACACGGCCAGCACGGTAATCTGCTCATCCTGTACCTGTTGGGGTACATCAATATAAAGATTGCCCGGTACTGAGTTCCAATAATTTTTATTGTAGACCTTGTAATTCAACATAGCTCCGTTACCAACCACCCATATACGGTTCACTTTGTTCATCAGCCCTTTTACTTCCACCGGACCGTTAGGTTTGTAAGGGAGGTATAAATACAGAATATCCCCCGCCTTATTCAGTGTGGTATATCCCTGGAAATGCTCGGTAGGAATCCCTGCGCGAGTTTCATAAATAGCTTCTTTATGCTTCTTGGTCCATCGGCCGAACTCCTTCAACACAGCGATCTGTTCTTCAGGAATGGAACCGTCCTCTTTCGGACCGATATCCAATAAAAGATTACCGCCCATGCTCAGGCAGTCTACAAATGTACGAAGCAAGATATAGGGTGATTTATAGTTGCTGTCTGTATGCTGATATCCCCATGAATCATTCATGGTCATACAAAGCTCCCAATATTTATCCTCGGGACGCACCACCGGCACTCCCTGTTCGGGAGTAGCATAGTCGCCATATCCCTGTATGCGCGAATTGATAATCACATTCTTATTATCCGAACGGAGCAGATCTACAATACCTTTGGAATTCCATGCTTCCGCACTTTGCTCCCAATCCCCGTCGAACCAATACAGATCCGGCTTCCAGGTTTTGTTCAGCTCCGCCAATTGTCCGAAATTGAACTTGTTGAATCTGGCCCAACGTTCAGGATCATTTTTATAACGTACTTCCGTACGGGTTTTGTTTGGGTAATCAGGATGAGACCAGTCCAATAAAGAATAATAGAAGCCAAGTTTCAATCCTTGTTTTCTTACTTCCTTTACAAAGGGAGCTATGAGATCACGTTTTGCCGGAGTGCTTTTCACGACGCTGATATCTCCTACTTTGGTATCCCATAACGCAACTCCGTCATGATGTTTGGTCGTTATCACTGTATATTTGGCTCCACTTTCTTTTATCAGATCCACCCAAGCCTTCGGATCATACTTGGAGGCTGTGAAACCTTTTTCCTGCTCCATGTATTCATCATAGGGCAGGTAGTTGTTAAAGAAGGACCAGCTTTCGGACACTCCTCTGACGGAATAAATTCCCCAATGGATAAAGATACCCAACTTGGCTTGTGAAAACCATTCCATTCTCTTGTCTTTCTGCTCGACTGTTTCATTCTGTAGCGTATCTTGTGCCCGTAAAGGAGAAGCTGCAATCAGCAGACCCAGAAACGCTAACGATAATCGGTTCTTTTTCATATATAATAGGTTTGATTAGTTAGGATAGCATGTCAGTATTATTAAAATTTACAGCTATATAATGGACAAAGATAATGTATTTTTATATTTTATTCTATCTTTGCACCCCTAAAACAGAACAAATATGAGCGCAAAGAAAAAGAAACAATCCAATAGTCCCCTGAGAGTCATCATTATTTTAGTATTACTGGGACTTTTGGCATATAAACATCAATTGTTTGACGGGAAACTGCTTGAAAATATCCCCACTATCGAAAGCAATGAAGAAAAGCCAGAAATACTGACCTCGCCCCATCTGAAACGTAAAGGATATACCCTGTCTTATAATGCCGATTACAAAACTCCACAATGGGTGGCGTGGGAACTTACTAAAAAAGAAACAAAAGGAAAAGAAGGGCGAACAAATAAATTCTTGCCCGACCCGGACGTACGTGGAGCCAAAGCATATACGGGAGATTATACAAAATCAGGATACGACCGGGGACACATGGCCCCTGCCGCCGATATGAAATGGAACAAACAAGCCATGGAAGAATCTTTTTATATGAGCAACATTTGTCCGCAAAATCCGAATCTGAACCGCGGCGACTGGAATGACCTGGAGGAAAAGTCACGCCAATGGGCAAAAAAATATGGAGCCGTGTATATTGCCTGCGGACCTATATATGATACTAAACGCCCCAAAAGAATTGGCAACAATAAAGTGGCAGTCCCCCATGCTTTCTATAAAGTCATATTGATAAATGATAAGAAAAATCCGCAAGCCATAGGATTTATTTTCCCCAACAGCGCCGGACATAAGCCACTGAAGAAATATATGGTAACAGTAGACAGCGTAGAGAAAAGAACGGATATCGATTTCTTCCCTGCCCTGCCGGATGAAATAGAAAACAGAATCGAAGCGGAGTTGGTACAAGAATTACCGTAGTCTGTCACACATACGCAGGCATGAAACGATACATACGTATGTATACCCCCACACATACGTATGTGTGGGGGCACACGAACGTACGGGTTTTATTTCACTTCCAGCACTACGATAGACTTGGCAGGAAGAGTCACTTTCAAGCTAAGGAAATATGAATCAAACCGTTTGCATCCCGTGAAGCGGTAGCACTTACCATCGGGACAATACGGTCGTCGCGTACAATCTTGCGTTCACAGTTCAGTTCCAAAGGAAGATAAGTAGCATCCTGATGCACTTTATACATTTCAAAGACATGGTAAGTCGGTGTCAGAACCATCTTGTCGTCCTTTGTCAAAATCATAGACTGAAGCACATTGGCAATCTGGGCAATGTTTGTCATCTTGATGCGATCCGTATATTTATGGAAAACATCCAGTGTCAAAGAGGCCACGAAAGCATCGCGCAACGTGTTCTGCTGATACAGATGTCCACGGACAGTTCCCGGCTCTTCATCCCACCAGGTTCCCCACTCGTCCACCATCAAACCGATTTGCTTCTTCGGATCATATTTATCCATAATTGCCATATGCTTCTTCAGCACCGGTTCTATTTCCAGACATTTGCCCATAGTCCAATAATAATCATCATCAGTGAACTGTGTAGCCGATCCTTTGCTTCCACTCCATCCCATCACTGTATAATAATGTAAAGACACACCGGCCATACGGTGACCTACATTCTTCATCAGTACTTCTGTCCAGTTATAGTCATAATCACTGGCACCACTTGCAATCTTGAACAAGTGATTGCCATCATAGTCACGACAATAAGTGGAATAACGGCGGTACAAGTCTGCATAATATTCAGGACGCATACTGCCTCCGCATCCCCAACTTTCATTACCTACCCCAAAGAATTTCACTTTCCATGGTTTTTCACGACCGTTCTCCTTACGCAGTTTCGCCATCGGGCTACCTTGTTCGGAAGTCATGTATTCCACCCATTTCGCCATTTCTTCCACACTCCCACTTCCTACATTACCGCTGATATAAGGCTCACAACCTATCAGCTCACACAAGTTCAGAAATTCATGTGTTCCGAAACTATTATCTTCCACTGTACCTCCCCAATTGTTATTGACCATTCGGGGGCGGTTCTCTTTCGGACCGATACCATCCATCCAATGATATTCATCGGCAAAACATCCGCCCGGCCAACGAAGCACCGGCACTTTCAAGTCTTTCAATGCCTGAAGTACATCATTACGATAGCCTTGGGTATTGGGAATTTTAGAATCCTCACCTACCCACAAGCCTCCATAGATACAGGTTCCCAAATGCTCTGCAAATTGCCCGTAAATATGTTTACTGATGATTTCTTTCCCTTGCTCGGGATGTACATTGATAGTCGCTTTCTGTTGGGCAAATACCGGCATTGCAGCGAACAATGCCAAGCCCATAAGTGCATTTTTCATGATTAAAAATAAAATAATTAATTATACTATATTTGCGTTCTCGTTTTTCGTTTGGTCAAATTTACACATTTTACATCAACCGGATAGTGGACAAAATTGTATTTTTAGGGGTACAAAATCGTCAAAAGTAGAAAAGAAACGGATATTTGCCTATATTTGCATACAAAAAAGCCCGATAGACTAAAATGAATAAAAAGAAGCGTACTATTGTATGGATTGTTATCCTTATCATTATCCTGATAGGAGCAGGCGGTGCAGGAAGTATATATTACTATTTCTTTGCCAAACAATTCCAACTTACAAAAACCACCTATATTTATATAGACAGAGATGATAACCTGGATTCTGTATACCATAAAATAATCCGGAACGGACATCCTAAAAGTATGTTCGGTTTTCAATATCTGGCAGAAAAAGAGAAGTATGGCGACAATATACGGACAGGACGTTACGCTCTCAATCCATCGGACAATATGCGCTACCTCTTCCGACGTCTTTCCATGGGATACCAGACTCCCATTAATCTGACTGTACCCAGTGTACGCACCGTGGACAGATTAGTGCGGGCCGTTTCGCGCCAGCTCATGATTGATTCTCTGGATATTGCCAAATTAATTTCCGACAGTGCTTACTGTGCACAAATGGGATATACCCAAGAGACACTACCCTCCCTTTTTATTCCTAACACTTACGAGGTTTATTGGAATATGAGTGCTGACGCTTTCATGAAACGGATGCAAAAAGAACATGCTGCCTTTTGGAATAATGACAGGCTGAAAAAGGCTCAACATATCGGACTTACTCCTGAAGAAGTGTCCACCCTGGCCTCTATCGTGGAAGAAGAAACGGCCAATGGTCCCGAAAAGCCCATGGTCGCAGGACTTTATATTAACAGATTGAATAAAGGGATGTTGTTGCAAGCAGACCCGACGGTAAAATTTGGTTTACAGGAATTCGGACTGAAACGCATTCTTTTCAAACATCTGGAAGTGGATTCTCCTTATAATACCTACAAACATGCAGGTTTACCTCCGGGACCTATCCGAATCCCATCCATCCAAGGATTGGAAAGCGTACTGAACTATACACAGCATCATTATATTTATATGTGTGCAAAAGAAGATTTCTCAGGCACTCATAATTTCGCTGTCACAGCAGCCCAGCATCAAGCTAATGCAAGACGCTATCAACAAGCGTTAAACCGGCGAAAAATAAAATAAAAGGAGCGGACTATAGGTCCGCCCTCCCAATGGATTATTTAATGTGTATCTATAAATCTTTCAGCAACCTTCCTTTGTATTGTCCTTTTTTCCCGGTCATCTTTCCATATTCCACTGCATGTACCGGACAAACATGGTAACAAGCCAGACATTGAGTACAGTTACCTCCCCAAACGGGACGATCCGTCACTGTTATATTGCCCACAGGACAAACCTTCTCACACTTCTTACAACCAATGCAGGCTTCCGTTGCATGAAAAGGCTTGGGAGACATCAGAAAAGCATTGAAAAGAGGGCGCAGCAAATAGGATTTAGTAAATGGAAGCGCACCTTCATGACAATTATATTGTTTCATTTGAGCCCTTGATGTAATTTCTTCGTTGATAAAACGCACACGGGCAACAGCATTCTGTACTTTCTGGGTTTCTATATCTTTATCATCTACATCAAAACCGGGCAAAGAAACATACGTATTCGGCATAGTAACCGAATAGCCGGCAACACATTGCCAACCTTTCCGGGTAACGGCAGAAGAAAAAATTTGTGCAGTCCGGCCTGTATCATCTCCGCAAGTACAGACAAAGAAAAGGTATCCCGGCTTATCCAACTTTAGCTGATGAATAAAACGAAGTACTATCTTGGGAGGTCCCCATGCATATACAGGAAAAACAAAACCTACTTTTTCCCCTTCTTTCAGCTTATACGCTTTGTTCCTGTCTATTTCCATAGCTATGGACAACAATTCCTCATTCTGTCCTTCCGCCAGCTGCCTTGCCACCCAAGCCGAATTACCTGTACCTGAAAAATAAAATATCATATCCGTACTATTTTTATAAAAAGAAGCGATGCTAATCTTTTGAATTAGCATCGCCTTATAATGAAGCCGCACCAGTGATGCGATGAAACTCCGAATGACAGGTTTTGAGTGCTCTCCTCCTTTGTAATCCACCGGCATAAATGCTACCCGAAGGCGTGGCCCGCCATTGGAAGATGAAGCTATGTCTCGGTTTTCAGATTAGTTTGATGAGTTTCCCAATCCAACTAATGCGGCTCGCTTTTCATCTCTTTCCGTATGACAAATATACGTCCTTTTTATGATATAAACAAGAGTATAGCAGAACTCTCTGTAATTCTGCTTATTGTTGTTTCCATTTATTAAGGAAACATCACAAGGCATCCGCAATAAAAAAGAGCAACCTCGTAGAGATTGCTCTTTCATAAATCTTTATATCGCCGTTTACAGAAGAATTAAGCAGCTTTTGCTTTAGCAACAATTGCTTTGAATGCTTCCGGATGGTTCATAGCTAAATCAGCTAACACCTTACGGTTGATTTCGATACCTGCTTTGTGCAATGCACCCATCAATTTAGAATAAGACATTCCTTCCAGACGAGCGGCAGCGTTGATACGCTGAATCCACAAAGCGCGGAAATTACGTTTCTTGTTCTTACGGTCACGGTATGCGTAGGTCAAACCTTTTTCCCAAGTGTTTTTTGCTACTGTCCATACATTCTTTCTTGCACCAAAGTAATCATGCAAAGCAATTCCTTAACCTGATCCAAGTTAGCATTAGCTACTAGACCTGAGTGTACAAGGTTTCTTTTCTGCTTTTTAGTCTTCTTAGTCAAAATATGACTGTGAAAAGCGTGCTTTCTTTTGATTTTACCTGTTCCGGTAAGAACGAATCTTTTTTTAGAACCGGAGTTAGTCTTGATCTTTGGCATCTTGTTTTTAATTTTAAATTATTATTCAAATGGTGGTAACGCACTATACCGGCGCGTTAGGCACTCTTTTTTCATTCTTTTGTTTCTACTGCCTTTTTCGGATTTTCCTTTTTAGCAGTATCCGTTTCTGCCTTCTTCGGAGAGCCCGCTTTCTTCGGAGCCAAAGAAATAGTCATTCTCTTACCTTCCAACAAGGGCATCTGCTCTACTTTTGCATATTCTTCCAAGTCATTCGCAAAACGAAGCAACAATACTTCGCCTTGTTCTTTGAAAAGAATGGAACGACCTTTAAAGAACACATATGCTTTCACCTTGTCTCCGTCCTGCAAGAATCCGATGGCATGTTTCAACTTGAAGTTGTAGTCATGATCATCTGTTTGAGGTCCGAAACGGATTTCCTTTACGTTTACCTTTACCTGTTTAGCCTTTTGTTCCTTTTGACGTTTCTTTAATTGATAAAGAAATTTAGAATAATCAATAATTCTACAAACTGGAGGAACAGCATTGGGTGAAATTTCAACTAGGTCAGCCTCATGATCCTCAGCCATTTTTAAAGCTTGAGCTATCGGATAAACTGCCGATTCTACATCGTCGCCCACAATGCGGACTTCTTTGGCACGAATCTGTTCATTGATTCTGTGTTGCCCTTTTAAACTGTCATTCTTCATTAAAAAACTTTTAGTTCCTGTTTGTTTCTTCTTATTTTAATTAGTATTTCTTTATCTTAACGCAAAAGAATACATAAAGGTTTAACAATGCGCTCTTTTGCAAACGGCTGCAAAGTTACCATTTATTTATCATATTAGAAACTTCTTCGGCAAGATTTTTTCCGAATTCTTCTATTTTCATGGTTCCTTTGTCGCCTTCGCCCTGCTTGCGGACTGCAACTTCACCGTTTTCAGCTTCTTTCTCGCCTACAATCAACATGTAAGGAATACGCTTCATTTCATTGTCACGAATCTTACGGCCGATTTTTTCATTACGGTCATCCACAATAGCACGAACATCGAATTTTCTCAGTTCCGCTTTCACTTGTTCCGCATACTCATTGAATTTCTCAGAAATAGGCAGAATAGCTACCTGGTCAGGAGTCAGCCACAGCGGGAATTTACCGGCAGTATGCTCAATCAATACGGCAACAAAACGTTCCATTGATCCGAAAGGCGCACGGTGAATCATTACCGGACGATGCTTTTGGTTATCCGAGCCCATATATTCCAACTGGAAGCGTTCGGGCAAGTTGTAGTCTACCTGAATTGTTCCCAATTGCCAGCGACGACCGATAGCATCTTTCACCATAAAGTCCAATTTAGGACCATAGAATGCAGCCTCACCATATTCCACTTTCGCAGTCAGGCCTTTTTCTTCGCAAGCTTCAATAATAGCCTGTTCTGCTTTTTCCCAATTCTCATCGCTACCGATATACTTTTCGCGGTTCACCTTGTCACGAAGAGAAATCTGAGCTTCCACATTCTCAAAATTCATAGACTTGAACACAATGTTGATGATATCCATCACGCGAAGGAATTCTTCCTTCACTTGGTCGGGACGACAGAACAAGTGAGCATCATCTTGTGTAAAACTGCGCACACGGGTCAGTCCGTGCAATTCACCCACATTACTTCCTGATAATCATAACGGGCCTGGATACGGCGCAAGAAATCCTGCAAACGGATACGCAAGGCAGTACCTTTCGGCAACCACATGGGAAGTCCCTTGCCCACCATATCGGTAAACATGAACAAATCCATTTCCTTACCTATCTTACGATGGTCGCGTTTCTTGGCTTCTTCCAGCATTACCAGATATTCGTCCAGCATTTTCTTCTTCGGGAAAGTTATACCATAAATACGTGTCATCTGCTTGCGGTCTTCCTGTCCTCTCCAATAAGCACCGGCTACAGAAAGCAGCTTGATAGCTTTGATAGGAGCGGTAGAGGTCAAGTGAGGACCACGGCAAAGGTCGGTAAACGCACCTTGTGTATAAGTGGTGATGTGTCCATCCTCCAGTTCGGAAATCAATTCACATTTATAAGTCTCACCTCTTTCACCGAATTTCTTCAACGCATCCTCTTTAGCGATGCTCTGACGCACCAATATCTCTTTCTTTGCAGCCAACTCGGCCATCTTGGCCTCGATAGCGGGTAGATCTGCTTCCTTAATGATTGCTTCACCCGGGTCTACATCATAGTAAAAACCGTTTTCAATGGCCGGACCGATACCAAACTGAATGCCCGGATAAAGTTCTTGCAATGCTTCGGCCAGCAAGTGGGCACTAGTGTGCCAGAAAGCATGTTTGCCCTGTTCGTCTTCCCATTTATAAAGAACGAAGTTTGCATCTTCATTGATAGGGCGAGATAAATCAATCGTTTCACCGTTCACGCCACAAGCTAAAACATCTTGTGCCAGCCGTGAACTGATACTTTCTGCAATCTGCAGACCAGTAACTCCTTCGTTATATTCGCGAACGGAGCCGTCGGGGAATGTTATCTTTATCATAATCTTCTATTTATATTCTTTCTTGAGGATGCAAAAATAACGAAATCTTTTTGACTTATCCTCTTTTTAGCAAAAAAATGTTATTCTTTTCGTTCCGTAAAGCGTTTGATGATATTGTAAGCAGAGAAAAGCCCCAACTCACCTGCTTTACTCAGGTCCTGTATACCTTGCCTGTTGTTACCCAAGAAAATATGTGTCAAGCCGCGATTGAAATAAGCATCCGCAAATTTAGGATCCAACTGGATGGCTCTGTCATAATCAACAATTGCCGCACGATAGTCTTTCAAGATAGAAAGCACATTACCTCTATTATAATAAGCATAGACAAAATCCGGAGCCAGCTCAATCACCTTGTCCAAATCGCGCTTTACCATTTCATAGTCCGCAGCTTTCACAAAGTCCAATGAACGTGCAAAACGTTTGTTCACATCATTCGGATCAGCCACAATGGCAGCAGTCTGTTCGTCAATGGATGCAAAATGTTTTGTAGCTTGTTCTTCCGTCAGAGGAGCTTCCTCATTAGTTATAATCAGACGGCCGGGAAGTACTTTCTGATTATTCAATGTTTCAATGAACTTATAATAGTTGACCTGCCGTTTCACATCATCGTGCTTTTCATAATAGGTAAGCACGAACATGGGCTGGGGAACAATATTCACATTCTTATCCTGCACGCGTCCACGATAGTCACTCTTATATTTTTCTTCTCCCTCTTCGTTGTCGGCAACCACTATCTTACGATAGTTGTTCATGTTCTTGTCGGACTTCTTACGGGTTTTATTATTCTCCGTATTATCGGCAGTCTGCTTATTAGGATCTACTCCGTTCTGTTTATCCAACTGTGCTTTCAACACCTTGAATTCATCTGCATCAGCACCTTTCACATCCCCTATTTTCCTACGCGCCTGCGCTCTGTACTGATATCCCAGCAAGAAATTGGGATATTCATTTATCACCGTAGAATAATCTTTAATTGCCCCTTTATAATCTCCTGTCTGATCCAACAACAGACCACGGTTGAAAATAGCCATCATATTGTCGGGCTCCATTTCGATAACAAAATTAAAGTCTTGAATAGCCCGGTTGTCATCGCCTACTTGTGCACGTAACAAGCCCCGGTTATAATGGCCGATGAAATTATTGGGATCAATATCCAATGCAATATCATAGTCACTCATCGCTCCTCTCAGGTTATTCTGATGGTAACGGGCCAAAGCACGGTTGATATAAACACCTGAATTCCGGGTGGACAGACGGATGGCATGATCAAAATCGGCTTCCGCATCTTTATATCTCTGCTGTTGCAGACGAAGGATAGCACGGCTGGCCCATGTATCTGCATCATAACGGTCTATTTCAATCGCCTTGCCAAAGTCTTTTTCGGCAGCCAAAGTATCTTTCTGCTTCAAATCCACCTCACCACGCATCAAATAGGCCTTTGTATATCGGGGGGAAATGGCGATCAGCTTATCCAGATCATTCTTCGCCCCTTTATAATCCTCCTGCCTGATACGGCAAAGGGCCATATTATGCCATACCCCTATGTTCTCAGGATCAAACTCCAACGCCTTGGTATAATCTTCTATAGCTCCCGCAAAATTATTCTGCTGGATCCGTGCCAATCCACGCACCTGGTAAGCACTTACCACAAACGGATTCCTCTCAATAGCCTCCGAACAATCACTCTCCGCCCCCTGAAAATCATCCAAATTTATCTTCGCCAGACCTCTATAGAAATAAGGATCAGACAAATAAGGCTTTGCATTAATCACCTGATTGAAATATTGAATCGAAAGGACATAATCCTCAAAATAAAGCGCATTACGCCCTATCGCCATCACCCTGTCCGTATTTATCTGTGCCGAAGCCACTACAGGGAACATTATTAATAATGTATAGAGTATCCGTTTTATCATTTTGTATTTATAAAAATACGTTTTTCACACAAATGCGCCACTGGTGGCGCATAGATCAAAATTGCGGAGTTATCATTTTATAGTCTTGACCTTATAGGAGCAACGCGCCTTGCCCTTCAGCATGGCCCCCAGCTTTCCTTTAATCATCTGTTTGCGTAATGCAGACAAATGATCAATGAACATTTTTCCGTCCA
>QWBY01004011.1_pt1 | contig 11462 bp, 8 predicted proteins | sample 1972471 | NCBI WGS metagenome assembly QWBY01 (sample SAMN09866722, study PRJNA288562) | Human gut metagenome isolate term6_stool, whole genome shotgun sequencing...
TTATCCGAAAAATTAAAAAATCATAAAAAAGAAATGCTAGAAAAAGTTTTGGAAGATGATAAGGGTATCGGAGAGATTTAATGGCTAAACTAACTTACAAAGATGCTGGTGTTGACAAAAATAAAGGCTACGAAGAAGTAGAATTAATCAAAAAAATTGTAAAATCAACCCATGGCAAGGAAGTATTAGCTGACATTGGAGGATTTGCTGGGGCTTTTGCCCCAAATCTTTCAGGAATTTCTAATCCAGTTCTTTTAAGTGGAACTGACGGTGTAGGTACGAAGATTAAACTTGCCATGGAAATGGATAAACACAACACAGTTGGTATAGACTGTGTTGCAATGTGTGTGAATGATATTATATGCCAAGGTGGAAAGCCTCTATTTTTCCTAGATTATATAGCTACAGGAAAATTAGATCCTAAAAAAATGGCAGAACTAGTCAAAGGTGTAGCTGATGGATGCAAAATGGCAGGTGCAGCTCTAATAGGTGGAGAAACTGCTGAAATGCCAGGCATATATAAGGAAGATGACTATGATTTGGCAGGATTTGCAGTAGGTCTTGTTGATAGGGACAAAATAATCGATGGAAAAGATTTGAAAGAAGGAGATATTGCTATTGGTCTTTATTCATCAGGAGTTCATAGCAATGGATTTTCTCTTGTAAGAGCAAGTATGGATCAGGCTGGTATTTCACTCAATGATGAGTTTGATGAAAATACTACAATAGGAGAAAAACTTCTTACTCCTACAAAAATCTACGCTAGTGAAATAGAGAATCTTACAAAAAATGTAGAAGTAAAAGCAATATCTCATATCACTGGTGGTGGTCTTTATGAAAATGTACCAAGGGTTCTAAAGGATGACTTGTCAGTTGAATTTGACCTATCAAATCTAAAGCTAGACCCTATATTTGAAAATATTCAAAAATGGGGAAATATCGACACTGATGAAATGTATAACACCTTTAACATGGGAGTTGGCATGGTAGTTTTCGTAGATCCTAAGGATTGTGACAAAGCCTTGGAAATTCTAGAAGGTAAAGCAGAAGTTGCTGGACAAGTAACTAAGGGAAATAAAAGTATTAAAATTAATTTATAAGGAGAATTATTATGGAAAAAGTATACACAGGAAAAACAAAAGACGTTTACAAATTAAATGATGAAGAATATTTACTAAAATTTAAAGATGATGTTACAGGAAATGATGGTGTATTCGATCCAGGTGCAAATTCAGTAGGACTAACTATGGAAGGAGCAGGTCACCAAGCAGTAGCTATGACAAAATTCTTCTATGAAAAGTTAAATGATAAAGGACTTACAACTCACTTTATTTCTGCAGATCTTGATAAAAATGAAGCTATTGTTAAAAAAGCAGAAGTATTTGGCCAAGGTGTTGAAGTTATAGTTAGATATTACGCTGTAGGATCATTTATTAGAAGATATGGCAAATATATAGAAAATGGTACAAAAATCGATCCTTATGTAGAAATTACATTAAAAGATGATGAAAGAGAAGATCCACTAATAACAAAAGATGCCCTAGCTTTACTAAAAATCATGACAGAAGATGAATATGAAGAACTAAAAGAGCTTGCCCTAAATATAGGTGAGATTGTAAGAGAAGAACTTGCCAAGAAAGATCTTGACTTATACGATATAAAATTTGAATTTGGTAGGATTGAAGACGGCAAAGTAGCTCTAATAGATGAAATTTCTGGTGGAAATATGAGAGCTTACAAAGGCGATAAATATATAGAACCACTAGAACTAGAAAAAATAATGTTAGGATAATATCAGACTCCCTTTTGGGAGTCTTTTTGTTGATGTTTTTATCATTTAGTAATTCTAATTTGAAAACTTTAATTTGTTAAAATAATAAGAAAAAATTGAAATATCAGGGGTTTTGTGGTATTATAACAGGGTATGAATCGGAGGTGTCTATATGGTAAATTTCTTAGCGATTGTACTAGTTATTGCATCAATAGTTATCATAACAGCAGTAACACTACAAGATCCTAAAACAGAAGGTCTAGGTGCATTATCAGGTACACAAACTAATGTATTTGGTAGAAGCGCTCACAGATCAAAAAACGAAATGTTAGATAAGGTTGCTATTGCAGGAGGTATACTTCTATTTTTAGGAAGTATAATAATGGTAGCAATTAACTAGGAAGGGGTAAGCTATATAATAGCTTAGCCTCTTTTTTATTATAGACAATAGGAGTTTCAATGAATTTAAAAGAATTAATACTTAATTTGGTATATGACAATAACTATATTCCAATGAGTAAAAAAGAACTGTTTTCTTATCTTAAAGTAGATAAGTATACTAAAAAAGCAGTTGAAGATATACTAAAAGATTTAGAAAAAGAAAATAAAATACGAATTTCAAATAAAAAAAGAATCATGCCTTTAAGTGAGGAAGAACTATCTCTAACAGGCAAAATTTCAATAGCCCAAGGTGGGTATGGATTTTTCATATCTGATAATGAAGATTTTTCAGATGTTTTTATAAAAAAGGATAATCTTAATAACGCTCATAACAATGATAGGGTAAAAATAGAAATTATCAGAGAAAAGTCAGAAGGGAAAAATGCCGAAGGTAAGGTTGTCGACATTATCGAAAGAGCTAATGAAGAAGTAATAGGAACCTATCAAAAAAATAAAGGTTTTGGATTTGTAATAGCTGATGATAAATCTTTTGGTGACGATATTTATATAGAAGATAAGTTTTCCAAGAAAGCAAAAAACAAAGATAAGGTTGTAGTTGAGATCATAAACTATCCTAAGAAAGGAAAGCCTGAGGGTAGGATAACCGAAATAATTGGTAGCAAGGGCGATAAAAATATTGATGTTTTATCATTGATTAGAGCTCACAATCTTCCATATGAGTTTTCAAAAGAAACAAAGAAGGAGACTTTATATATAGAAGACACTGTATCAAATCTTGAAATAAATGGAAGGAAAGACTTAAGAGATTTATTTACAGTAACAATTGATGGTAGAGATTCAAAAGATTTTGATGATGCGATTTCCATAGAAAAAAATGGAGAAAATTATGATTTATATGTTCATATAGCAGATGTAGCTCACTATGTAAAAAAAGGTAGCGTAATAGATGATGATGCCTACGAAAGAGGAAATTCTACTTATTTATTTAATGTAGTTATACCAATGCTCCCAGAAAAACTTTCTAACGGAATTTGCTCACTTAACCCAAACGAAGATAGGCTTAGTCTTAGTTTAAAGATGACAATCAATAATAAGGGAAAAGTTATAGCAAACGACTTTTATGAGGCAGTTATAAACTCAGATTATAGGTTGGTATATGATGATGTAAATAATTTCTTAGATGATAATGATGAAAACATTTATGAAGACGAATTATTAAAAGAAAAACTAAGAGACTTTGACAAACTTAGAGAAATATTAAGTAATATGAGAAGAAAACGTGGGTCTATTGATTTTAACTTTTCAGAAAGTCAAATTGATGTTACAGATGATGGCAAAGTCTTAAACATTTCTAATCTTGAAAGAGGCTCTGGAAATAAGATGATAGAAGAATTCATGCTTTGTGCAAATGAATGTGTAGCAAGTTTAAAATTAGAGTCATTTAAAAAAGCGCTTCAGGCTGTAGGATTAAATATAAAGGGCAGTGACCTTCATCCAAAAGATTTCCAACAAATATTAGAAGATGTTGAAGGAAAAGATATAGAAAAAGTCATAAATCTTTTGATGCTTAGAACTATGCAAAAGGCAAAATATTCTGAGACTAGGGATATACATTTTGGCTTGTCTACAAATTTCTACACACATTTTACATCGCCAATCAGAAGGTATCCAGACCTTATTGTCCACAGACTTCTTAAAAAATACATTCACAACAAAATCACAAACTTAAACCAAACAAGTCTCGAAAAAAGTTTATCTAAAAATGCAGAGCACTTGTCTATGACAGAAAGAAGAAGCGAAGAGTGCGAAAGAGATGTAGAAGATCTTTTCAAATGTAAATATATGAGAAGATTTGTCGGAGATGATTTTTACGGCAATATTTCTTCAATCACAGATTTTGGTATGTTTATAGAACTGGAAAATACTGTAGAAGGATTATTTATGTATAAATTTTCCGAAGACAGGTATGATTATATAGAAGAAACAATGAAGGCTTTTAATGCTGATACAAAGAGGTTTTATTCTATAGGAGATAGGGTTAAAATTAGAGTAAGAGATGTAGATTTGTATCAAAGAAATATAGATTTTGATATGGAGGTAGATGATGAAATTATTAGCTAATAATAAAAAGGCCTACCACGATTATTTTATAGAAGAAAAATATGAAGCAGGTTTATCTCTTTTAGGTAGCGAAGTAAAATCTATAAAAAAGGGAAAAGTATCAATAAAGGAGTCCTTTATTTCTGATAGAAATGGTGAGATGTTTATATATGGTATGCATGTGACACCGTATGAACAAGCCTACGAAAAAGATATTGATCCAACTAGAACAAGGAGGCTTCTCCTTCACAAAAAAGAGATAAATAAGCTAATAGGTCAAAAAACACAAGCAGGGTTTACTATAGTGCCACTTAAGATTTACGAAAGAGATGGCCTAGTAAAGCTAGAACTTGCTCTTTCAAAAGGTAAGAAACAATTTGACAAGAGAGAATCTATTAAAGCTAAAGATGATAAGAGAAAAATAGATAGAGCGCTTAAAAACTACAGATAAGGACTAAAAATGACAGAACTTAAGGTAAAACTTTTAAATTATACTCCAAATGGAGAAGAAACAATCGCCCAAGCAGGCAAGCTTTGCTATTCAAGAGTAGGTGTTGACGAAATAGGAGAAAAACAAGATGAAGAATCAATAGCAAGATATGTTAAAATGCTGTCTGATATGGGCCATCTGTCTCCTATAGAACATGTATCATTTACATTTGCGGTTGAAGGAGTATCTAGAGTTTTGACTCATCAACTTGTCCGTCATAGACTTGCATCATATTCTCAACAATCTCAAAGATATGTCAAACTAGACCAATTTGATTATATTATTCCTCCAGAAATAGAAAATGATAAAGATGCAAAAGAAATTTATGTAAATCATATGAAAGCATGTCAGAAGGCATATGATGATCTTGTTGAAATTCTAGAAAAAAAACATTATGAAGATTTCATAAAAGACGGGATGGATGAGAAAAAAGCAAAAAGATCTGCATCCAAAAAAGCAATAGAAGATGCCAGATATACTTTTCCAAATGCTTGTGAAACTAAAATAGTCTTTACCATGAACGCTAGAACTCTTTTACACTTCTTCAATGTCAGGAGCTGTCTAAGAGCTCAATGGGAGATTAGAGAAATGTCTGATCAAATGCTAAAGCTTGTAAAAGATATATATCCAAACCTATTCTCAAATGCTGGTCCATCTTGCATAAGTGGACCATGTCCTGAGGGTAAAATGACTTGTGGTAAAATTGAAGAAGTTAGAGAGAAATTTAAAAATATTTAAGGGCCTCTGGCTCTTTTATTTTGCCTTAAAATGGGTATAAATAAAGAATAGAGATTATAAAAAAAGGAAGATGATTTATGTCTTATATACAATTAAGTGAAGTAAGTAAAAAATATAAGTCAGGCCAGTCAGAAATCCTAGCAAATGATGGGATAAGTTTCGATTTAGATCAGGGAAGACTGTTAATAATTGTTGGAGCATCAGGTGCTGGCAAGACTACGCTTTTAAATATAATTGGTGGTATGGAGCAGGCGAGTAGTGGTGATATATTTATTGATGGTAAAAATTTAAGTAAGCTAAATGAAAATGAACTTACAAAATATCGCAGGGACGATGTTGGATTTGTTTTTCAACACTATAATTTGATTCCAAATCTAACAGCATTAGAGAATGTAGAACTAGCAAGTGAAATATCTAAGGGATCTTTAAAGGCAGATGAGGTATTAGCAGAAGTAGGCTTATCAAAGAGGCAAGATAATTTCCCTTCTCAGCTTTCTGGTGGCGAGCAGCAAAGAGTGGCTATTGCAAGAGCTTTAGCAAAAAATCCAAAACTTCTTTTATGTGATGAACCCACAGGTGCCCTTGATTATCAAACTGGAAAAAATATTTTAAAACTCCTACAGGATGCATCAAGGAAGTTAAATTCTACTGTTATTATCATTACCCACAATTCACTTATAAAGGGTATGGCTGACCAAGTTATAGAAATAAGAGATGGGAAAATAGTAGAAGATTATATAAACGATAATCCACTTCTAATAGATGAAATAGAGTGGTAATATGAATAAAACTTATATAAAAAGTATCTTTCAAGATATGAAAAAAACCAAGGGGAAAATATTTTCCATAATGGTGATGGTTACACTTGCTACAATGGTTATAGTTGGACTTTTGTTATCTGGTGTTAGCATGAGAAATAGCTTATCAAATAGCTTAAATAGATATAAACATCCAGATATTATAGTGAGATCTACTTATGGGCTTGATTTTGAAGACAAGAGTTTACTAAGTAGTGAAAAAAATATTGATAAAATAAACTTTATAAAAGCAACTGACCTTAAAGATGGCGAGAAGATAATCAGAGTAAAAGAATATGATTCTAGTATACCAAAATCAATTTTAGCTGATGGAAAAGTACCTGATAAAAATGATGAAATAATACTCGATGAGAATCTCAAAGATTACTATAAACTTGGAGATAATATTACCTTTTCATATATAAATAGTGATCAAGAAAAAGATTATAAAATGGATAGACTTACTTATAAAGTGTGTGGTTTCTATAAATCATCCGATCATTTTATGGAAAATATGAAAGAGGTATCTCCGTTAGGAAAAAGCGAACTTACTGGTTACGCTTATGTTTTAAAGGACAATTTTCTTTATGACGAGTATCATGAGGCGAACATATTTTATAAAGACTTGTCAGGCCTAGAGTATACTTCAGATGATTACAAGAAAAAAGTAGAAGAAAAAAGGGATCACCTTGAAGAAAGAATAAAAAACAGACCTGAAGAAGTTCTTAATAAAATTAAAAAAGACGCTAACAAAGAGATAAGAGATGCTGAGAATGATCTTGATAAGGCTGATAAGAAGATTAGTGATAATGAAAAGAAACTCGCCGATGCAGAGATTTTGTTAAATGATGGTTTTATAGAATATCAAAATAGTAAAGATGAATATGAGACTAAAATAAACGATGCTAAGGCAAAGCTTGATAATTCAAGAAAAACTCTTGATGATGGGTGGGCAAAGTTAGAAGAAGGAAAAAAAGCCTACAACGATAATAAAAAAGCGTTTGATGAGAAAATTTCACAGGCAGAATATGACTTAGCAGATAAGGAAAGTGACATAAATCTTGGATTTGCAAAATTAGATGGACCTTCTCAAGAAATCAGCGATGGTTATAGTGAGCTTAATAAGACATATGAAAATTCATTGTCAAAGCTTGATGAGGCCAAAGCAAGTTTAGCTATGGAAGAAAACTTACTGGCAGAGAAGAAATCTGAACTTGAAGCATTAAAACTAGAAGAAGAAACAGAAGAAAACCTTATTAAAATTCAAACACTAGAAATAGAAATACCTCAAATAGAAAAAGCATTAAATAAGGCTAGATCAGAATACGAAAGTAACAAAAATCTCCTGGATGAGAAATATAGTGCAGAGAAATTTAAGCTAGATCAAGCATTAGGAGAACTTAGGGCAAAAGAAGATGAACTAATAGAAGCCAAAAATCTCCTAGAAGAAGGCAAAGAAGAGTTAAATAGACAGAAAGAATCTGGTAGCAAAGAACTATCTGATGCTAAAAACGAGCTTACAGCGAATGAAGAAAAGCTTAAAAATGGTGAAATTGAATATCAAAATGGACTAAGTGAGTTCAATGACAAAAAACAAGATGGCGAAAATCAATTAGAAGAAGCCTACAGCAATCTTTTAGAAAAACAAAATGAACTTGACGAGAACAAAGAGAAGTTTAAAACTGAGAAGTCAAAAGCAGAAAAAGATATAAAAAATGCAAGATTAGATATCAAAGATTCTAAGGAGGCTTTACTTAGCTTAATAGATCCAGAATATACTGTAGAAAGCATATTTGATAATCAAGGTATAAATACTTACTATCAAAACTCTCTCAATATGGATAAATTGTCAAAAGTATTTCCAGCATTTTTCTATCTAGTAGCAATGCTCGTTACTTTGACAACTATGAAAAGGTATATAGAAGAACAAAGAACAATAAACGGAACTTTGAAATCATTAGGTTATTCTAATAATGATATAGCAAAGAGATTTTATATCTATGGAATAACTCCAACTATCGTAGGAGCAATACTTGGAGCTATTTTAGGAAGGTTTATTATTCTAAATGTAATATTTACAGCCTACTCTACTGGATTTAAGGTTGTAGATATGAATGTAGCTAACAGCATATTTGTAATATTAATTTCAATATTAGTATCTACAGCACTAATTGCCCTAACTGTAAGAATTAGCTCAAAAGAAACTGTTAAAGAAGTTCCAGCAAATCTATTAAGAAGAAAGGCTCCTGATTCTGGAACAAAAATCTTATTAGAAAAAATTAGACCATTGTGGACTAAACTATCTTTTATGCAGAAAATTACAGCTAGAAATATTTTTAGATATAAATCTAGGATGCTAATGACTGTTTTTGGAGTAGGTGGATGTACAGCACTCTTGTTTTTTGGATTTGCTATGGTAGATGCTATAAAAGATACATCTACAATCCAACAAAATGAGATTCTTCATTATCAAGCAATTGCAATGATCAATACCTCTAGTAAAAAAGATGACCTAACTGCTATAGAAAATGATTTAGCTAATTATAAAAATCTAAAAGTATACAATGAAAGAGCTAAATTAAAAAATGAAGGAAAGACAGAGGAGCTTTCTCTGATAGTTCCTGAAGATGATAAAAAGGTAAAAGATTTTATAAGTCTTAGGAATCTAAAAAGGAAAAATATAGATTTATCAGATAAAAAGGTAGTTTTAACTGAAAATATTTCCAAAAAACTAGGCTTAAAAGTAGGCGATAACATAAGAGTAGATATTGACGGAAATAACATAGATCTAAAAATAGGAGATATAAGTGAGAACTATATAAGTGATTATCTCTATATCTCAAAAGATTACTTAGAAGAAGAAATAAATGAATTGCCAGCTTATAACTCAAATTTAATTAAGGGCAATCCTACAGAAATAAAGGAAAAACTTGATTATAACAAGGCAGTGAATGCTGTAGTAAATAAAACAGGAGCTTACGAATCTATGGATGCCTTGTTATTTAACTTAAACCTTGTTATTACAGTTATAACAATTATTTCATCTGCTCTGGCTATAGTTGTACTTTATAATATAACTAGCATAAATGTTGGAGAGAGAAAAAGAGAGCTTGCTACAGTCAAAGTTTTGGGCTTTTATACTATGGAAGTTACATCTTATATCTATAGAGAGATATTTATCCTAACAATTTTGGGCATCTTTGTAGGTTATATATTAGGATATGCGATGTTTAGATACATCATAGATATTGTAGCTCCAGCAGAGATTATGATAGCTTATAGAACTCACATTAAATCTTATATCATTGCTGGAATAATAACTCTTTTAATATCTTTAGCAATTCTGATATTTGTTCATAGAGACTTAAAGAAAATTGATATGGCAGAAGCAATGAGTTCAGGTGAATAAAATTAAATAATTATATTTTGGAAAGGACACTAATAGTTAGTGTCTTTTTTGTGTCTGTAAAAGTACTTTCAAAATTAAAAAAGATATTGAAAATAATTTTATTGTAATATATAATAACACCATAAGGAAAATGTTTTAGCAGAATTAAATTGGAAACTGTTAAAAATTTTACGTAGTATATTATTGGGAGGAGAAATGAAAAAGAAGAAATTACTTGCTCTAGCATTATCAGCAATAATGTTACTAGCATCATGTGGCGGCGGAAATGACAAGAAAGCTTCTGACGGTGAAGTAAAACCTGAAACAAAGACAGAAGAAAAAGAAGATGCAAAAACTACGGATGATGGGAAAGCGTTAACTCTTTTATTTAACAAACAAAAAGAAGGAACAAATTTCGACACACCTTGGTGGAACCGTGGGGATATCTACAAAGTAATTACATACAGAGGATTATTTAAGGCAGACCCAACACTAAGCGAATTTACACCAGAGTTAATTTCAGACTATACAGAATCAGAGGATGGTTTATCTTATGAATTTACATTAAAAGATGGATTAAAATGGTCAGACGGAAAAGACCTAACAGTTGATGATGTTAAGTTCTCTATAGAAGGTGCTCTAAAAGGTGCTTATGTAAATACAATCTACACCAACGCATTTTCAAGAATAAAAGGTGGTCAAGATTACAGAGATGGAAAAGTTGACAGCGTAGAAGGTTTAACAGTTGAAGGAAACAAGATTAAGTTTGAAATGGATAAACCAGTAGGAAACATGATCAATGTTTTAGCACAATTTGCTATCTTACCAAAACATGGATTTGAAGGTGAAGATATGACAGAATATGCTAACTCAGACTTCTGGAAAAATCCTATAACAAATGGAATGTACAAGGTTGATGAAGTTGTAACAGACTCTTATATAGCACTTTCTCCAAATGAAAATTATGAGGGAGAAGCTCCAAAGATCAACAAAGTTGTTGTTAATATTGTTCCATCAGATGCTATACTAAATGCTGTTTTAGGAAATCAAGCAGATGTATTTAATTCAAAGGTTCCAGCAGAGATTGCAGCAGTTAAAGAAAAAGATAATTGGGAAGCACAAACAGTTGATACACTTTTCTATTATTCTTTAATATTTAATGAAACTGGATCTGACGATGGAAAGGCTAACGAATTTATAAAAGACTATAAATTTAGACAAGCAGTTTACTATGCTATAGATAGAGAAAACTTATCAAAGAACATTTTCCCAGAAATCTCTACAAAACTAACATATGGTGTTCCAGATTCTGATAGCAAAAACAAGAATACAGATCTTGAAATGTATGACTACAATCCAGAAAAAGCAAAAGAACTATTAAAAGAAATTGGCTTTAAACAAGACAAACCACTACAATTCAAATATTACATGGGAGACCAATCATCTGTCGATCTATACAATGCTATAGCTCAAAACTTAAAAGATGTTGGTATTGATGTAAACGTTCAAAAATTTGCAGGAGATGCAGGACAAGAATTATTTGAAATCAGAAACTACGATATAGCCCTAAAAGGACTATCAGCATTTGGATATGAAGAATACTTTGGTGAGTATGCTTCAATAAACAAAAACTTCCAAAAGCTAATCGGTGATGTTGGAAAGAAATACGACGATGTTTACACAGAATTCTTAGCAGAATCTGATCCTGACAAGAGAAGCGAACTACTAAAGAAAATGCAAAAAATCGAATCAGAAGACTTATCAAAGATGAACATA
>QWBY01002190.1_pt1 | contig 11448 bp, 7 predicted proteins | sample 1972471 | NCBI WGS metagenome assembly QWBY01 (sample SAMN09866722, study PRJNA288562) | Human gut metagenome isolate term6_stool, whole genome shotgun sequencing...
ATGGCTAATCCCAATTTTTAAGGTGTTCTATTATTGGCAATATAATAAACTTAGATATAAGAACAAAGTCTGACACTTTGATTATAATGATCAGGCTTGATTTCTCGATGAAGAACAAGAGAAAAAAGACAAGTATAAAATGCTTGCATTATTAGAGAAACTTAAAAAAAGACTATATGAAATAAATGATGGGTCTTTTGAAATTGATGATAAATATTTAGATACAATAGATGTAGTCAAGACTCCTTTAAAAAAACTAGAACTGATAGAATCATTCTAATTGAATTTAAAATTTTTTAAATAGTGCTTGTAAAAAATGAATCATGCAAGCTCTATTCTCATATTTATTTGAAAAAATTAACTTTGTTAAAGACAATGTCTTCTATCGTTAAGTTACAAAGGATGGGGTAAATTCATCAAGAGGACTATTTGAATCTAGTTTTCAATAAATTATTTACATTATGATTCTGCTCAAGATTTACATTTCTGAAATTACATTTAATTCCGGTACTGGAACTGGGACGGGACTAAAATTTGAAAACGTCATATAATTAGATGAATTTGGCGGTATTAGAAAAAATAAAATCTAGCATTTTGAATGATTTGGGATATATCGTACATCTGGAAAAGAAGAATGGGAGTAATAAATATTACACTATAATAGTAAAATGCCACAGTTGATTCTGTGGTTTTTTTGTTAAAATCAAGTTCGTTCACATATTAGTATATTTTCGTGTGTTATAATAGATATAAGATAAGTGAAATATATCAGTTTATATTGTATTTTAGTTACTATTTAATTTTACATAGGAGTTATTTTATGAGATTTATAGATGAATTGAGTAAAGTCTTAAGTTCAGATGAACGATTTACTGGGGAAAATAATGAGATAATAAAGACAAAAGTATCGGATGCTGCAAGATTTAATGATGAGAAATTATTAAAAACCTTGCTAAATAATGATTTATTAAAAGAAACTTTTTTTACGAGAGTTGATGACATATATGTTTTTGATAAAAATAAATTTGTTTGGGTTCTAGAGTCAAAAGAATTTCTTCCGGATTCTTTTACTATGTATAAAAATAAGATAGGTCTTGTTGATTCTAATAATAATTTATTTAGTCAAAAACAAGATGTTTCATTGGTATGGCCTTACAAAGACTGTGTCCTTGAGGGTGGACAGACCAAAGAAGACCAAAAAAGAGATGAAATTTTTTATAATGAAACCCTTGCTCCAGACCAGGTAAACAGACTTTTAGCTCCAAAAGTTTTAGGGAATGCTAAACGATATACTAAAGACGGAATAGAAGAGAATATAGAATTTAAAGAAGATGGTAACTTGATTATAAAAGGAAATAATTTGCTTGCTTTGTCTTCTATCCTAAAAAAATATAAGGGACAAATTCAAATGATTTACATAGACGTTCCATATTATTTCAATGACACTAAAGAGTATGATGCTTTCAAATATAATTCAAATTTCTCATTTTCGACATGGTTAACATTTATAAAAAATAGAGTTGAGCTTGCTAGAGAATTATTAACAGAATCTGGAACACTTTGGTTTCACGTAGGTGAAGATGGAATGCACTACGTGAAAACAATATTAGATGAAATTTTTGGAAAAGAAAAATTTGTAGGAACGATGCCCAGAAAAACTCGTGAAGGTAAAAATGACGTTTCATTTAATTTTAGTCAAGATTTTGATTTCATTTTAATATATACAATGGGAAATAAGAATGACTCTGTTATTAGAAGGAAAATACAAAGATCCTACATAGAAACTGATGATTTTCCTGGAAGACCATGGAGAAGAGGTGATATTAGACAGCAAAAAAATTATCAAGAAAGACCAAATTCTTATTTTGACATGGTTAATCCAAAGACTGGAAAAGTATATCCTGTAAATAAAAATTCAGTTTGGAGAGTTACTAAAGATACATTTGATGATTGGTATAAAAAAGGATATATAGGATTTCCAGATGATTATGAATTTATGACAGGAGAAATTCCGTTTAGAAGATCATTTAAAGATGAAGATGAAATAAGAGATTTAGAAAATGGTTCATCTGTATTTTCAGATTATATACTAAAAGAATTTGTTGAACAATTAATGGGAAAAGGTAAAACAGCTAAAAAAGATATCGTAAATAATGAAGATTTCAAATATGCCAAACCTGAGAGCCTACTAAAATCAATTATAGAAATTTCAACAAAAGAAGATGATATAATTTTAGACTTTTTTTTAGGATCTGGTACAACTGCAGCCGTTTCTCATAAAATGAGACGTCATTATATCGGTATAGAACAAATGAATTATATTAATGATTTGACTATCGAGAGGCTTAAAAAAGTAATTGAAGGTGAACAAGGTGGTATTTCTAAATCTGTAAACTGGCAAGGTGGAGGCTCTTTTGTTTACTGTGAGCTTTTAGAAGATAATGAAAGTCTAGTCAATGAACTAGAAAAAGCGGAAAATACTGATCAAGTTAAAATTGTTTTGAATAAGGCCATTGATAATGGGAAATTAATTCCTTCTATCTTACCTAGTGATTTAAAAGTAAATGAGGATGATTTTGATAAGCTTAGTCTTGATGATCAAAAGAATCTAGTAATGGAGCTTTTAAATAAAAACCAGCTTTATGTAAATTTATCAGATATAGACGATGAAGACTATAAGGTGAGTGAGGCTGACAAGGCATTTACTAGAAGCTTCTATGGCAAGGAGTGATATCATGACTGACCAATATTTATACCAAGAGTTAGACGTTATTAAAAAAATAGGAGCTTTGAAAGAATTGCCTTCCTATATAGAGTCAAACTTAAATCCTAATATAATTTTGCGTGATTATCAAGAAGATGCTTTTAGGTATTTTATAACCTATGTTGAAAGTAATTTGATAAAAAATAAACAAATCCATAATTTATTTCATATGGCAACTGGTTCTGGTAAGACTGTTATTATGGCAGGTTTGATTTTATATCTATATACCAAGGGCTATAGGAAGTTTTTGTTTTTTGTAAATCAGAATAATATTATAAAAAAGACTAAAGGAAATTTTCTGAATCCATCTTCTATTAAGTATCTCTTTGCTGATAATATTGAATTAATGGGTGAGCAAGTTCAAGTAAAAAAAGTAAATAATTTTGCTTTTTATGATAAAAATGCTATAAATATTTGTTTTACTTCCACACATAAACTTCATCTGGACATGAATTTCACAAAGGAGAATTCTCCTACTTTTGAAGATTTTGAGGATGATAAAATTGTCTTAATATCTGATGAATCCCACCATATCAATACTGTGACCAAAGGCCTAACAAAAACTGAAAAAAGAAACTTAGATGAAAATGCCAAAAGTTGGGAATATACAATTGAAAGAATATTTAGAGCAAATAGAGATAATGTTTTGCTAGAATTTACAGCAACTGCAGACTTAAAAGACCCTAATGTTGAGAAGAAATATTTGGATAAAATTGTCTATGATTATACCTTATCTAAGTTTAGAGAGAGTGGATACACCAAAGACTTTAATAATATGCAAGGTGATTATGACAGGTGGTCAAGAACTCTTCTTGCCCTTGTTATAAGTGAATATAGGAGACATTTGTTTGGAGACAATGGTCAAAATATAAAGCCAGTTGTTTTATTGAAGTCAAAAATTATTAAAGATTCAAAAGAATTTTATGATGAGTTTTATCAAAAATTAAATAATCTTAAGGCTGAAGAAATTCTAAAATATAAGGATTCTGATAATGAGTATTTGACAAATGCAATTGAATATTTTTTTAAAAAAGACTCAAGTTTGAATTCATTAGTATCTGATATTAAATTAGGATTTTCTGTTGAGAATTCTATACTTTTAGATTCGAAAACAATATCTGAGGATAAACAAATATACATAAACTCTCTTGAAGCAAAAGATAATCCATATAGGATAATTTTTACTGTAGATATGTTAAATGAGGGCTGGGATGTATTAAATCTTTTTGATATTGTAAGATTATATGAAACAAGAGATGGAAAAAATGGGAAGCCGGGAAAAACAACTATTAGTGAAGCTCAACTAATAGGTCGTGGTGCAAGGTATTGTCCATTTAAAATTGAGGATGGTCAGCCAAGAAATAAGCGTAAGTATGATTTTGATATGAATAATGAGAATAGAATACTTGAAACGCTTCTATATCATTCTATGCAAGACTCAAGGTATATTAGTGAATTACGATATGCACTAAAACAAACCGGTTTATTAGCAGATGCTTCGATGGAAATAAATTATATATTGAAAGATGAATTTAAACAAACAGATTTTTTCAGGGAAGCCTATGTATTTTCAAATAGAAAAGTTGAAAAGTCAAGAAAATCAGTTGCAGGAATAGATAAAAAAATACGAAATGGATATTACCAGCATAAAGTATCCACAGGAAGTTCTTTTATATATGGATTGTTTGATGAGGGAAAAGTAAAGGCTAATGAGATGACTAATACTTTTAACTATAAATTTAAAAATATACCTTTAAATATTGCTGAAGGTGCAATGTCAAATTTTGAGGTCTTAAAATTCAATACACTTAAGTCATATTTTCCTAACTTAAAATCAAAGAAAGAATTTTTGAAATCTGGAAATTATTTGGGAAATATAAGCTTACAAATAGAAAGCCCATACAAGAAATTAAAAGCCAAAGATCTTTATGATGGAACAATGAAAATACTTAAAGAAATATCATTATATTTACAAAAGATAGAAACTGAGTATGAAGGAACCAAGGAATTCTACGCTAAGAGAGTCTACGAGGTATTAAAAGATAAAAAAATATATATTGACAATCCACATGGAGATGGAGTAGGAGTGTCCCAATCCATGATTGCCAATGAAGACGTCTTGGACTTATCATACGAGCAATGGTATGTCTACAATGATAACTATGGAACAGGTGAAGAAAAAGCCTTTGTCAAATATTTCAAGGGGATAGTTAAGGATTTGAGAAGTAAATATGATGATATTTATTTGGTAAGAAACGAGAGAATTCCGGCCTTGGCTATTTATGAATTTGATACAGGAGAAAGATTTGAGCCAGACTTCTTATTGTTCTTACAAAAGAAAGGAACTGATGGATATTTGCAAGAACAAATTTATATTGAACCTAAAGGTAGCCATCTACTAAAAAAAGACAAATGGAAAGAAGATTTCCTACTAAAAATTGAAGAACAGGGCATACCTACAAAAACTTATGTGGATGATAACAAGTATAAGATTATAGGACTTCCATTCTTTAATAGGGAGTGTAGGATGGAAGAATTTGAGGAAGAGATTAGAAAAAACTTTAGTTAAGAGCAGCTTTAAAAGGAGTGGTTATGGAAGAAGATATAGTAAACTACTATATATCAAAAGATATTCATTTTGGTGCTAGGTCTAATGAAAATAATGAAATAGTGTATATGAAAAATGATCAGGTATTAAAAACTGAAGATAATGAGTCAATTACAGATTACGAGTTTAAACAATTGATTAAAAAAGAAGTTTCTAGATTCATTTACCCTTATGAAAATACAGTTATTTTAGCTGGTGCAGGTGCATCTATTGTTAATAATGATGAAGGAATTCCCGATAAAAGTTATGGTCACACAGTTAATATGTTGACACAAGTTGTGGATGAGATTTTGGAAGAAAATGAAGATTTATTTTCAATAAACGAACTATGTGAACTATGTAAATATAATATTCCAATAAAAGAAACAAAGAAATTTGAGTATGATAAGATTGAAGAACATTATAATCATGATTTTATTTTAGAAGATTTTTTATCTAAGGTTTTATCTTACGAGGAATTCATGGACGAGAATGATACTAAGAAGAAATACAAATTAACAAAAGATAAAATATTAGAAGTGATTAAAGATAAAACATCATATTCTTTCAATAAAAATATTCATAATCATGATACCTTGATAAAAATTTTTTCAGATATGGTTAAAACTCCATCTAGGCTGTCTATAGTTACCACTAATTACGATACATTATTTGAAGAAGCAGCAGAATCATTAAATTTTACAGTAATGGATGGTTTTTCATTTACTGCTAAACCTAGTTTTGATGTGGATTTATTTAATTGGTTTTTGGTTAAACCTATTTTAAATGTTAATTCAGATAAGGTTGAATACAAAAAGAATATTATTAATTTGTTAAAAATTCATGGTTCATTGACACGGAAACAAGAAGGAGGAAAAATTATTAGATGTGATAAGGAAAACAACGAGAATCCGATAATGATATTTCCGAGCTCTAATAAGTACTATCATAGTTACGAGAATCCTTACTTCGAACTTTTTTCAAAATTTCAAGAGTTGTTAAAAACTCCTAATACACTCTTAATAACTACAGGATTTAGTTTTGCAGATAATCATATAGCAAAAATGATAACACAAGCCATTAAGTCTAATCCTAGTTTGACTATATTGGCAACAGATTATTCGATAGATAAAAAGGATAAATCTCCGAATTGGAAAGAATTAATAGGGTTAATGAATAGTGGTTATCATATAGCTTTCCTAAAAGGAACTGTAGCAGATGGATTAATTGACTATTTTGGGGAGGTTCAATATGGTGATTGATCAATTTTATACAGATATCGATAAAAATAATTTTTATTTAGGAATGGTTTCACAAGTATATAAAGATGGGTTTGTGGTGCAAATTGAAAATCTATCATGGTTACGACAAAGAAGAATAAATTTAGAATTGTTAGTACCTAATATAATTAATTATTATGTTGTTATTGACTCGATACAAGGTTTGTTTATAGGGGAGGTATATCAGTCTAAAATCTCAAATTCAAAGAATACTCATTATGAATTAAATAATGAGACTTATGAAAATATTTTTTCTGAATTATCAATAGAAACTATCGGCTTATTAGCAGCAGAAGATTCTGGTTTTATTTCTCCAGGATTTAAAACTGTTGGTCTTACTGATAAGGTCTATATTGTTAACGATGAAATAAAAAAAAGATTTCTTAAATCAGTTGAGAATAAGAGGTTAGATAAAAACTATTTAGATAAAAAACTTAAACCATTCGCAACTGCTTCAAATCTTGGTGACGATACAATATCACTACATCCAGAAACTCTATTTGATAGACATTTAATGACGATAGGTACAACTAATAGTGGTAAATCTACTACAGCATTATCAATTTTAGATAAACTTATATTAGCAGAAAAAAAAGTTTTAATTATTGATCCAACAGGTGAATATTTAGACGCATTTTATGAAGATGATATCAAACAACTAACTTTAGGGAGAGATACAGTTTTAACACCAGGCAAGGTTTCATATTCTCAGCGGGCAATGTTATTTGAAACTAATGATTCAACTCAACCAGCTGTAATTGCGGATGCAATTACTAGCCTTAGGTATCAAAAAAGGGAAGGTAATGACTGTGCACTTGTAAAAGAAGGAAAAGAGATAAAAGATATAAATAATAAATTAAAAAGCTTAACTGAGGAAGATTTGGATTTTGATTTAGATTTGTTACCCAAACAGATATTAGAAGAGGGGGTTGAAGCCGATAGAAAAATGCAACTGTATCAGAAGGGGGCATTTCAATTTAATAATAAACAGTGGCTATTTCAAAAAGTTGAATATAAATTAAGAAATTCTGAACTTTTAAATTTTTTCAATTCAAAAAATGATAAATTTGATTTACTTGGTGAGATAGATAGATTCATAAAAAATGAAACTAAAAGTTTATATATAAATACATCAGAAATTGGTGTTGGTGATGGAATAGGAGCCATGATTATTGATTTAATTAGTAATTATATAATTAATCACAAAGACAAGAATGATGTAGCATTCGTAATATTTATTGATGAAGTTCATAGGTACTCTAAGGATATAGGAGGAGTGAGATATCAAACTGGTTTAACAGCAATTGCAAGGGAAGGGAGAAAAAAGGGGATTTTTCTCTTTTTGACAACACAAAATCCAAATGATGTACCATCTGATTTATTAGGACAGATAGGGTCGTTATTAATTCATAGATTAACTCATAGGTATGAGATAGAGTCTATTAGGAATTATCTATCAGATAGTAGCCTAAGACAAGTTCCTAAACTTAATCAAGGTGAAGCAATTTTCACAAGCATTAATTTACTTAAAGATCTCAATCTTAAGATTGAAAAATGTTCAAGAATACATTTTAATAATACCACTAAATTATAATTATAGAATTTATAAGTTAGTTAGGATAAATTAATGAGATTAAAATTATTTTAGATTTGTGAGATAGATTATTATTAACTAAGAGATGTGAGGAGTCATATGATCGTTTGATTACTGTAAAAGATTAATTTAACAATGACGAATATATGGAATAAATTATATACTCAATTCACATATAAACCTTTTATAAGGCTTAATAAATTAAATGATTGATCTTTCTAAATTTATTTAATAGAATTCAAATAGTTAACAATATATGGTTTATTCTCTGGGATTGGTACGGAATAGAAATTTAAAGATATTCTTATTTATAAGACCGTAAAGAAAAATTACGATTTAGTCATTAGTTTAACTATTATCTGAATATATGCTATAAGTCATATAAAGTCAATCTTTAATGTAGACTTACAATCAAAGGCGAGCGCAATCTCGTCTTTTTATTGGGTCTATAATAAATCGTGTCGGTAGAAGTAATTGATATAAGGTGACCCCATAAAGTTAGGCCAAAAAACTAACTTAAGGAGGTCAGTTCATAATTGTATCATTTTTCATATGAAAAATGAAATATACAGAATACTAGTTAATATTAAAAATAATGTATGAGTGCAGCCATTTTTTATTTAAGAATTCAAAAATCATATTATCAATTAGTTTTATTAAATATTTTATAATCAATCATTTTTGTTTATACCACTATATATAGTATAATATACAAGAGTTACAAAATAATACACTATATGTAGTATACTGGAGGAGATATTTGGAAGAGAATAAAAAAGAATTGAACAAAATTATTTATTTTGATGAAGAGTCTATTACAAATTTAATTTACATTAAGTCAGGTGGAGAAATTGAGCTAGTTCAGCAGCAAGATAATAAAAACTCAGATGTATTTAAGATAGATAGTGATGGAGAATTTGGTGTCAAGGGATCAGTAGGTAAGATACTGAATTTCTTATTACCATTTAATTTAAAGGCCAATATAAGTGGAAATTACAGTAAAGCAGGTGAGAGTTCAGAATTAATTAATACTGTAATTAAAAATACTCTTCTAACTGACTTTATTGAACTAGATAAAGAAGAGCTAGGTGTAGAAATCTTTGAAGATATTTATCTTGAGCCTTACGAGGATTCTATCACTTATATGAAAATAATGACACCGATATTTAGTGCTATTGAGGGTAATTTTGATGCTGGTGAATTCGATGTGAATATCTCAAAATTAGACGAAGCTCTACGAAATTCAAAAGGTTATTATGAAATGATAGCATATGAAAAACAAGATAGAACTTCAAATATAAAATGTATATTAAGGTTTAATCTGGGATCATTTAAAAATTCATATTCTCTCTTAGATCTTACTAAAATGGATTTACGATATTATGCAATAAAAGTAGGCGAAATGAATTTAACTAGCTTAAAATTTGAAAAAATCTTTGAACAAAATAATAATTCAAAAGAAAAAGAGAAAAACTATAAGGAGGTAGCTGACTCGTTAATGGCGGAGAAAGAAGAGATAGATAATAATAACCAAGGTAATTTGAATCCTATATATGATGTATACGATGTTATATTAGCTGCTGTGAAGAACACTTATAAAGGAGAGATATGAATATAATCTTCTATGGACCGGATAATGCGTTTAAGGAACTCGTACCTAAGAATAATTCTGTATCGTTAACGCAAGTATTCAAAGAAGAAGACCTAAGAGATAAAAATAAAAATTCAAATACTGAATATCTTAATCATTTAAGTTATGAAACACTAATTGTACATTCTTTTGAAATTTCATTATTAACAATTGCTGGTATAAATGGATTTAATTTTTTATTTAAAAATTACAGAATACAAAATCTCTACATTCAGAATCCGCCTCGAGAAATAGAGAGACAAATTGTCTCTCTTGGGGATGATTATAATATAATCAATTATGAATATAATGAAATTGATCTAGATAATTTCAATAAATTTAGATTTGATTTTGATAAAGAAATTCTAGGTCAAAACGATGCTAGAGATGACATTGCAAAACAATTATATTCTTTAGTAAAAGGTTATAACAATAGAAAACCAATAGTTCTTATGTTATATGGGCCTACAGGTGTTGGTAAAACAGAAACAGCAAAATTTATTTCTAAAATTTTAAATCAGAATCTATTCAGGAAACAATTTTCTATGAACCAAACTAATGATCAAATTAATTATGTATTCGGCGCATCTCCTCAAGATAAGTCTTTAGCTCGTGATTTACTTAATAGAGAAAGTAATGTTATTTTATTTGATGAATTTGATAAGATGCATCCATTATTTTATCAAGCTTTTTATCAGATGTTTGATGAAGGTATTTATGAAGATAAAAATTATAATGTTAATCTTGAGAATAGTATTATAATATGCACTTCAAACTTTAGGAACGAAGATGAAATAAGGAGTACTGTTGGTGCACCTATATTTAGTCGATTTGATGATTTTATTGAGTTTAAGCCATTAGACATAGGAAGTGTAACAGAATTAGTTCTAATTAATTATAGCGAGATTGTAAACAAGCTTGATTATGAAGATAAAAGAATTATAGAAAACTTAAATACTTTATCAAAATTATTATCAGAGTCTAATGGTTTAAAAAATGCTAGGTCTATAAATAAATGGGTTAAGAATGTTATAATGCAAGTATTAATTAAAAGTCATGATATACACAAATAGATATCATTAGAATGAAAAAAATTAGGAAGGATTAACTTCTTACCTTTTCTTATTCCCCCTATTCAAAACTCAAGAGCAATTTTCAACCCTAATCAATCATATAAAAAATAAACTCACCCACAATCCAATAAATAAAAGCTTGTAGGTGGGTTTTTATAATGATTATTTTAGATTGTGCCGGTATAAATTTTGGTAATATCTTAAGGAGGAGTCTTATACCGGATGTTTTTATATAAAGTTATTAATTAGCTGGGTTTTTTATAAGAAAACCATATGCTTATTAGAGTTAGTCGATTCATTAGCTTGAGATTTTAACATTACTTAGTTTTAACTAGCTATATCATAAGAAAGGTATTGTAAAGGTTGTTTGATATAATCCTAAATATTTATTAGTGTAGTTTTAAGAAGTAATCACTTTAGATAATAGCTTGTATTAATAGATTCTGATTCTAGTTTTACCGCAATTTTCTTATTATTTTTCTTTCTTATATAAGCCAGTTTATTATTATATTTAATTTTA
>QWBY01003308.1_pt1 | contig 11418 bp, 8 predicted proteins | sample 1972471 | NCBI WGS metagenome assembly QWBY01 (sample SAMN09866722, study PRJNA288562) | Human gut metagenome isolate term6_stool, whole genome shotgun sequencing...
AATATGTTCACTCGAAGGCGGCAGATAAGCATTTTTCATCGTAGCTTCCAACGGATCATAAGGAGCTAGCAGCGGCGCCGCTAACGCAATCCCTATCAAAAGCAGCACCAAAAAACTGGAAAAGGCAAAAGCACGATTATTCTTTAATCCGTTAATAAGATTCTCCATGCTATCTACCTTCCTTTCGCAGGCGCGGATCAAGCCGGTTATAAGAAATATCAACAACTAGATTGATGACCATATACATAAGGGCGATCCATAAAACAATCCCCTGTACAAGCTGAAAGTCACGATAAATAATTGACTGGACCGCTAAATAACCAAGTCCCGGCCAGGAAAAAACGATCTCTACTACTGCCGCACCACCCAGAAGGTTGCCGAATGACAGCCCCAGCAATGTGATCAAAGGCAGCATCGCATTCGGCAATACTTCCCGCCAAAGGATATAGCTTTCACTCATGCCTCTTGCCCTGGCACCGACAACGTAATCCTGATTGAGTTCTTCCAAAACCGTCGTCCTTACCTGACGTGTATATTTGGCTGCCATAACTATACCCAACGTCGTAGCTGGCAAAATCAGAGTCTCCAGACTTACTCTGCCACCGACAATTGGCAGCCAGCCTAATTTTAAACCAAAAATCCACAATAGCATCAGCCCCATCCAAAAATTAGGGATTGAGACACCAAAAAAAGTCAGACCTCTCACAGCATAATCAAAAACACTGTTGCGTTTGACAGCAGAATAAATACCCAAAGGCAGTGAAAACACCAACATAAAAAGTGTAGAAGCCAGCGCTAATATCAATGTCGCCGGCAGTGACTGCATCAATTCTTCAACAACAGGTTTTTTAACCATATAGGAAAACCCAAAATCACCCTGTACCGCTCTTCCTAACCAATCTAAATATTGAAAAATAAAAGGCTTATCCAAACCCAATTCATGTCTCAGCGCATCAATCTCAACCTGACTGACAACAATATCCTCATTACCGGCAATCATTTGCCTGACCGGATCACCTGGCGACAGCATAACCAAAGCAAATGTTACAAAGCTGATACCCAAAAGCACCAATACGATTTGCCCGATCCTGCCCCAAATCTGTTTGTTTTTCAAAGCTTCCCATCTCCTTACAAAAAAATCTCCTGCAGCCATGAACCACGGATGCAGGAGATCATAAAAGATTGTTTAAACAGGCAAGACTGCCTATTTAAGTCAAATTTCAGGAACTAGCTGCTGATCCGTCACCCGCGGATATGGCAAAAATCAAAGGCTGCGATCTGACTTACGCAATATGCGCTTACAGTGGCGTGACCGTGCCGGATTTACACCGGACTTCCCTAATTTAACCTTGAGGCACCTTTGATAAAATTATTAAGTTGTATTAATATTAGCACAAACCATATACTTAGTAAACACTTTTATTTAATCTTATAAATCTTTTCTCTAAGCTTTCTCAATGAATAAAATAATATTAAAGACTGAATCCCAACAAATATTAAAAACGATATCCATAAGCCATCATTGCCAAGTAAAGGCACTAACAGTCTCTCCACAGGCCAAAATACAGCTAAAGCAATCAGCATCATATTTCTTATAGGAACCGTATAAGTAGCACCTGTAAACATTCCATAAAGAGCTAGGCCTATGCCAGCTATCAAAGGATAAATAAGAACATAATATTTGTAAGTTTCTGCTAACACAGCTACTTCCTCTAAGTCTGTAAAGCAATTTATTAAAAATGTACTGCCAAATGTAAATCCAAGCATTAACAGAAACACCAACACAAACAACCATTTATAGGTCATTTTTAAAATCTGCCAAAATAATGCCCTGTTTTTCTGTCCCAGAGCCCTTCCTGAAAAAACAGAAGCACCATTAGCCATACCGTCGACCAAGAACGACATGATATCTTTCAGCTGAAACAGTACGGCATTCGCTGCCAGCACTACAGTTCCTAATGCAGCACCGGCAGCAGCAATAATATTGTTAACTGTCAGCAGGCAAGCCGTACGAATCATTAAATTAGTATTGACCAAAAGTATTTTCGTTAGCTCCTCAGGCTCTATAACGGTTTTATAATCAAAATTTTTATAATCAAAGTTACCATAAAGATACATTAGCCAACAGCCTGCGGCAGCGCCATAGAGCTGACTTAAAAGTGTAGCCCAGGCTACTCCTTCAATATCAAAATGTAATACAAATACAAACAATACACTAAGTATCATATTCAGGACATTGCTTGAAACCTGCATAAATACAGAAGCACGTACTTTTGTCTGCCCCATCAGCCATCCTAACGACACATAATTGAACAGTACCAGCGGCGCTCCCCAAATCAAAATTTCATAGTAAGCCGAACAGAGTTCTGCTACATCCGAAGCCGGAGCAACCAATGACAGATAAGCTGTCAAAATAGGTTTCTGCAAAATTATGCAGCTGCAGCTTACTATCACAGCAATGAACAACGGTCTTAAAAAAGCCAGTAACCCTTCTTCTCTGGAACCAGAACCCAAAGCTTGAGCGGCATATCCAGAGGTACTGACACGCAGAAAACCAAAAAACCAGTAAATATTATTGAAAAGAATTGCACCTAAGGCTACAGCCGCTATATACTTAGGATCAGGAAGCTGTCCCATTACAGCAGTATTAACCGCTCCCATCAGCGGCTGTGTCATCGTTGAAAGCATAAAGGGTATTGTAATTCCCAAATATTCCCTGTCTGTCAAAACATTTGTACACACTGATATATTTCCTTCCGTCGAGATCCTCTAGTATTTTAGTTATTATTCTAAAATGTTTTTGAGTTTAATTGATAATAGGTATTGTATGAACATACTATCATATGTTATACTGATTAGCAAGAATAAAATTAAAATAATCGTATCAAAATTTACAAAATAAAACTTGATAAGCAAAGGAGTTATAAAAATGTCAGATACTATGGATATTTGCGGTTTAAAAGCAGAACGAGGGCAGAAACTGCAAACTTACATTCCTGTCCTTGACTCTAATACAAAAATACCTATCACTATCATCAACGGTCAAAATGATGGTCCTACTCTTTTAATAACAGCCGGCATCCATGGTGGCGAATATCCTGGTATCGCAGCGGCAATAGAAATATCTCAGGCTATAGAACCAGAAGTTATCTCCGGATGCCTGATTATAATACATCCCGTCAATATTCGAAGCTTTTGGGAACGCAGTGCTTTCGTTACCCCCGATGATGGTAAAAACCTCAACCGGGAATTCCCCGGCGATGTCAACGGAACACTTTCACAAAAAACAGCCTGGCTGCTCAGTCGACATTTTTTCCCTTTAGCTGATTTTTATGCTGATCTGCATAGCGGTGATATCCATGAAGAATTGTATCCATACGTATATTATCCCGGGCTGCCCAACTCTGAAATTTCTGCAAAAGCGCGCGAAGTAGCCTTGGTTCTGGATATGAAATTTATGGTTCGTTCAACTGCTACAACAGGTGCCTATAATTATGCCGCCATTTCAGGTGTCCCTTCTCTCCTTATCGAACGAGGCGGAGCCGGATTATGCCGGCGTGAAGACATTGACGCCTATAAAAACGATCTTCATAATATCCTTTGTAAGCTCGAACTTCTTTGCAGTCCACAGCAACAACAAAAACATACCCCTGTTGATGTCACTGACGTTATTTATCTTGAAACTGATCAGGCTGGCTGTTGGTTCTCCAGTTGCCGTTGTGGCGACAAAATAAAACAAGGTGATAAACTAGGTTACCTGACTGATCTTTTCGGCAATACCATTACTGTCTATAATGCCGAACAAGATGGTATTATTCTCTATCAATGCTCTGCTCTAGCAGCTCCTAAAGGCACTATTTTAGTAACCTATGGTAAAGTTAAGAATAATTAAAATAATGTTGCTTGACAAAGCCCCAGCTAACCAATTACAATCAAAGTAATCTCTTTGCACTGCATATCGCTACAGTACAAACTGAACAGGCGGTAAACCTTTGGTTTTAGCGGCCGGGCCCATCGGGCAGCAGATTCGTAAACAAACATCTGCGGGACAGTAGTAGTTCCGCAGATGTTTTTATTATATCTGTGCCGCTGCAAGAGTAACCCCAGGGAGGTTATCCACCATGCAAGACAAAATTGCCCAGTCCGAACGTCTGGCCATGCAAGTTTCTATTAACAGTATCATCGTAAATCTAATTCTTTCAGTTGGTAAATTAGCAGCAGGGATACTGGCTAATTCTGCCGCAATGATTTCTGATGCCGTTCATTCCGCTTCCGACGTCTTCAGTACCTTTATAGTTATGGCCGGCGTCAAGATATCCAATAAAGCTTCTGATGCAGAACATCAGTACGGACACGAACGTTTGGAATGTGTCGCCGCCATCATTTTAGCGATAGTTTTAGCACTGACAGGTATTGGTATAGGTTACGCAGGTTTAGAAAAAATACTTCACGCTTCAGCCGAAGATTTGAAAATACCGGGCAGCCTTGCTTTGATCGCCGCAGTAATTTCCATTATCGTTAAAGAAGGTATGTTCTGGTACACTAAAAAAGCAGCTGCCAAAATAAATTCCAGTGCTTTAATGGCAGATGCCTGGCATCACCGCAGTGACGCATTATCCTCAATAGGCAGCTTTATCGGTATTCTAGGCGCCCGTATGGGCTATCCTGCTTTAGATCCTCTTGCCAGTGTAGTCATTTGCCTGATGATAGTTTACGCATCATACGAAATTTTTAAAGATGCCATAGACAAGATGGTCGACCGCTCCTGTGACGAAGCCACTATCAATACGATGACAGCTCTGATAAACGCTCAAAAAGGCGTTGACCACATAGACGTACTGCAAACCAGAAAATTTGGCTGCCGCATCTATGTAGATGTCGAAGTAAGCGCTGACGACGACCTGACTTTACTGGAAGCACATACTATCGCCGAAAATATTCATAAAGCAATTGAAAGTAATTTTTCGGAGGTAAAACATTGCATGGTCCATGTAAACCCATGCAGCGAAGTACACCATGACTAAATAAAAAAACCACCACTGTTCAAGTGATGGTTTTGGCAGGCGCACCCCTACGCCTGCCAACGAAGGAGGAGAGAAAGGATTTTCTATTCTTTTAAGAAAGCCTTGAAAACAGCAAATAAATCAGAATATATCTGCCGGACAGAGTGAAAATGTGTCCGGCATTTTTACTCTGTAGAACAATCAATATTTCGACCAGCAAGAATAAAACGACAATCATAAGAAAAGACCGTCTTCTCAAGGCGCGAAGACGGTCAAATGTTATCAGTCAAAGCGGTTCTGCCACTCTCACATAAACAGAACCTCATTGGTTAAAAACATCTCCTTCCTGTCTCTCGCAGGTCAAGCAGTGATGCTTATATAGGCTGCTGTCCGGCTTCAGGTATTACCTCGGCTTGTGCAAGGACTGACCTGTTACGGTGACGGGATCGCATCGGATTTACACCGATCGACATTTAAGTTCATAGAACACCCATATGAAATATTGATTTGTTATATTAATTATAAGCATTACTAATTATCTTGTCAACACTTTTAGTAAAAAAACTTCTAAATATTTTTTGCGTTATATATTACTAATAAGTATTAGTAACAATTTTATGTTATGTGAAAACATTTGCACTTCTATCGTAATTTTTAAATACGCTTATCTTATGCTGTAAAAAGATAAGCGTATTTTTCATTAAGCGTTAATAACGTCGCGTCTGCAACCGATAATACACACACTAGCTCTGGTTTTTCTTTTAGTCATCTACTCTCACTTCTTTCATTCTTTTGACAGCAGAGAATCTAAAAGCAAAAGGATATTGTTGCCAATAGCAGCGTGGAATCTAATGTTATCTTTATCGTCAATGCTCCACGCAACATGCATGGCGCTAGTTTTATTCGAATATAAGCGTTTAAATTCGTCAAGCATCTGTTTTGGTAATTTGACATACAGCATCATATTATATTGTTTAAATTTTTCATCAACCAGGACGTAGTGAGAGTCGAGAACTTCCAATCCATAACGTTTTTCGATTAATTCTATCAGGCCTTTAATAGCCGGGTTATCATTCATCTGTATTGCCTCCTTAAAAAATGGCGCGGCCCACAGGCGGCCGCGCCCCAATGGAGAATCCAAAAATTATTTTATTTCAAAAGGCGAGCTGTCTTTAACATTAACACCGCTCAGCTCAGCAGCAGCAAATCTGTTGATGAGATCTTGAACCGCCATAGTAGCCGAAATTTTTCCGCCCACTACTTCACGCTCGATCTCTTCTTTGCAGCCAATAATGGCTGGCGAACGATAAAACAGATTATGCAGATGTTCTTCAACCATGGTATATACCCAGGAAAGCGTCTGCTGTTTCCTGCGTTCAGCTAACACGCCATTTCCCCAGCCTTGTTTCATAAAGGCTTCGATAACATCATTCCACAGTTCCATAATTCCCGCTCCTGTATAAGCAGAGCAGGTATAGGCATGAGTCGTCCAGTTTTCGGTAGCCTGACGTAAAAATTGCAGGATACGTTCATACTCAGCTCTGGTAACCATTGCCCGCTGTTTATTATCACCATCGGCTTTATTGACGACGATTGCATCGGCGAGTTCCATTACGCCTTTTTTCATCCCCTGCAATTCGTCGCCGGCGCCTGTCAATACGACCAGCAGAAAAAAATCTACCATCGAACGTACGGTAGTTTCACTCTGCCCTACGCCTACGGTCTCGACTAAAATGGTGTCATAGCCGGCAGCTTCGCACAAAAGCAGTGTTTCACGGCTTTTACGAGTCAGACCACCCAAAGTTCCTCCCGAAGGAGACGGACGGATAAAAGCATTCGGTTCGCGTGAAAGCTGTTCCATACGTGTTTTATCGCCCAGGATACTGCCTTTGGTAACAGTACTGGAGGGATCGACCGCCAGTACTGCGACTTTATGTCCGCCACGACACAGGTTTGTGCCAAGAGCCTCAATAAAGGTGGATTTACCTGCACCAGGCACACCGGTGATCCCAACGCGTGTCGATTTACCAGTGTAAGGCAGCAGTTTTTGGATAACCTGCTGTGCCGTCTCAAAATGAGCGGCAGCATTACTTTCAACCAAAGTGATGGCGCGTGATAAAATTGCGCGGTCACATTTGAGGACACCTTCGACGTAATCGTCGACTTCCAGCTTACGGCGTTTGATAGCCGGAGTTACTTTGTCTTTTTTATCTACTGTTACACCTGGAGTTCCTTCATGACCGCCTGTAACACCGTACATTACCCGGCAGGCAAATTTATCGTTTTCTTCTTCAGGCACCCACGAAGGTTTATAAGTATCTGTCATGGCTTAATCCGCCAAGCGTCTGTTCAGCTCTTCCAGTACTTTTTTAGCGCAGACAGGTATAATGGTGCCGGGTCCAAAAATAGCTGCTGCACCGTGTTCGTAGAGATAATCATAGTCCTGGGCAGGAATTACGCCGCCGATAACGACCATGATATCCTCACGTCCGCGTTTTTTAAGTTCTTCTACCAGTTGCGGCATCAAGGTTTTATGACCTGCTGCCAATGAGCTCATACCAACGATATGAACATCATTATCTACTGCATCCTGCGCAGCTTCTTCCGGAGTTTGGAACAGAGGGCCGATATCTACGTCGTAGCCCATATCTGCGAAGGCGGTAGCAATAACTTTCGCCCCGCGATCATGTCCGTCTTGTCCCATTTTAGCAATATAGATACGGGGACGACGGCCTTCGCGCTGTTCAAAGTCATCTGTCATCTGACGAACTTCCTTGATAACATCTTCGTCAGCAAATTCGCTGCTGTAGACGCCGGAAATTGAACGGATGATAGCTTTATGACGGCCGCAGACTTTTTCGACAGCGTCAGAAATCTCGCCTTTGGAAGCACGAGCACGAGCTGCGTTAACTGCCAGCTCCAGCAAGTTGCCTTCACCGGTTTCCATGGAATGGGTGATAGCGTCCAAACAACGGCGAACTTCATCGTTGTCACGGTTAGCACGCAATTTTTTCAAACGTTCGATCTGCGCCAAACGAACTGCAGTGTTGTCGACTTCCAGAATATCAAGCGGATCTTCTTTTTCCAGACGGTAATCGTTTACGCCGACAATTTTTTCGGCGCCGGAATCGATATGAGCCTGACGACGTGCTGCCGCTTCTTCGATACGCATTTTAGGAAGACCGGTATCAATAGCTTTGGACATACCGCCGAGCTGTTCGATTTCCTGGATATGTGCCCAGGCTTTTTGGATCAGCTGATTGGTCAGTGCCTCTACATAATAGGAACCGCCCCACGGATCAATAACTTTGCAGACTTTGGTTTCGTCCTGAATGTACAATTGAGTATTACGAGCAATACGAGCCGAGAAATCTGTCGGCAACGCGATAGCTTCGTCCAAAGCGTTAGTATGCAGCGACTGGGTATGCCCCAAAGCTGCTGCCATAGCCTCGATACAGGTACGCGTAATATTGTTGAACGGATCTTGCTCTGTCAGGCTCCAGCCGGAAGTTTGCGAATGTGTACGCAAAGCCATAGATTTGGTTTTTTTCGGGCCGAAGGAATTAACGATTTTCGCCCACAGCATACGTCCTGCACGCATTTTAGCAATTTCCATAAAGTAGTTTTTACCCATTGCCCAGAAGAAGGACAAACGCGGTGCAAACTGGTCAATAGTAAGACCATGCTCAGTACCTGTACGCAGATATTCGAGACCGTCGGCTAATGTATAGCCAAGTTCGATATCAGCAGTAGCGCCTGCTTCCTGCATATGATAACCGGAAATCGAGATACTGTTGAATTTGGGCATATAAGCGGAGGTATATTCGAAAATATCACCGATGATGCGCATGGAAGCTGTAGGCGGATAGATATAGATGTCGTTTTGGATCGTACCTGCCATAACTGATTTGTCTACGCCCTGTTCTTCACCAGCCAGGATATAGAAGGCCAATACAGGCAGCACTGCGCCGTTCATTGTCATTGATACAGACATTTGATCCAGAGGAATGCCGGAGAAAAGAATCTCCATATCCAAAATAGAGTCAACGGCAACACCGGCTTTACCTACGTCACCGACAACGCGCGGATGATCGGAGTCATAACCGCGGTGAGTTGCAAGGTCAAATGCGATAGACAGACCTTTTTGCCCTGCCGCCAGGTTACGGCGATAGAAAGCATTTGATTCTTCTGCAGTAGAGAAGCCTGCATATTGACGTACTGTCCAGGGTTTGGTTACATACATCGTTGAATAAGGTCCACGCAAAAATGGCGGGATACCTGCCATATAATGCAGATGTTCGCAGTCTTTATAGGCATTCACATCATATAAAGGAGCTACGTTGATTTGTTCCATTGTACGGTAAAAATTTTCTTCAAAGGATTTACCGGTTTCAGTTTTTAATTTTTCCTTCCAGGCAGCAAACTCGGCGGCGCCTTGTGCGGGTGCCTGCTGAAAGGGAATTTGACTAAAATCAGGAATTCTGGACATTATCAGAACATCCCCCTTTCTTTTTGCATACGGAGCAAGGTTTCATAGCAATTGGATTTGACGCTGATGTAATCATCCATACCTGCAGCATCACAGATTTCTTTCAGTTCTGCGCTGGGAGCACCTGCCAGGAATACCTTCATTTCCGGATTTACAGCTTTGATGCCTTTCGTAACTGCTGGGGCCAGTTCCGGATAAGTAGCGTCAGTCGAGCAGACGATGGCTGCATCGGCACCGGACTCAAGCGCTGCTTTAACAGCTTCTTCGACAGTGAGGAAGCCATTATTTGTCACAACCTCAAAGGCAGCCACCTGCATGAAAGAGGTAACAAAATCGGCACGTGCTTTATGCTGCGGGATCGGTCCCATATTGGCCAGGAAAATTTTAACGTTTGCACCGGTTTTATCAACAAAATTTTCCGTACGCATACGCAGTTCTTCATAGCGTTCAGTCCAGCGATGCGGAGCAATAGCTTCAACCTTTTCGCCATTAGCACTGCCGGTAAGAGCTGCTGAAATTTCACCCATAGTTGCTCCAGCCAATAATGCTTTTTCAGCATCAGCGATCAAAGAACCCAACTCACTGGCATCACGTTTGCCAAGGTCGCTGAGTACAGCTTCTACATAAGCATTGTCGCGTACTTTTACGTTGACTTCCAAATCAGTTTTGCGTGCTTTAAGGATTCCTGCGAAATCAACTTCAGGCACTTCCAAAAGTTCTTCAGTCATGTTCGGGTACATGTTATTGCCGACTGCACGATCTTTTCTGGTAGCAAGATTTTTAAAACGTTCTTCTAAAATAGCTTTAACCGCTGCCTGTACTTTGCCGCTTTCAAGCGCTGCCAGTAAGCCGCCGTGGCTTTCGATTTCCTGGAACTTAGCCCAGGTTTTTTCCGTAAATTCTTCTGTCAGCGGTTCAATATACCAGCTGCCGCCGGAAGGATCGATCGGCTGAATAAAGTTGAATTCATGCTGTTCCATGATCTGGATATTACGGGCAATACGGCGGGAAAATACATCACTGGGACGAATGCAATGATCGAAAGGTTTGACATACATGCCGTCCATACCGCCAACAACCGCAGAGAAGGATTGTGTTGCCGCACGCAGCAGATTTACATAAGGATCGTATTTCGTCTGGCAGAAGGTAGAAGTGCTGACATAAAGATTGATCTTTTGTGCTTCTTCATCCCCACCGCAATTTTTAACGATTTGCGCCCAAACCATTTTCAGACTGCGCAGTTTAGCAATTTCCATAAAGAAATTAGCTCCGATACTGAAATGAAAACGCAGGTGGCGACAGAAGGTATTGACATCAATACCACGGCGTTCCATAGCGCGCATATAAGTTACAGCTGCATTCATAGCATACGCTACTTCCTGAATGTCGTTAGCACCGCCATTATGATAAACATCGGTATTGACAACTACTGTTTTAAGCTGCGGAGCATTTTTTTCAGCCCAGGCAATGCTATGTGCCATTTCGTCATAATATTCGTCCAGCGGACGAACTAATTCGCCGTCCAAAGCAAGTTCGCCAATCGGATCGACAGTAATAGCGCCATGTAATTTTTCGAGGGCCAGACCTTTTTTCTCGCAGACAGTGATTACAGCAGCCAAAAGAGCGATGTTGGAAGCGCCGGCATAAATATCGATTTCGAATTTTTCCAGATCAACACCATCCAGCAGTTTTTCCACGTCAGCTACAGTAGCCAAAGATACGCCTATATCAGCAACATCTTTTACTTCTGCCTTATCAGGATCATAGCCTTTGCGTGTCGCAGTATCTAAAACGACACTAGCAGCGGTAGTTCCTTTCAACAGCTCGTATTTAACCATTTCATTGGCTTCGGCAGGAGTTTTTCCATCACACTCCTGAGCAATAGTCCATACTTTATGGATATAACCTCCTGCATTAGCACCGCGC
>QWBY01002208.1_pt1 | contig 11411 bp, 8 predicted proteins | sample 1972471 | NCBI WGS metagenome assembly QWBY01 (sample SAMN09866722, study PRJNA288562) | Human gut metagenome isolate term6_stool, whole genome shotgun sequencing...
CATCCAGGTGACGGGAGTCCAGTTCTTCCAGAGCCTCGGCAAGGCAGCTCGTGCCCTCCTGCTTAGCTTCTCGCGACAGCTGATCTTCCTCGTGCCTGCACTGGCGATCCTGCCGCGTGTCATGGGTCTCACCGGTGTCTGGACCGCACTACCGGTAGCGGATGTACTATCGATGATCTTATGCATGACGATGACCTCATCCTACTTCCGCAAGCTGGCTCATCCCTATCATCGGTCTAAGCAGCGCACCTGAGTATGCGGTACATTTTCTTTGTCCTCGTACAGATCGCAGTGGGCTATGCCCTCAGCCGCTACATCGGACGTCGAGTCTCCGGCGATCAGCTGCTCCGTAAAGTGCTAAAGTGGAGCGTCATCGCTATTCCGATCCTCTCCATAGGGCTTATCCTGACCACATCACTCTTCAGTGGCAGAGCACCCCAGCTGGTGACAGACCTACTTATCGCAGAGATCTACTTTGCCACACTCTTCACACTCCTCGACAGCGCTACCAAGTGCCACTATGGTCGCATGACCGCCCTACTCTGCCTATCACTGATCCTTCCGGTGATGATCGCGGGGAGAAGAAATGTAAGAGAGCCGATCACCACCCGCTACCGCATCGTGCTGCCAGATGAGAAGCCCTCGGACAGCGTCCGGATAGCACTCGTGACTGACATCCACTTGGGCGACCTCTTCGGGGAGGAGCATCTCGCAAGGATGGAGCAAATGATTGAGCAAGTTTCACCGGACTATGTCTTCATCGGGGGAGACCTGATCGATAGAAATATAAGCGATGTGGACACCGTTTCGGCAGCATACCACTTCGCCCGCATAAGAGAGAGGACCCGAGATCTCTACTTGGTCCTTGGCAACCATGAGTACTACGGTGACTTGGATGAGAATGTGCAGTGGATCTCCTCGCTCGGGACACTGCTCCGCGACAGCGTTGTGAGACTCCGCCCAGGTCTCTACCTCATAGGCAGAGACTACTACAAAGCCTTGGATAAGGACGTGGTGCCACTCAGTAGCTTAGCGAATCTGGTGCCCGATGGGGCAACCTCCATTCTGCTACAGCACCGACCTCGTGAGCACTGGGAGAGGGACCCGGAGGTCAGCGGGATAGACCTCACCCTTACGGGACACACCCATGCCGGGCAGATCTTCCCGATGCAGGTCGTCCAGCCACTCCTCTTCAGCCACAACTATGGCTGCCATCCCTCCGGTGACGGCACGATCATCATCTCCTCCGGCTATGGTGCATCCACCTCACGTCTCCGCATCGGGAGCAGGTCCGAGATCGTAGTCATCGACCTCTACTTCAAGGGTACATAAGCCCGAATAGGACTAAGTGGGAGAGGAGAGAATGGGTCAAGGTCCTTCATTCACTACTTGATCCCCCAAGGATGCTCTTACCATAAGCGCGCGACTATGCCGAGTAGAGCTAGAGGGTTGGGCAATAGAGGCAAAAATGCTAACTTTGCACGCTAACAACTGAAACCAAATCACATAAAGACATAACAATGGATATCACTCTCGCAGAGCAGAAAGACAACTTTGCCCGTATTGACGTAACTGTCGAGAAGTCGGACTACGCAGAGGACTACAAGAAGCGTCTCAATAACATCAGCGCCAACGCCTCAATGCGCGGATTCCGCAAGGGTCACGTGCCTAAGGGACTCATCCTCAAGATGTACGGTGACAGCATCCACGTTGATGCAGTAAGCGAGGCTGTTACTTCTAAGCTCATGGACTTCATCCGGGAGAAGGAGCTAAAGACTATCGGTCAGCCTATTATGCCAAAGGAGCTCAACCAGGGAGATAAGCTTCTGCAGGATGAGATGACCATCACCTTCCACCTGGCACTGATCCCCACCCTGAGCGATGACATACTCAGCAGCGAGGACACCCTTACCTACTACCAGCCCATTGTGGACGATGCTGAGGTAACTAAGCAGATGGAGCAGCTCCAGAGGGCCAATTCCAAGTTCGTTGATGGAGACCACATTGTCCCCAATGCTTTTGTATCCGGAGCACTGGCAGAGCTTGATGGAGACTCACCACGCGAGGGAGGTATTCAGCTTGATCGGACCACGATCTATGTGGACTTTATGACCGATGAGGAGGAGAAAGCGAAGTTTGAGAACGCCCCCAAGGACAGTATCGTAATCTTCAATCCCTACAAAGCCTATGGAGGTCAGAAGTCTGAGCTTAAGGCGCTCTTCCACCTCGACGACATGACCGATGAGGAGGTGGAGAAGTACAAGGAGAGCGAGTTCTCCTACGAGATCAAGGAGATCAGCTACTCCCAGCGTGCTGAGCTAAATCAGGAGTTCTTCGATATGGTCTTTGGTCCCGACAAGGTGCACACCGAGGAGGAGGCACGCGAGGAGCTGAAGTCCAAGATGGAGCAAAACATCAAAGCCAACGCCGACTATAAGTTCACCGAGGATCTCATCGGCCTCATCGCTGAGGAGAAGACCGACAAGGTGGATCTCGCAGAGGAGACCATCAAGGAGTGGTACAAGGGCTCCGAGATGGCCAAGGATCAGTCAGACGAAGAGATCGACAGCAACTTCAAGGAGCTGATGAAGGGTCTTAAGCTTGACATAATCATCAACCACTTTACGGATAAGTACAGCCTTGAAGTCACGGAGGAGGATCTGAAGAATTTCACCCGCTCCTACGTGATCAACCAGCTGGCACAGATCGGTCTCTCCTCTCCCACGGAGGACATGATCGAAGGACAGGTACAGCGCGCCCTTAGCAATGACAACTTCCGCTACAACACCCAGCAGAATATGCTTCGCCAGATGGTTGCCCAGAAGATCCACGAGGACAACCTGATCTCTGTGGAGACCAAGGAAGTGACTGCCGACGAGCTCCAGAAGATAATCATGAAGAGCGACGAGGAGGCTGAGTCTGAGGAGAAGCCTGCCGAGGAGGAGAAGCCTGCGGAGTAAGGTCTTCGTGCGTCCGTAGAGACTCACTTATCACAGCTATGTAAAGCCTGAAACTACTCAAGAAAAGTAGTCTCAGGCTTTCTTTATCCTTCCTTCCGGACAATTTGGGTATATTTCCGGTCCATCAAGCTTTTGATACCATATGACCAGATACCATTTCCATACTACCTCATACCTCAGAGTGTCACCCACCTGTACCCTCATAGTGATCCTACTCTTGACCCTTATCGGATCTCCCTCCCTCTATGCGAGGGACAAGGAGGGACGGTTTATCGTGGTTATCGATGCCGGCCATGGGGGACACGACAGCGGAGCAAAGAGCAAAGTCTCCTACGAGAAAGATGTCGTCCTTGCGGTATCCAAAAAGGTGGGAGCTAAGATCAATGAACTAGCACCACAGATCAAGGTCTACTACAGCCGACCAGACGATAACTTCATCGGTCTGCAGGACAGAGCTCGGTTTGCGATCAAGAAAAATGCTGACCTCTTTGTCTCCATCCATGCCAACGCAAGCAACAGCCACTCCCCCAGCGGGACCGAGACCTATGTACTCGGTCTCCACCGGACAGAGGACAACCTGAGGGTAGCGATGAAGGAGAATAGCGCCATCCTCCTAGAGGACAACTACTCAAAGAAGTATGAAGACTTTGACCCCACCTCAAGCGAGTCGTACATTATCTTCCAATTTATGGCAAATAAGCACCTGGAGAATAGCTTGAGACTTGCTAAGCTGGTACAGAGCGGCTTCAAGTCCGCCAGTCGATACGACCGAGGGGTGCGCCAGGCGGGCTTTCTGGTACTGCGTGAAGCTGCCATGCCAAGCGTCCTCATTGAGATCGGCTTCATCACCAACAGAGAGGAAGAGCGCTACATCAACTCTCGGAGTGGGCAGACCAAGATCGCCAATGAGATCGCCAAAGCTGTCATAGAGTACGAGAGGCAGATCCGGAAGCGATCAGGCAAACAATAGCCCCAAAAACGACCATACCAATACCAAAAAGGGAGATGCACTCAAGCCGGTGCATCTCCCTTTTTGGTTACAGAGCGTGATGCTCAGATCACTTTGCCTCTTCGGTATCTGAGTCCGCCACAGCCTGCTTAGTCGCAAGCATCTCCTTAAGCTCTGACTCTGTAGCCGAGGCTAAGTTGCCGGAGGAGACTTTCTGGTATATCTTCAGATCAAAGAGCGAGATCACAGCCATCAAGTGCTCAAAGGTATTGGCTGCGATGGTCTCATGCATCCCCCAGTTGGAGGTCTTTGTGAAGAACCGTACGAGGAGCGGCAGTCCCATCTCTGTCATCGGCTTCTGGAAGCACATCACATCGTAATTATGATCCACAGCATCGGACTGCTCAAGGAACTTAAGCACATAATTTCTGAAGAGCCCCAGGTTGGTCACCCTGACCCGAGTCAGGTCATCCGTCAGACTCTGCTTCTTATTCTCATCCTCCACCTCGGCAATCAGCTGATCCATCACCTGGCTCAGCAGACCCGACTGACGCAGGCGCTTGATCAATTGATCGTCCGCATAGCGTATCGAGGAGATGTCGATATAGATCGAGCGAGCACAGAGGCGAGCATTGGAGCGCTGCATATTAGACCAATTCTGCACCGGGTTGCTCACTAAGTCATAGGGGGGTATGGTGTACATTGAGTTATCAAAGCCCATCACCTTGACCGTCGTAAGAGAGATCTCCATGACGTTGCCATCGACGTTCTTACCCGGCACGGTGATCCAGTCGCCCACATGAACCATATCACTACCTGTCAGCTGAATACTGGCTACAAAGCCAAGGATGGTGTCCTTAAAGATCAGCATCAGCACTGCAGAAAGCGCTGCGAGACTACCGAATATCGTGCTCATATCAATGCGGAAGAGCAGCGATATCACCACCAAGACCGCAAGGAAGATAGCCAACACCTTAAAGGCCTGCAGGAGTGCAACCATAGGATTGTCCCTATACTGCGGCTGCTTAAGCATCCATGCCCGGCCGGTATCGATGACGGCGGTAAGTAAGGTAAAGAAGAAGTAGGTCTGACAAAGTCGAGCCACTAACAACAAGCCAACATACCACGCACCGCCATTGGGGAAGGGCAGAGTAAGCAGGCCAATGAATATCGAGGTAACGATCAGGCTCACAAGCTTACTCAGGACCTTCTTACTGCGAGCATCGGCCGTGGAGCTATTGAACCACGGGATCTTACCCAAGAGACCCCTCAGCCCCTTGATGAAAATCAGCCGGAGTAAGAAGTCTACGATTACCAAGAATACAACGACGATCCCCAGCACGAGCATCTCGTAGGCAAAGGATCCATGCTCAATCCCGAGGTCAAAGCCAGTGATAATCCTCAGGAGCAAGGCTCTAATATCATCCATTGATATAAATTTATTTTGGGTGAATATCTAATGCGTTATCGATTACAGATACTTTATATCGTACCGAAGGGTAGCCTCCTTAACTTCCCCGTCCTTGATCTCCTTGATCTCGTGACGCACCTGCAAGGGCTGGTCAAAGCGGTCACACAGGTAGGAGGCAAGTAAGTGGTAGTGGTAGTCTGGTCGACGGATCACCATAGAGGAGATGAGGTTGGAGGACCTGGAGCCGAGTATGAAGCTGGAGAGGAAATTCACCGAGCTCACATCGCTGAGATAATTCAGGTCAGGGAATACTCGATTACCCACATTACTATAGTAGGTCATCTCCTGGCAATACTCTCCCTCGTGTCCGGTGATAGAGGTGATATTGCCCTCCGTGTCCCAGGTCACATCCATCTCGCCATCCTGACTGATGATACTGTCGAGCTGACCGCCATAGAGTCTTAGGTCCCAGTGCTCCTCGCGACCGCTCGTCCGACGGAAGGAGAGTGAGGTCCCCATACCAAAGGGGTCGAGATCGATCGTGGTGATCTCCGGCGTATTACACTCCTCCATACAGTCGGTCTCCACGACCAGTAGCTTCCGATCGTACACCTCAGCCTCTATGAGTGACTCGTGGAGACGGTTGCCCTCCTTATCTAGAGAGATCCGTCTCGCCCAAGAAAATTTCTCATCCTCATCCCACCCAAAAGTCAGCACCGACGAAGGATGTCGTCCCTCGTAGCAGGTGATAGAGTCAATCAGGGACGTGGGTGTCTCCACTCTATGATAGCGGCTCTTCAGGGCATTGTACAGGACTATACCGCCCACTGCTCCCACAGACATCGCCGCCAAGTCTCTTAGGACGTCTCGAGCAGCTGCATTGATAGAAGTTTGACTCATACTATATAAGGATTTTTTTAATTGAATGGTTAGCTAACTTGATCAAGACACACAAATCTACCATTTTATCCCCAAAGAAAGATCACCTCCGGTAGAGAAGGGAGGAAAAAAAACAGGGAGATCCCCCATAAAAAGAGTGGGTGATACCATCATCTCAAAAAAAGCGGTATCTTTGTGCGATATATACTCAGAGAATAATGATCCGGAAACATTATCCAGCCTGCTTCCTCCTAAGCACACTCATCCTACTGATCACCTCCTCGTGCGGTGAGTATGTGCGTGTGCAGCAAAGCACCGACGTGACAGAGCGCTACTCGTACGCCAAGAAGTACTACAATACCGAGAAGTACAAGCAAGCGGCTGAGCTGCTTGAGACGGTAGTACCCTATCTTCGCGGCACCGGGGAGGGCGAGGAGGCCCTCTACCTCCTCGCTAAGAGCTACTATGCGAATAAGAACTATCGGGAGGCAGCAGACGTCTTTGAGAAGTACTACACCACCTACCCCAATGGCGAGTACACCGAGCTGGCTCGCTTCTACAGCGGCTATGGTTTGGCAAAGCAGATGCCCGACCCGCGTCTTGACCAAGAGCCTACCTACCGCGCGATTAAGGAGTTGCAGCTCTTCCTCGACTTCTACCCCCAGAGTGAGAAGGCTGAGGAGGCCACCCAGCTTCTCTTTGACCTCCAGGAGAACCTTGCACTCAAGGAGCTACTAAATGTAGAGCTGTACTACAACCTCGGTAATTACATATTCAACAATTACGAGTCGGCCATCATCACAGGGCGCAATGCCCTGAAGGACTACCCTTACAGCAAGTATAGGGAGGACATACACTTCTACGTCCTCTCCTCGCTCTACGAAATTGCGAGGTACAGCATTGAGTCCAAAAAACAAGAGCGAGTACGCTCCCTCAGAGATGAGTACTTCGCTTTCGTCAACGAATTCCCCGAGGGGAAGCATCGCAAGGAAGCGGATAAATACTACGACTTTGCCTATCGTCTCATCGATGGCAAAAACGAGTAAGCACACATATAATACACATCACGACTACTTGATCCAAGAAGCACAAATGGACAATAAGAGCAAAAATGCGCCCCAGACTCTCGTGACACGCGACATCAATGCGTTTGTCGAGCCTACGGGGAATATCTATGACTCCATCCTGATCATGGCAAAGCGGGCTAATCAGATCGCTGCCGATATGAAGCAGGAATTCGATGACAAGGTCAAGGAATTCTCGACCTATACCACCGATGATGGTGAGGACGTTGAGGAGATCAACAACGAGCAGGCTGAGCTCTCGAAGTACTTCGAGAAGCAGCCCAAGCCTCTCCTGATGGCGATCAAGGAGTTTGAGGAAGGAGAGCTTACCTGGCATCTGCCCTTAGACAAGATGGACGATGACCTGATGGATAACATTATGGACGACTGACACCACGGGATGATACAGCGGAAACAATCACTCTGGCTCCTCCTCGCATCACTCCTCATGCTGGTGCCGCTCTTCTTCCCCTACGTGGTGATCACGTCCGCGGACACCCTCTTCGAGGGAGACACCACAGGCTTTACACAGCTGGGTGCCGGGGATGAGCTTGTCACCTTTGAGTGGCCACTGATGATACTCAATTTCATCATCATCATCGTCAGCCTTGTCACGATATTCCTCTACAAGAAGAGACCCCTCCAGATGCGCCTCACGGTATTCAATATCCTACTGACAGTCGGAGTAATGATCTTAGCGGGCGTTACCACCTACAGCTTTATCTCAGCACTGGGCGAGGGCTATATGGGCTGGCGGCTTAAGTGGCTGGTAGCCATCCTCCCCCTGCTGGCTATTGTGCTGGACGTACTGGCGTACCGCGCCATAGCGATTGACGAGATGACCGTCCGGTCTATGTATAGACTGAGAGACAGAAAGTAGCACACCAATCTTATATCAAGACAAGAGAGAGAGATGGGCCGACACGCCTGTCTCTCTCTTGTCTTTTTTCCCGAGGCACCTAGATAGGGGGGCGAGTACTGCTGATCTGCAGCGCTCCCTGTGGTCCTTATCTTGTACGGATAAAAGATTTCTCTAATACCGATAAAAGATTTCTCAAATACCGATATTAGGTTTCACTAATACCGGTATTAGTCCGAGGGGACAAAAAAGCGTATCTTTGCGTGACAAAAATGCAGAGGTACTCAATCGTACTTCGCTCAGCGTCCGCTCGGAGGGAAGAGGGGACGCTGGGGAATGAGCAGACATGAGCATGACGAAGAAGAATTATAAGACTTATGATCAGCTAAGCCTCTCGAGTATTGATCGGGAGGTGCTGGAGTTGTGGAAGAGAGAAGATCCCTTCAAGGCCTCACTCAAATGGCGCAAGGGGGCACCGAGATTTATCTTTTACGAGGGTCCTCCCTCAGCTAATGGTATGCCGGGGATACACCACGTCATGGCTCGCACGATCAAGGATATTATCTGCCGCTACAAGACCATGGAGGGCTTCCTCGTTGACCGCAAGGCAGGGTGGGACACCCACGGACTGCCGGTAGAGATCGGTGTGGAGAAGAAGCTCGGCATCACCAAGGCCGACATCGGCACCAAGATCTCTGTCGATGAGTACAATGAAGCGTGCCGCAAGGAGGTGATGAAGTATACCGCCGAGTGGCGCAAGCTCACCTCAGAGATGGGCTACTGGGTGGACCTGGATCACCCCTATATCACCTACGACAATCGCTACATAGAGACCCTATGGTATCTCCTAAAGCAGCTCTTTGAGAAGGATCTGCTCTACAAGGGATACACCATACAGCCCTACTCTCCCGCTGCAGGCACCGGACTTAGCTCCCACGAGCTGAGCCAGCCGGGTGCCTATAGGGACGTAAAGGACACCTCCTGCACAGCGCTGATGGAGATCATCAATCCCGCTGAGGAGCTGCAGGGTCACGGGACCGCCTACTTCGCTGCCTGGACCACCACACCATGGACACTTCCCTCCAATATGGCTCTCGCTGTCGGTAGCGGGATCGACTATGTGGCGGTGCAGACATTCAACCCCTACTCCCTCGAGCCGATCACCATCGTGATGGCGAAGCCACGCCTCTCCGCCTACCTCAGTCCGGAGGGCGAGGAGCTGCCGATGGAGGCCCCCGAGAAGGGGAGCAAGGTGATGCCCTACCGCATCGTTGCCCGATACAAGGGGGCTGACCTCGTAGGGCTGAGATACAAGCAGCTCTTCACTTGGGTAAAGCCCGATGAGAGAGCTCTGAAGGTGGTGGCGGCAGACTTTGTCACCACCGAGGATGGTACCGGCATCGTCCACATAGCACCCACCTTCGGTGCGGATGATAATGCGCTCGGCAAGAAGGAGCAGATCCCCGGTATGATGCTCCTTGACAAGGGGGGCAAGGAGGTGCCAATGGTCGATCCCGAGGGGAAGTTTTATGCCCTTGAGGATCTGGATCCACACTTTGTGGAGGAGCGGGTGGACGTTGCTCAGTACGAAGTCTATGCCGGTCGCTATGTCAAAAACGCCTACATCGACAAGCCGTCCGATACCGACTCGCTCGACATTGACCTCTGTATGGCACTCAAGGAGATAGGGCAGGTATACAGGATTGAGAAATTTACCCACAGCTACCCCCACTGCTGGAGGACCGACAAGCCGATCCTCTACTACCCGCTGGACAGCTGGTTTATCCGCACTACGGCAGTCAAGGAGCGACTGATTGAGCTCAATAAGACGATCACCTGGAAGCCGGAGTCTACCGGCACAGGACGCTTCGGGCAGTGGCTGGAGAACCTCCAGGACTGGAATCTGTCCCGCTCACGCTACTGGGGTACTCCGCTGCCGATCTGGCACAACGAGGACTACAGCGAGCTGAAGTGCATCGGCTCCGTCGAGGAGCTCTCCCGCGAGATCGACCTCTCAGTAGAGAGGGGGCTGATGAAGAGCAACCCCCTTGCCGATCGAGGCTTTGTCGTAGGCGAGTATACGGACGATAATTACGAGCGGATTGATCTCCACCGACCCTATGTGGACGACTTGATCCTCTGCGACAGCAAGGGACGACCTATGGTCAGGGAGACAGATCTCATCGATGTGTGGTTTGACTCCGGGGCGATGCCCTACGCACAGCTGCACTACCCCTTTGAGCACCGCGAGATGGTGGATGAGAGGAGCTACTTCCCGGCCGACTTCATTGCCGAGGGAGTGGACCAGACTCGAGGGTGGTTCTTTACCCTCCATGCCCTTGCGACGATGCTCTTTGACAGTGTCGCCTACAAGCACGTGATCTCCAATGGTCTCGTCTTGGATAAGAATGGGAATAAGATGTCGAAGCGCCTTGGCAACAGCGTAGACCCCTTTATGATCATGGAGCAGAAGGGGGCAGACGCCCTCAGGTGGTATATGATCACCAACTCCTCGCCGTGGGACAACCTGAAGTTTGACCCATCGGGCGTGGACGAGGTGACCCGCAAGCTCTTCAGCACACTGCACAACACCTACTCCTTCTTCGCACTCTACGCAAATATCGACAACTTCAACCCGGCGACAGCTCGCAGGATCCCTCTCGAGGAGCGACCTGAGCTGGATCGATGGATCCTCTCACGGCTCCACTCGCTGATCACCGAAGTGAAGTCCGATCTCGAGGACTACGAGCCGACAAAGGCCGGTCGCGAGATAGCAACCATGGTGACAGACCAGCTGAGTAACTGGTATGTCCGCCTTGCCCGCAAGCGTTTCTGGGGCGGTGGCATGACCGATGACAAGCTCTCCGCCTACGAGACCCTCTACGAGTGCCTCGTCACGGTGGCTAAGCTGATGGCACCATTTGCCCCCTTCTACGCTGATCGTCTATACCGCGACCTCACTCAGGACGAGACGCAGTCGGTCCACCTCACAGACTATCCCAAGGCTGACCCCTCCGTGATCAATACCTCACTGGAGGAGGCTATGGACTATGCTCAGAGGATCTCCGGCATGGTGCTCTCACTCCGTCGTAAGATGGATACGAAAGTGCGTCAGCCACTGCAGAAGGTGGTGGTACTCACCTCCGATCCTCAGATGATCGAGTCGGTGAAGCACGTGGAGGAGCTGATCCTCTCCGAGGTGAATGTGAAGGAGCTGGTCTTTGACTCCGGATCATCCGACCTCGTGGTGAAGAGAGTGAAGCCCAATTTCCGTCTCCTCGGACCGATC
>QWBY01002210.1_pt1 | contig 11399 bp, 7 predicted proteins | sample 1972471 | NCBI WGS metagenome assembly QWBY01 (sample SAMN09866722, study PRJNA288562) | Human gut metagenome isolate term6_stool, whole genome shotgun sequencing...
GAAGCTGGATGATTCTGTGAAAAGGTATGAGAATGGCAATGAAGCAGATATTTATGTAGGTGGTTCCTCAGAGATACGGCATCTGGGATACTCTATACGCAATTCATATAAGCAGAACAATGAGCTTATGAAAAAGGTTGTATGGGAGCAGAACGAGAGGCGAAAGAGCGAGCTTGATGTGCTTCAAAGCCAGATTAATCCACACTTTTTGTACAATACTCTTGACTCCATCACATGGATGATTGAAGGAGGCAAAAACGAGGAGGCCTCGTTTATGATTACGCAGCTTGCAAAGCTTTTCCGTATCAGTCTGTCGAAGGGACATACCATAATAACTGTACGCGATGAGCTTTTGCACGCAAAAAGCTACATGAATATTCGGAAGGTGCGCTATAAGAACAAATTTGAGGTGAGCTTTGAGGTAGACGAGGAAATAATGGACTACTGTGCGGTGAAGCTGGTGCTTCAGCCGATTTTGGAAAACGCACTAAATTACGGAATCAGAGAGCTGGACGATTTCGGAGAGATAGTGGTCGGAGGCCAAAAAGTGGGAGAGGATATCATCATAACGGTATCAGACAACGGAATGGGCATTCCGGAGAATGAAATTCCGCTTTTGCTGACAAATACGGACAGGGTTCACAAGAAGGGCTCGGGAGTGGGGCTTGTCAATGTAAATAACAGGATAAAGATACTGTTTGGAGAGCGCTATGGCCTGCATATAGAAAGTGAGCTTGATGAGGGAACAGTTGTGACAATCAAAATCCCGGCAATTGTCTATTCAGAGGAAAACAGACTTCAATTTGAGGAGCATCATATAGCATGAAGCAAGTACAATTGCCTTGCTGCATGGGAGGTGTGAGAGTGACAGTGAAAAATAAATGGACAAATATGAGCAAGAATAAGAGAAACTTCATCATAACAGAGCTGCTGCTTGGAGTACTACTTGTGATAGGAATAGGTTTTATCGCATACAATAAGCTCAATGAAAAACCGGAGCGTATTGCAGTTGTGATGGCTGATGTGGATGAAAGCCACAGTGCTGCGTTTAAATATGGCATGAAAATGGCGGCCTCTGAGTATGGTGTGGATGTAGTTATGATAAGTAAGGAAAATCTGAACAATATGTCAGATGAAATTGATGTCATAAAGCAGGAGATAAACAAAAAAGCTGATGCGGTCGTTTTCAAGCCGACAGCAGAAAAAATGACAGAAGAAAAAAGCCTTAATACACTTATCCGGATAAATAAAAAGACACCGATAATGGTAGTCGGAGACCAGGCAGGAAGCGAGAGCTTTAAGTCGTTAAATACAGTGGAGTTTGACCAGTACAGCATGGGTGTGGAACTGGCACAAAAGCTTCTTGCTGACAACAACGGAACACTTTCAGGTAAAAAAATAGGAATCTATTGTGAAAACACTGAATCCGATGCCTGTAAAAAACGCATTGATGGCGTAAAGGATACTCTCGCGGAGAGCGGCTGTGTTGTGATGTGGATTGTATCAGGTGTTTCGGATACCGGGGAGAAAATAAATCTGCAGTCACAGAGAAAGGTTGACATGGTTCTTGCAATAGATGATGCAAGTGTGGTTGAGGCGGCAAAGGAAGCCTCTGATAATAATCTGCAGGGTGCACTGGTATATGGGATAGGAAACTCAACAGAAGCCATATATTATCTCGATTCGGGCTGGACAGAGGCTCTTATCACACCTGATGAATTTGCTGCCGGATACAAAAGTGTTGTAGGGCTGGTCGATATGCTGCGTGGCAGTAGAAAGTATTCAGTAGAGGAAAAGCCGGTATCTTACCAGCTTCTTACCAGAAAAAATCTGTTTGATGAAGAAAACAAGAAGCTTTTGTATGCAATCAGCCAGTAGTGGGGGAACAATAAATGAGAAGCAGAATAAGAAATACCATGATGATACTGTGTTTTGCACTGATATTGTCATTTGTCTCGTGCAGCAACACAAGAGTTGACGAGAAAAAACAGATATATATAGGCGTGACCTGCTATGACCAGAAGGATACATTTATCGGGGAGCTGATAGAAACTTTCAAAAAGGAGTGCGCAAGTCTTGATACAGACAAATACGATATCAGCATGACAATCATGGATGCTGCAGGCTCACAGCGTGCACAGGATGATCAGGTGCAGGAGATGATAGAGGACGGCTGCAATGTGCTGTGTATTAATCTGGCAGACAGAACAGATTTGTCGCATATTATAAATGCTGCAATGGAGAATGACATCCCGATTATTTTCTTTAACAGGGAGCCGGTTGATGAGGATTTAAATCGCTGGGATAAGCTGTACTATGTCGGGGCCAAGGCAAAGCAGTCAGGTCAGATGCAGGGGGAACTAATTGCCGATTATATAAAGAATAATCCGGGTGTGGATAAAAACGGTGATGGCAGGATACAGTACGTCATCCTGGAGGGAGAGATGGGACATCAGGATGCCATCGTCAGGACAGAGAGTGTGACAGAGAGCATGAAGAATAACGGTGTTCAGATAGAAAAGCTGAGCTGTCAGATAGCAAACTGGAATCGTGCTCAGGCGCAGAACCGTATGACACAGCTTATAAGTCAGTATAAAAACAGCATAGAGCTGGTTATTGCAAACAACGATGCAATGGCACTCGGAGCGATAGACGCATACGAAAAGCTTGGTGTGACGGAGTCGAATGTACCTGCATTTTTTGGAGTGGACGGCACAGACGATGGGCTTGAAGCAGTGCAGCAGTCGAAGCTTGCGGCAACAGTCTACAATGACAAGGAGGGACAGGCAAGGGCTATGGCTCAGCTTGCTTATCTGGCAGCCACCGGGGGCAGCATGAAAAACATAAAGTTTGAGGATAAAAAGTATGTTTATCTGCCGTATGAGAAGGTGACACCTGACAATGTAAATGAATTTGTGAAGGATGAACAGTGAGCTTATTTATGCTCGTTCCTCCACTCCCTCGGAGCGACTCCGTAGATATTTTTAAAGGCGCGTGAGAAATGAAGCTGATTTTCGTATCCAACGGCAGAACCAACATCTGCGATGGATAAGGAGGTCAGCTTTAAAAGCTCTGTGGCCTTTATCATACGATAATTCATGAGAAATTCCTGAGGTGAATGTCCAACGGAATTTTTGAAAATTTTGCCCAGATAGCTTCGGTTTATGCCGCAGACTCCGGCAATATCTTCGATTGATATATCATTCTGAAAATTCTGCTCGATATAATTCATCGCTTCTTTTATATAAAAATCACTCATTTTCCCACCTGGAACGAGTTTTGATGATTTGGCTGACTGCATCAGATAATCCAGAAAAAGGTACATATGCCCAATCAGGTGATATGGTGATTCTGAGGGGTGCCTTGTGATGTAGAGCATTTCCTCAACAAGCTTTTCGCGGATATCCTTTGAGTGTGTGTGATATACAGGATTATTTTTGGTAAGCTCTGTTGTGGTGAGAGCCTCCTTGACGCGCAGACCGTCAAACTCAATCCATATGTATTCCCAGGGAAGCTTGTCATCTGCGATATAGGTATTTATCTGGCCGGGAAAAATCAGAAAGCCCTGCCCGCTTTTTATGTTGTAGGTTTGTGTAATGCCCTTTGCATTATCGGCCATCAGAGTGCCGGTGCCGGACAGTACATAGTGGAATAGATAGTGGTTTCTTGTGGCAGGACCAAATGAGTGTCCCGGTTCGCACTGCTCGTGGCCGAACTGGTACATACACAAATCTATGAAATTTACATTTGGAAAAATATTGAAGGAAAGCTTGTCCATGTGAGTCACTCCTTATTGATTAATGCTATAAATATACCCTTATGCGACATTATATGCAATTATAGCATATTTTATAGCATATTGGTATAAAAAAGCAAAAATAAGGGTATTTATTGTATACATAATGGTATGTTATAATCGGTTTATCAGGAAAAAGAGCAAATAAAACAGAAAAGGAGTGAAAAAATATGGCAAAAAGAAAGATTTGTCAGGCTGTGGCGGTTGTGCTGGCACTCGGAATGTGCACGACAGGACTGACCGGATGTGGAAATGAAAAGCGGGCGGACGGAAAAACTGAGATTGAGGTGGTTTCTTATAAGCCGGAGGCTGTTAAGGCTTTCGAGAAGATTGAGAAGCAATTTAATGAGACTCATGATGATATTCATCTGACTATCTCCTCTCCGAATGAGGCTATGACTATTTTAAAGACACGCTTCATCCGTGAGGATTATCCGGACATCATTGCAATAGGTGGAGATATCAATTATTCAAATTTCCTGGATGCAGATTTGTTTGAGGATATATCAGATCTGGATGCAGTGGACAATGTAAAAGAGGCATATCTGGATATGGACAAGGAGCTTGAGTTCATTCCAAAGGATGGCACCTATGCACTTCCTTATGCCGCAAATGCAGCAGGAGTACTTTACAACAAGGATATGTTTGCGGAGAATGGCTGGAAGGTGCCTACAACCTGGAGTGAGTTTACAGCACTGTGCGATGAGATAAAGGAAAGCGGAACACTTCCTTTGTATCTGGGCTTTAAGGATACATGGACATGTCTGGCACCGTGGAATGCCCTTGCAGTAGGTCTTTGTGATTCAGACACCTGTAATCAGGTAAATATGGGAAATGCGACATTTGAGGAGGCATATTCTCCGGTTGCCGACAAGATACGCACATTGCTTGATTATGCAGAGGACAATCCATATGCTTACAGCTACAATGACGCATGTACAGCCTTTGCCAGAGGTGAATCTGCCATGTACACGATAGGAAGCTATGCTATTCCTCAGATTAAGTCAGTTAATCCTGATATGAAGATCGGTTCATTTACTTTCCCGGCAAATGATAATGAGGCTGACAATGTGTTAAATTCAGGAATAGATTTACAGTTTTCAGTTATGAAGGCCTGCAAAAATAAGGAAGCAGCATACGAGGTGCTTGAATATCTGTACAGCGATGAGACAATTCAGACATATCTGGATGACCAGGGCGGAATTGCCTGCAAGGATGGAGATTTCGCAATACCTGATACACTGGAGGATATGCAGGAGTATATAAAGGACAACCGTATGTCGGATTATCAGGATCACCATTATCCAAGTGAGATGAGCGTGGACGCCATGATTCAGACATATCTGCTTGACACAGGTGACAATGCAAAGGAGAAGTTCTTAAAGAAATTTGATTCAGACTGGGAGCGTTACAACAGAGATCTGATTCGTGAAGTACAGGATTACCAGAAGGAACAGGAGGATGCAAAATGAAAAAGAAAATGTCAAATAGGGACAAGACATTCTGGGCAGTTGTGATACCTGTTGTGGTTTTATTTTTCGCATTTAACACGCTGCCGATGATAAAGGGTGTGATTTACAGCTTTACAAACTACAAGGGCTATGGCTCATATGATTATGTCGGACTTAGAAACTATACAGACCTGTTTACCGACGCCAGAGTCGGAAAGAGCTATCTGTTTACTTTTAAATATGCGATTGCAGGAACCGTACTTGTAAATGTATTAAGCCTTGTAATGGCAGTTGCGTTAAACAGCAATATCCGCGGCAAGAGTGCATTAAGAGGTGTTTATTTCGTACCGAATATCCTTGGCGGACTGGTTATTGGTTACATTTTCAGCTTTATTTTTACATATATTCTGCCGGTAGTAGGAAATACCTTCAACATCGGTTTCTTACAAAACAGTATTCTGGCGAGTGAAAAATATGCATGGATTGGCGTGCTGATTGTCGGGGTATGGCAGGCGGTTGCCATGAATACAATCATTTATATATCCGGACTGCAGACAGTGCCTGAGGATGTTTACGAAGCCAGCATGCTCGACGGAGCAGGCAAATGGAAACAGTTCTGGAAGGTTACGTTTCCACTCGTTATGCCGTTTGTTACAATCAATCTGGTGCTCAGCACAAAGAACTTCCTCATGGTATTTGACCAGATTATGTCATTGACAAAGGGCGGCCCGGCGCAGAGCACTGAGTCAATCTCATACCTGATTTACAGAAATGGTATGGATGGAGGACAGTTTGGCTTCCAAAGTGCAAACGCAGTAATTTTCTTTGTTGTAATTGTGGCTATTTCACTATTCCAGATGGGCGTTATGAATAAGAAGGAGGAACAGTTATAATGAAAAAACAAAAATCAAACTGGGTACTTACCATCGTTTTAATATTGGGAACCTTAACCGTATTTTTCCCGCTGTATATGGCTGTTATCATTGCCTTCAAGAAACCGAGTGAGATGACAAATGATGTCGCAGGAGCTCTTTCATTCCCTTCAAAGTGGAGCTTTTCAAACTTCACAGAGGCTATGAAGGTGACTGATTTCTGGCATTCTCTCGGAAACAGCTTACTTATCACTATTGTGACCATTGTTCTCGCAATCCTTATCCATTCGATTGCAGGATATGTTATCGGACGAGGCATGGCAAGGAAAAAGAGCTTCCGTTTCATATATCTTTACATTGTAAGCGGTATGTTTGTGCCATTCTCAATTCTCATGATGCCTCTTGTAAAGCAGACTGCGCAGATGGGACTTGGAAACAGGGCAGGAGTTATCATTTTATATCTTGTATTTTATATGCCAATGAATGTATTATTATATAGTGGATACTTGAAAAATATCCCTATGGCACTTGAGGAGGCCGCAGATATCGATGGCGCAAGCACATGGACAACATACTGGAGAGTTGTATTTCCTATGATGAAGCCTATGCATGCGACAGTAGCCATCCTGACAGCACTCGGTACCTGGAATGATGTCATGACACCGCTTGTCATCATGTCAGGAACAGGACAGAATACACTGCCGCTGGCACAGCTGAATTTCCAGACACAGTTTGGAACCAACTACAATCTGGCATTTGCATCATATATTCTGGCTTTGATACCGATACTTATATTCTATATAATCTGCCAGAAGCAGATATTAAACGGTGTTGCAAACGGTGCAATCAAGGGATAATTTTTAAACACTATTTTAACAATAATATGGGGTGATTCTATGGCAATTATATTTAATCCAAACAAGAAAATTTTTACTTTACAGACAGCTCACACCACATATCAGATGCAGGTAGACAGACTTGGCTATCTGCTGCATCTGTACTACGGAGCAAAAAGCACATGTGATATGGACTATGTGCTGACATATGCTGACAGAGGTTTTTCAGGCAATCCTTACGCAGCAGGAATGAACCGTACATATTCGCTTGATACACTGCCACAGGAGTATCCGACTCTTGGAACAGGTGATTTCAGAAATATTGCGCTTGATATTAAAAACGAACAGGGTACTGAGAGTGTTGAGCTTCTTTATAAGAGTCATGAAATCAGAGACGGAAAATACGCTCTAAAGGGACTTCCGGCAGTGTGGGCATCTGATGATGAAGCGCAGACTCTTGAAATAGTTCTTGGCGATGATATCGCAGGCGTTGAGGTGCATCTGCTTTATGGTGTGCTTGAGGCTTGTGATGTCATCACAAGAAGTGTGCTCATTAAAAATACAGGCAGTGGGGATATTACAATTGAAAAGGCTCATGCTGCCTGTCTGGATATGGTTTACGGAGATTATGATGTAATCAGATTCTACGGTAAGCATGCCATGGAGCGCAATCTTGAGCGCACACACTTAGGACACGGCACACTTTCATTCGGAAGCCGCAGAGGAACATCAAGCCACCAGTACAATCCGGCGGTTATTCTCGCACAGCGCGATACTACAGAAAATGCAGGAGACTGCTATGGTATGCTTTTTGTATACAGTGGCAACTTCTCATGTGAGGCAGAGAAGGACCAGATTAACCAGACGCGCCTTTTAATGGGGCTTTCCGATGAACTGTTTTCATATCCGCTTGTGGCAGGAGAGACATTTACAGTGCCTGAGGTGATTATGTCATACTCGGCAGACGGTTTCTCACAGCTTTCACATCAGTACCACACCTGCATCAGTGAGCATGTGTGCAGGAGCAGATTTGCACATGAGGTAAGACCGGTGCTCATCAATAGCTGGGAGGCTGCTTACTTTGATTTTACCGGTGATACGATAGTAGACCTCGCAAAGGAGGCCGCATCACTGGGCATAGATATGGTGGTCATGGATGACGGCTGGTTTGGAAAGAGAGATGATGATAATTCATCACTCGGAGACTGGTTTGTGAATGAGAAAAAGCTTGGCGGAACGCTTTCAGAGCTCATCGACAGAGTGCATGCACAGGGAGTGAAATTTGGAATATGGATTGAGCCTGAGATGGTGAATGAGGACAGTAATCTGTACAGAGAGCATCCTGACTGGGCTATCCAGATTCCGGGAAAGCTTCCTGTACGCTCAAGAAACCAGCTTATTTTAGACTTTTCGAGAAAAGAAGTCAGGGACAATATTTTCGATCAGATCTGCGCAGTGTTTGACCAGGGAAAAATCGACTACGTGAAGTGGGATATGAACAGAAGCATGGCTGATGTGTATGCAGGAAATCTTGCATACGACTATGTGCTTGGAGTGTATGATTTTATGGAGCGTCTGGTGACAAGATATCCGGATATACTTCTTGAGGGCTGCAGCGGTGGCGGTGGACGATTTGATGCAGGCATGCTCTACTACAGTCCACAGATATGGTGCAGTGACAATACAGATGCCATAAACCGTACAAGAATACAGTATGGCACATCATTCTTCTATCCGGTATCGTCCATGGGAGCGCATGTATCGGCAGTGCCAAATCATCAGACAGGCAGAGTGACAAGCCTTAAAACAAGAGGCATCACAGCCATGGCAGGAACCTTTGGCTATGAGCTGAATCCGGCCCTTCTGTCGGATGAGGAAAAGGAAGAAATCAGAGAGCAGATCAAGACATTTAAGAAGTATGAGATGCTTATAAATGAGGGCACCTACTGGCGCCTTACAAGCCCATTTGAGGATGAGGTGGCTGCGTGGATGTCTGTCTCAAGGGCAAAGGACAGGGCGCTTGTGAGCGTGGTTCGTCTGTATGCGGAGGCAAACGCGGCTGCTTGCTATGTGAAGCTTAAGGGCTTGGAGTCGGATGCAGTATATATTGAGGAAAATACCGGCAGGCAGTACACAGGTGCAGCACTGATGAATGCCGGAATACCGCTTCCGTTTGCAACAAAGGAGTATGAGGCATATCAGTTTTCATTTATCAGGCTTGATGAGGCAAAGAAGCTGTATGATGAGATAAAGAAGGTGTGCGGCAATCTAAAATTAAGTGAGGCTGACACTGCAGATAGTTCTTCTGATAAACGTATTGTAATAAGCATCTACGGCGGCTCAGGCTCAGGAAAGACAACGATTGCAGCAGCCCTGCAGCAGTATTTTCTTAACGATAATACAGCCTGCTATGTGCTGACTGGGGACAATTATCCACACCGTATCCCGATGAGAAACGACGAAGAACGCCTTAATGTGTATAACGAGTCCGGCGAGGATGGCTTACGTGGATATCTTGGAACACCTAAGGAGATTGACTTTGACAGGATTAACAAGGAGCTTTCAGAGTTTAAGGAAGGAAAAGATATAATTGAGATAAAGCATATGGGCCGCCAGGACGGTGATATCTCATATGATGAAACTGATTTTACAGGAATTAAGGTGCTCATCCTGGAGTGGACCCACGGAGGAAGCGAATACCTTAAGGGTGTTGATATACCTGTATTTTTGGAGAGTTCGCCTGAGGAGACTAAGGCGCGCCGCATTAAGAGAGGACGTGACGAAAACGCCGCAAGCCCTTTCATATGCCGCGTGGTAGAGTTGGAGCAGGAAAAGCTTGATTTACAGAGTAAAAATGCGCGTATAGTAGTTGGAAAGGATGGCAAAGTCTATGAACAATAAACCTATGCTTAACGCATATCCTGACAGTCTGGGCGGTAAGCTTTCCGATATCGCAGCGCTGCTCAAAAAGAAGGAAATGCAGGACACATTTTCATCATTTTATATCCTGCCAAGCCTGTATCATTCGGATTTGGACCGCGGATTTTCGGTCGTGGACTACAATCTGAATGAGGAGCTTGCGACAATAGAGGATTTATCGCAATTGAAGGAGCTGGGGATTGACTTAAAGCTTGACTTTATTTTAAATCATGCTTCAGCACAGTCACCACAGTTCAAGGATCTTGTGGAAAAGGGCGATGAGTCGGAGTACCGGGATTTTTTCATAGACTGGAACAAATTCTGGGAAGGTCATGGAGTCATGACGGACGAGGGCTACATACAGCCTGATGAGTCATGCTTAAAGCAGATGTTTTTCAGAAAGCCGGGGCTTCCGATTCTCATGGTTGAGTTTCCGGATGGACGAAGGGTGCCATACTGGAACACATTTTACCAGGAGGTGCATGGCAGAGAGTATCTGGGACAGATGGATTTAAATATAAAGTCCGAAAAGGTGTGGGATTTCTATCGTGAAACACTGGAAAAAATAGCATCCTATGGTGCGGCTATTGTGCGGCTTGATGCATTTGCCTATGCGCCTAAGGCACCGGGAAAAAAGAATTTCCTGAATGATCCTGAGACCTGGGAATTTCTACAGCAGATTCACGAGCTTGCAGCACCGCTTGGACTGACTCTGCTGCCTGAAATACACGCGGCATATGAGGAAAAAATATACAAAACTCTTGCAGATAAGGGCTATGCCACATATGATTTCTTTTTACCGGGACTGATAATTGATGCGATTGAGAACAGGAGAGCAGATTATCTGGCGAAATGGGCGCGTGAGATTGTGGAAGATAAAATCTCAACAGTCAATATGCTTGGCTGCCATGACGGCATACCTCTTCTGGACTTAAAGGGTCTGCTTCCGGAGGATGATATACGCTCGCTTATAGATTTGATTGTATCTCGTGGCGGCATGGTCAAAAATCTTCACGGACAGAAGAATATATATTATCAGGTGAATGCCACATATTACAGTGCGCTTGGTGAGTCTGACAGCAAAATGCTTCTGGCCCGTGCTATTCAGATGTTCATGCCGGGCAAGCCGCAGGTATGGTATCTGGATCTCTTTGCAGGCAAAAATGACCATGAGGCAGTAAGACGCGCAGGAGAATCAGGACACAAGGAAATAAACAGAACAAACCTTAGCAATTCTGATATCGCAGAAGGCATGAAAAAGGAGGTTGTTCAAAAACAGCTTGAGCTGCTTCGCATGAGAAACACCCATAAGGCGTTTGAGAAGGGAGCTGTCATCACAGTAGCAGGAGAAGGGCCAAAGCTTTCAATCCGCTATGATAACGGTGAAGCATATGCGCTTCTTACGGTGGATTTTGAAGCCGGAGCGTATGAGATAGAGCTGAGCTGATTTGTGTATTACTTATATGAAGCAGTTAGAATATATTTATCATAAAAGATGCGATATCAAAAAGGAACCGGATTTTCC
>QWBY01002503.1_pt1 | contig 11394 bp, 11 predicted proteins | sample 1972471 | NCBI WGS metagenome assembly QWBY01 (sample SAMN09866722, study PRJNA288562) | Human gut metagenome isolate term6_stool, whole genome shotgun sequencing...
TATTCCATAGACGGTATCGGTGGGTACTACCAGTAGTTTTCCCGCCGCTATCAGACTTTTGAGACTAGTTATATCTTGCTTACTAAGCGGAGTTCGCATACTTGCATATTAACCTTATCGACGTTGCTTGCGCCCATAGGTGATCACTGCGCTTCCCGCCCAAATGCTAAGCAGGGAAAATCCGGTCAGCCAAATATCGCGTTGACCTCCGGTTTGGGCTAGCTGTCTGGGGGCAGTCGGGGCACTACTTTGCGAGGAAGGAGGATTCGGCTGCTCGGTAGGGGTAGGATTGCTAGTTTCCGGGATAGGCATCGGAGTCCTTGGCTCCGCCTCGGCAGTAATCGTAACTTCTTTAGGGGTGCTACTAGTACTACTGGGAGGGACGTCCAGAGGAGCTTCCACGTAATGCAAAGTTGGTTGGGGGGACGGATCCTCTGCAAAGGCGGTAGCGGTGAAAAATACAGGTACTAGCGCCACGGCGGTTACTGCCCCTAACACGCGAAACCAAGCCGCCATTGCCGCACCCTTCTGCTATCTTTCAGCCACTTTACCTTAACGTTAGCATCATTTGAGAGACCTTAATCTGATCCTCACTTTCGTGCCAATAGATAGCGAGGACACCCGGCGAGATCCCGCTGCGTCCTCATTTGACTAAATCCCATTTTACCAGCGTATTCACAGAGCTTTTCCCCTTGCGTGGGGTCGTGTTCCATGGCCAATACTCCGTCTTTACCCAACAGTCGAAAAGCTTGTTTCACGGTTTGTTTCGGGATATTAAGGCCATCTACTCCCCCACCCCAGAGGGCGAGCGGGGGATCCTTTAAGGCTTCTGGCTGCGTAATAGTACCGGGCGGAACATAGGGAGGGTTGCTAACCACTAGATCAAATTGCCCCGCTTGCTCTTCCCATAAACCAGGGTCAGCCACATCTGCGCAACTCACACTGATGCGCCGCGCGAGCTGTGGGTAACGTTCCAGATTCTTCCGCGCTACTCTCAAGGCTTTTTCGCTAATCTCCACCATAAAGACCTCAGCCGCAGGCAATTCTCGGGCGAGTGTAAGGGCAATAGCACCCGATCCCGCACATAAATCGGCAACTAAGCCCGCTTCCCTAGCCCCCCGAGGGCGCAGCGCTAGTTCTACTAGATACTCGGTTTCCGGACGCACGATAAAGGCGTCAGGGCTGGAGAGCAAGCGAAAGGAACCGAAAAACATCTCATTTAGCACATGCTGCAATGGTTCGTGGCTGCAGCGCCGTTTCACCAGTTCTCGGAAATCTTGCGTCTGAGCGGGAGTTAACTCCTGGGGGGCAAACAGAAATTCATTGGCTCCACATGCGGCACAATAAAGCGCCATGATTTCTCGCGCCGGCTCAATTCCAGCTTCCGCATAGCGCTGGCGCGCCCAGCCAAACGCCTCCGGGCGAGAGAAACCAGCTTGACTCATCGGATGATCTACGCAGAATCTATTAAGCTGACTGTCCGGAAAGCTGTTCTAGACGATGCTCCTCGTCAAGTTTGATCGCCGAGTCAATCACTGGCTGTAACTGCCCGTTAAGTACCTGGTCAAGGTTATAGGCTTTGTACCCGGTGCGGTGGTCAGCAATCCGATTCTCCGGGAAGTTATAGGTACGGATACGTTCAGAGCGATCTACGGTCCGCACCTGAGAATGGCGTTGCTCTGCTGCCTCAGCCTCCCGTTTCGCCTCTTCCTCTGCCTTTAAACGCGCCCGCAACACCCGGAACGCGGCCTCGCGGTTTTGAATCTGCGAACGCTGGTCTTGTGAAGTAACAACGGTATTGGTAGGCAAGTGCGTAATGCGTACAGCCGAATAGGTCGTATTAACGCCCTGGCCGCCAGGACCCGACGAGCAATAGGTATCAATACGAATATCCTCGGGTGCAATCTGAACATCAATCTCGTCTGCTTCGGGCAATACTGCAACGGTTGCTGTCGACGTCTGGATGCGACCCTGACTCTCAGTTTTGGGAACACGCTGTACGCGATGGACACCACTCTCGTACTTCATTACGGAGTAAACCTTGTCTCCCATAACCTTAAATTCAATAGTTTTGAAACCGCCAGCCGTGCCCTCATTGGAGCTCAAAACTTCAATTTTCCACCCTCTAGAAGCAGCAAAACGCTGGTACATAGCAAAAAGGTCACCCGCAAAAATACTTGCCTCATCGCCACCTACGCCCGCGCGAATTTCAACGATGGTGTCTTTCTCGTCGTTGGGGTCGCCTGGAATGAGCATGATTTTAATCTCATCCTCAAGACCGGGAAGCTTTGCTTCATTGTCAGAAATATCTGCTTGAAGCATTTCTTTATCCTCAGCATCTGAGGTCTCGCGCAGCATTTCCTTTGCCGCATCGATATCATCAAGCGCTGTTAAGTACTCCCGTGCCTTTTCCACCAGATCAGACTGGTTTGAGTGCTCCTTGGCAAGACGCGCATATTCTTTAGGATCCGACACAACCTCAGGATCCATGAGTTTCTTTTCCAGCTCAAGATAGGCTGCAATGAGTTTTTCGAGCTTGTCCCGCATGATGGCTCCTCAACGCTTTACTCACGCAGTCAATGCTGCGCATATTTCTCAACTCACAAATGATACCACCGAGGTGGCAAGGCTAAACGTTGAAGCCCTGCCACCTTAAAACCTATCTATTTTGTTGGCTACTCGATACCCGTCAAATCATAAGAGTCAAGCCATTTGCTCGCGTGCTCGCAAACACTGCGCAAACATGCTTCATCAAAGGGCGAGACAAGCTCGGCTCCAGCAACAAGATCCGTAAATGCTTTGGTGCCACCTTGGCGCGTGTAGGCCATGTAATGTTTCCAAGCGTTGGCAAAGTCCTCCTGGGAGAGCTCCCAAATCTCAAGCGCCACAGTTTGTGCCAAGCAATAATCGATGTAATACAGCGGCCATTCATAAATGTGTATCTGGCGCTGCCAACCCATACCATCGCCATAGAAAGGAATGTCGCCATCAACGGATACCCAGGGCATGTAGATTGCCAGCAGGCGACGCCACGTAGCATGGCGCTCGGCAGGGGTCAGCTCGGGCTGCTCGTACATCAGATGTTGGAAGTGGTCGACCATCGTGCCATAAGGGATAAAGGTAAGGGCGCCCGCCAAATGCGCATAGCGATATTTACGAGCATCCTTGCCAAAAAAGCCCTCAATCCAAGGCCACGCGAGGAACTCCATACTCATAGAGTGGACCTCACAAGCTTCTGAGCTCGGCATTGCAAGCAAGCCGGGTACACGCTGAGTATTCATGTAATAACTAAAAGCATGACCCGCCTCATGGGTCATCACGTCAACATCCCCTTGAGTGCCGTTGAAGTTGGCAAAGATGAACGGAACTTTGTGGTCAGGAATTTCAGTCATATAGCCACCGGCAGCTTTTCCCTTAGTGGAAAGCAAATCCATGAGCTGACCGTTGAGCATAGTCTCAAAGAATTCCTTGGTCTCGGGACTCAGCTCACTGTAAAAGCTGCGCGCAGCCGCCACGATGTCATCGGGCGTGCCTTCAGGCAGAGGATTTCCTGAACGGAAAGTCAGACCCTCATCTGCAAAGGAGAGGGGATACGGACGACCAATACGCTTTGCTTGCTCAAGAAAAACTCTATTTGCCACAGGCACCACATAGGTACGAACAGCCTTGCGGAAACGTTCGACATCTTCGCGCTTGTAACTCAGACGCTCCATACGGTCGTAGCCTAAAGGAAGATAATTGTCATAGCCAAGTTTTTTGCCCATAGCATCACGGACATGTACAAGTTCATCGTAGATGCGATCCAGCTCAGATTGGTTGTCTTTGTACCATGAGCCTTCGGCTTTCCAGGCAGCAAGACGACGAGCGTCGTCTTTGTCGTGCTTTTGGGGAGCAAGCTGAGAAAGCGTGTACATGCCACCCTCAAACTCAATCTGAGCAGAGGCGATAAGCTTTTCATATGCTTGAACCAAGGCGTTTTCGCGCTTCATCTCATCCATTATTGCGGGAGAAAAACAGCGGCGATCCTGCTCAGCTTTATCAAAAATGAGCGTGCCATACTTTGCCTCAAACTCAGGACGGAAGGACGAGGCAAGAAGAGCTGCACTCCAAGCATCATCAGCTTCCTCAATCTCAGGGGATGCATCATTCCAGAACTGCTGCTCTTTATCGTAAAACTCGTCAAGCGTGTTGATTGAGTGGCGAATCTCAACAAGGGTCTGTAAGGTCAAAATGTGACCGGCGAGTTGATCTTTTTCTAGAAAGACTTTCTCTGCTTCCTCAAAGCTACTCGCATTGGCAAAGCGTTCTGTCAATGCACTGATATCTGCTTTGATCTTTGCCAAATCGGGACGCTCATAGGGCATATCCTGAAACTTCATGGATAACTCCTTCGTTTTGCTTGTTTTGAGACAGCACTACGCTAGCAAATTTTTAGCTTTAAAAGATGAGTACCGCATCTTCGTGATAAGAAATACCCTTTTGCCCTGCAATTCAATCCACCATGAAATGACCTTTTTTTCACATCTTTGCACCACCCGCACCCCGCTCGATACTCACTTTCAGTAGCGCAGATGCGCAGTAAGCTCCATAATGGGTAAAAGCTTTGGTTACAACGGCAAACAGCACAACGCAACTTTAGGGATACATGATGAGCAAAGACGGACTTCATAACGATACAAGTCTGCCTTCTTCTGCAGCAAACACTGAGGAGCACAGCGCCACATCAGATAACCTTGAAAAGACTGAAGTTGCCGCCACACGCCTTCAAAATCGCGATCTTTTCAATAAGGTGCCAGAACAGAGCTCAGGGCCAGATCCAATTGCCTCACCAAAATCGAGACTAAAGAGTCATCCTTGGCTGCAAGCTCATCTACGTGGCCTCATAGTGCTGGGGATAGCTACAGTCATTCTTCTGTCAATGATTACCATTTCATCAATCCGTGCGACTGACAAGCCATCGCTCAATCAGGTGAGCAGCGACATTGCCAACCTGTCCGAAGCGCCTGCCTATGACCCTGGCGATTTCGGCCGTGATGCGACACTCACCCTCGATTCTGTAGACTATAGCGAGGTCATCCGCAATGAAGATCACTGCAATGCGACAGGTGCTGTCATTTACGCAGGCGATGGAATTGCTGCGCGCGAGAAAGTTAGCCTTCTCTACGACCATCACAGCCACGGCAAGTGGTCTGCAACCGGAGATCTCATCATCCAAGAGGTGAGCTGGTCTGCTAGCAAAGGTCCCGATACGAATAAAGTACTTACACAAGCACGCGTTTTTTTACAGCGCGCAGATATTGCCGAACGTAAAGCTGCCAAAACAAACGAGAAATCTAACCAGACAAACACTTCTTCTACAGAGCAAGACTCGCTTTATTCTCTCTATCGCGATGCGGACTGCACGCTATTCCAAGAAGAATTCGACCCCAAGACTAACAACGCCACAATTGTGCTGGCTTTTTCCAACAAGGACAGTTTTTCCGAACGCAAGTGCAAGCTCACCATCAAGTTTCATCTCTCATCAAAAACAGGTCAGTGGGACATCAAATCCTGCACACCAGATGCAGATGCACGAAAGACCAACTACGCCCCGCTTGTAGGTACGTGGACAGGCAGCTATCAATCCCAGAAAAATGACGGCCACGGCTGCTATGGCGCAAACTCTTCGCCGCTCAAAATCACTATTGGTAGTACGCAGACTAACAGTGATGGCACTACTCAGTTAACAGGAACATTTTCTGGACTTGTACACCGTCACGGGGCTGTGTCAAAGGACACAGATTCAAGCGAAGGCGATGCTCGCGTTGAGAACATTTCGTTTACCAGTACGCTTGAAACAAATGCAAGCGGGGCTTTGGTAGTAAAGTACACAGCACCTAAATCCGCTGAGGGTACCATCGAGCTGACACTGGTTTTTGGTGGAAGCAAAACTCCAGACGCAGCAAGCGCAACACTAGCAACCCATTATGAAAACGAGCAAAACTTCTTGGTCATCCCCTACACCGTCAAAGGCGAATTTGCCGATAGCTATTCACTGAGCAAAGACGGTGCAGACTAAAGGTCTGCTGCGGCAAACGAATCTACAAATCGCATCCCGCAAAGCTAAAAGGCTCGGATGGCTTTCAGCAACTTAAAAAACCCGCTGGCGCAGTTCCCTCAGCGCTAGCGGGTCATTCGTACATCTGTAAAGCAGGTCCTTAGTTAGCTGCAGGCTCCTCAGCAGCAACGGTAGCAGACTCTGCCTCTTTGGCAGCGGCGGCAGCCTTCTTGGCAGCCTCAGCCTCAGCTTTTTTGGCATACTCTGCAGCACGCTTGGCCTTCTCAGCAGCCTTTGCCTCCTTGGCAGCCTTTGCGGCAGCGGCAGCTTCGGCAGCCTGTGCAGCCTTTGCAGTCTTGGCTTCCTGCATACGCTTAAGCTGCTGTGCAGCAGCACCACCGAACTTGTCAGAGAAGCGCTGGACGCGTCCGCCGGTGTCAACAAGCTTCTGCTGACCGGTGTAGAACGGGTGACATTTATCGCAGAGGTCGACGGTCATCTCGCTTTTGGTAGCGCGAGTCTTCCAGGTATTGCCGCAGGTGCAACGTACCGTGCACTCCACGTACTCGGGATGGATTCCTTGCTTCATGACAGCTCCTAACGTAGGCCTGGTTTCCGACCAGGCAAGTGGTGTGCGCTTATCTAAACATAACCTACCGTTTGTGACAAGCTTTGCGATAATAACACGTGTGAAGCAAAAACGCCAAGCAAAGTCCAGGAGACTCACATGTTTCTCGCAGTTGACATAGGAAATACTCAAACAACCCTCGGTTTAATCGCCGACAATGAGACCTTGCTTCGGCAGTGGCGCATGGCAACCTTGCGCACAGATACTGCCGACTCCCTCCATGCTCGCCTCTATGGTTACTTTCATATGCTGGGCTACAAGCTCCAAGACATCAACGACATAGCAATCGCAGGGGTCGTGCCTACGCTTACTCAGTCGTGGATTCGCTTGGCAAAAGAGATTTCGGGGACTACTCCTCTAGTGATAGACGCTTCGCGCGATTGCGGGATTGAAGTTGCCCTCCCCGACCCTAGTCAAGCCGGAGCCGATCGCATTGCAAATGCGGTGGCCGCAAAGGCGCGCTATGGTGCACCCGTCATTGTGGTTGACTTTGGCACCGCAACTAATATCGATGTGGTTGACGCTCATGGTCGCTTCCGAGGCGGAGTCATCATGCCAGGTCTGCAGCTCTCGGCAGCTGCACTTTTTGAGCGTGCAGCAAAATTGTCAAATGTACCGCTTATTGCTCCTGCCCATGCCCTCGGCAACAGCACCGAAACTGCTGTGCAGTCAGGCATTGTTATTGGTGCAGCAGTCCAGGCGGAAGGTATGGTGAGGCGCATACAAGCAGAACTTTGCGCTGAATGGTCACAAACACATGACGGTGCAACCATGCCGCGCTGTACCATCGTAGGTACAGGAGGGCTTTCTTCCGTTGTGGCCGAAGCAACTGATATTTTTGATGTAATCGATCCTGATATTACTATTCGTGGTATTAGACAAATTTGGCTTCACCGTGCAGAAAAACGCGCAAATCGCATCTAAGACCCTGCGCGCAATCATATAAAGCCCAGCAATGACTCAACTGCTGGGCTTTTCTTGTCAAGCAAAGCGCCGCACGCTCGCGGTGCTGCTTATTTCCAGTCGAGGGGTCCAAGCTCGGAAGTGACGCGGCCGATGCGCTGCTCGGGTTCTGCTACCTCAACACCTGCATGTGTCAAAAAACGTACGGGATCATGCATTAAATCTTCCATAGGCACCAATACATAATCACGCTCACCCAAATGTGCATGCGGCAACGTCAAGCGTTCTCCTGCATGTGTCTCGCCTTCAACCCACACAAGATCGCAATCAATCGTACGCGGACCGTGACCCAACGTTTTAGGATCACGAATACGTCCCAACTTATTTTCAATCTCTGTCAGATGGTCCAACAGCACTAGGGGATGCAACTCGGTACGAATCTCGGCCACCGCATTTGCAACAGGCGTTGCAATGCCATATGCGGGTTCAGTCTCATAAGCAGAACTCACGGCAACAACACAGGTCATCGGAATTTTATCAATAAGCTGTACCGCTTGAGACAGATAGCCTATACGGTCACCTACATTTGAACCCAAAGAGACAAAGCCTTGACGTGCATCCGGCTTTGCCATTGCCCAATATGCATTAACCGCCTCCGCCATCTGGGCCACATCATGCACGCGTAAAATGCGCGTTCCAGCCTGAATGCCCCAGATACAAAAGCCCATAGCTGCCGCTTTGTCTGCTTGAGATCCCGCAACTGAAGTAGAAAAATCTCCCTCAGATACTGACTGAAGCAATGGATAGCCCAATGACATGAGCTTTTTTGCATTACGCTGCACTACAACATCTTCATCAGGAGTTTTGTTTTGTCCTAAGCCAGGATCAAAACAAATACGATCACGCGAAACGCCAGCACGCAACAACGTGCGCGCCTGATCACCTAAAAAGCCCATGATTTCACGCATAATGGGCGCTTCTTCAGGCAAAGTAAAACGACGGTTGGATGCTACAGGACGCAAAGGTGTATGAGTCTGGTCAAGTACGACTGAACGACGAGAGGCGTTCACGCGGAACTCGCTATCGCAAAGTACCACACAAGCACAATCACTCTCGGCTGCAACCTCAACCATCTCGGCGTTGGTAAAGCCTTCAGGATCGTCGAGCACTTCTGCACCGAGACGAATACACATTTTTGCAACCTGTGGATGACGGGTGGTAATACATACAATTGCACCTGTGTCGACAAGTCCGCGCACCACGGGCACTACCGCCTCGCCCTCGATATCAATTGCCGCACGACGCGCACGAGCTGCAGCAGAATCAGTAGCAGGAAGCTCTTCTGGCGCTGGCGCAAAGCTCACATCAAGAAGGTCGGCACCTTCATCAAGCATCGCCTTACCAAGCGCAATTGCTTCCTCCGCCGCCAAACCACGAGGGCCCACCTCAAGCATGCCCATGATACGTGGACGTGCCAGCGAGAGTTCATGATGTCCACAACGCAAAATGGCAAAGTCCTCTCGAGCCATAAATCCTCCACTCAAGCCCGCTATAGGGCACAGCTCACTGATGCGATCAAAAATCAAAAGCCTTTGCAATATCACATACACAAACTAGATCCGCCATTGCATCCTGAGGAGTTGATTGCATATTGACTATCGCAAGATCATTTCCTTGGAAGTATTGTACGAGACCTGCGGCAGGATATACCACGAGGGATGTGCCGCCGACAATAAGCATGTCAGCCTCAGCGATAGCCGTTGCTGCCCCATAAAGCACTTCCTGGTTAAGAGGCTCACCGTAAAGCACTACATCAGGCTTAATGAGTCCGCCACAATATTCACAATGAGGTGCGCCTTTGCTTGCCACTATCCATTCAGCTGAATACGTCTTGCCACAGTGCTGACAAATATTTCGATGAACCGAACCGTGCAGCTCATAGACCTGATGAGAACCTGCCGCCTGGTGCAGGCCGTCAATATTTTGCGTCACCACCGCTGCGAGCTTGCCCTCGCGCTCAAGCTCGGCAAGTTTGAGATGGGCTTGATTGGGACGTGCGTCAAGCGCAATCATGCGCGTGCGATAAAAGTCATAGAACTCCTGCGTATGCTCAATGAAGAAACTATGTTCGAGCATCTCTTCGGGTGAGTAATCAAGCTTTTGGCGGTAGAGCCCATTTGGACTTCTAAAATCTGGGATACCACTTGCCGTCGAAACTCCCGCACCACCAAAGAAAACTACGTTCCGAGCTTTGCTTATACGGTGCTTGAGTTCATGTGCTGCCTCTTGAGGATCGCGAATAATTTGACCCATGATAGCTACACTCCAGCTTCATTCATGCGCTGCTTTTGTTAGAGCTCCTGTCCATCCACTCTAGCACCCCTACCACCTTCACTAAAATCTCCTAGCGAACTAATTCGCGAATGGAGGGCATTTTGGACCAGTTAGCCAACATGTCCAATGAAGACTAGGTACTCAAAAGTTAATCGCTCGTCCTTAAGGCGATGAGTATCCACCAATAAAATCAAATGTACACGATATCGCCTTAATTTTTGGGTAGGCTACACTTAATCAAGTCGTTGTATAGTCCGCCTTTAGTTTGCAGATGGGATAGTACATGAGCGATACTCCCCGCGAGCTTAAGCTCGTATCTTGGAACGTTAATGGCCTGCGCGCCGTTATGAAAAAAGAACCGAGTTTTCCTGAAATTTTTGAACAGGCATCTGCTGATGTCTTTGCTTTGCAGGAGACAAAGTTACAGGAAGGCCAGATCAAGATAGATTTTCCTGGCTATTATCAAACGTGGAATTATGCAGAACGCAAGGGTTACTCTGGCACAGCTGTCTTTAGCCAAGAAGAACCACGGCAAGTAATTCGCAAAATTGGCTGTGAGTTTGCCGACAATGAGGGCCGCGTTTGTGCTCTTGAGTTTGAGAATTACTGGTTTGTTAATGTGTATACACCCAACTCAGCATGGTATGGGACAAGGATTATCGTGAATTTCTCGCTCGTCTTGCTCAGGAAAAACCTGTAGTAACCTGCGGTGACTTTAATGTTGCTCATGAGGAAATCGACCTAAAAAACCCCGATACTAATCATATGAACGCAGGTTTTTCCGATGAGGAACGTGCGGGCTTTGGACAGCTACTGGACGCTGGCTTTACCGACAGTTTCCGCAGCCTCTATCCTGAGCAGACGGATGCCTACAGCTGGTGGAGCTACCGCATGCGTGCGCGCGAACGCAACGTAGGCTGGCGTATTGACTACTTCCTTGTATCACAGAAAATGCAGGACGAAATTGAGGATGCATTGATTTACCCCGAGATTATGGGCAGCGACCACTGCCCCGTAGGTTTGATTTTAAAATAATGCTGTGAGGCGTTAATTATGGATTTTAACATAAAAGCACCGTTTGAGCCTGCCGGTGACCAGCCGCAGGCCATAGAAGAACTTGTTGGCGGTGTAAACAAAGGGCTGCATACGCAGGTGCTTCTGGGTGCAACCGGCACGGGCAAAACCTATACCATTGCGCAGGTTATTAACCGTGTGCGCAAACCTACGCTTGTTATTGCGCACAACAAAACACTTGCGGCCCAGCTTGCCAGCGAGTTAAAGGCGTTTTTCCCGGATAACGCGGTTGAATATTTTGTATCCTACTACGATTATTATCAGCCTGAAGCCTATATTCCGCAGAGCGATACTTATATTGAAAAGGACGCTTCCATTAACGACGAGATTGATAAACTGCGCCACTCTGCCACCAGCGCGCTGTTTGAACGCCGCGACGTAATTATTGTTGCCAGTGTGTCGTGCATTTATGGCTTGG
>QWBY01002729.1_pt1 | contig 11374 bp, 6 predicted proteins | sample 1972471 | NCBI WGS metagenome assembly QWBY01 (sample SAMN09866722, study PRJNA288562) | Human gut metagenome isolate term6_stool, whole genome shotgun sequencing...
AGACCTTCAAAGAGGACGTACTGGTCATCGAGGGAATCCACGGACTCAACGACAGGCTGTCCTGCTCGCTCCCGGTGGAGAGCAAGTTCAAAATCTACATCAGTGCGCTGACCCAGCTCAACATCGACGAGCACAACTGCCTGCCAACAACGGACGGCAGAATGATCCGCCGGATTGTGAGAGATGCGCGCACGAGAGGAACTTCCGCAAAGGAGACCATTGCCATGTGGGATTCGGTGCGCCGCGGTGAGGAGCGCTACATTTTCCCGTTCCAGGAGGGGGCGGACGTGATGTTTAACTCGGCGCTGATCTATGAACTGGCATGTCTGAAAGTATATGCGGAACCGCTTTTGTTTGGGATTGCCAAGGACGAACCAGAGTATACAGAGGCGAAGAGGCTGCTGAAGTTCTTTGAATATTTTGTTCCGGTGCCAAGCGAGGCAGTGCCGAATAATTCGATTTTAAGAGAATTTATCGGCGGAAGCTGCTTTAATGTGTAAAATAGTAGAATGAAATTTCTTTACAAGTAAGTTAAAACGTGCTAGAATAGCACTTGCGCAACCAGGCCAGGTAATCGCGGCTGAACAGACGAAAGGGTTCAGACGAGGAAAGCCCGGGCTTCGCAGGGCAGGATGCCGGATAACGTCCGGTGGAGGTGACTCCCAGACCAGTGCAACAGAAATAAACCGCCTCACTTGCTGAGGTAAGGGTGGAAAGGCAGTGTAAGAGACTACCGCCGTCCTGGTAACAGGCCGGGCACATGTAAACTCCATTCGAAGCAAGACCGAATAGAAAGCGATACGGCTGCCCGTCGTGCTTTCAGGTGGGTCGCTTGAGCCTTATGGCAACGTAAGGCCTAGACAGATGATTACCCAATGACATAACCCGGCTTATCGGTCTGATTGCGTACAAAAAAACAGAACGGATTTCTTCCGTTCTGTTTTTTTGATATTTGTTTTATTATTTATTGCGTTTACCTGTATATTTCTCTTCGCAGTATTTACATCTGTAAACTTCTTTCTCTTTATCTGCAAGAACAAAGATCTGGTCGAGTCCCTGTTCAATGGAAGTGATGCAGCGTGGATTCTTGCATTTGATCACGTTGACAACCTGATTCGGAAGTTTCAGTTCTTTTTTGGCAACGATCTTCTCGTCCTTGATTACGTTTACAGTAATGTTATGATCGATAAAGCCGAGAATGTCAAGATCAAGATTCTCAACCGGGCATTCAACCTTGATGATATCTTTCTTACCCATTTTGTTGCTGCGCGCGTTCTTGATGATGGCAACGGTGCAGTCAAGTTTATCAAGCTTCAGATCATGATAGATAGTCATGGCCTTGCCTGCTTTGATATGGTCTAATACATAACCTTCGCGAAGTGCTCCAACATTTAACATGGTAATTTTACCTCCAGTAATGTGAGAATCAGGGCCATACGTACATATACACCGTACTGTGCCTGTTTGAAATAAGCTGCTCTCGGGTCTGCATCCACCTCTGTTGAGATTTCATTTACACGTGGAAGCGGATGAAGAATGTACATGTCTTTTTTTGCAAGTTCCATTTTCTGTTTGTCCAGAATGTAGAAATCCTTCATGCGGACATAGTCTTCTTCGTTGAAGAAACGTTCTTTCTGTACACGTGTCATGTAGAGGATATCAAGATCTGGTAAGGCATCTTCCAGTCTCTCTACTTCCTGAAATTCGATATTGTTCTTTTTCAGAACATCCTCGCGGATATAGCTTGGGATGCGAAGCTCTTCCGGTGAGATCAGAATGAATTTTACATTTGTGTAACGTACAAGTGCTTCGATCAGGGAGTGAACTGTACGTCCGAATTTCAGGTCGCCGCACAGACCAATGGTCAGATTGTCCAGACGTCCTTTCAGGGAACGGATGGTAAGTAAGTCGGTTAATGTCTGGGTAGGATGTTGATGACCACCGTCGCCGGCGTTGATAACAGGAATAGAAGAAGCCATAGAAGCTACTAACGGAGCACCTTCTTTCGGGTGGCGCATAGCACAGATGTCAGCGTAACAGGATACAACGCGGATTGTATCGGCAACACTTTCACCCTTTGAAGCGGAACTGGAATCAGCTGATGAAAAACCAAGAACTTTACCGCCAAGGTTCATCATAGCAGCTTCAAAGCTGAGACGGGTACGGGTGCTTGGCTCATAGAATAAAGTTGCCAGTCTTTTATCATCGCAGACATGTGCGTATTTATCAGGGTGTTTCTCAATATCGCTGGCCAGGTCAAGAAGAGTATTTAACTCATCAACAGACAGATCCAGCGGACTCATTAAGTGTCTCATTTCATACCTCCATATTTTACTGGTTCAGGAATTTTTATTTAATCCTTCATAACATCATATAATAATCAGGTGCTTTTTTCAAGAGAGTTTTCCAAGTATTTTCTCAAAAAAAAGTCCGGCTCCGAACCAGAGGGGAGCGTAGTCCGGTCTTATCAGTCCCCGGTAATTCAGGGGAGTGTTGCTGTAGTCCCAGGGACACATATGAAAACAGCGCAAAAGAGCACCGCTGATAAATTCTACGAAAAAAAATCCGACAGTATAAATGCAGCCGCGGACAAAAAGCGGGACAGCAGAAAGTTTACCGGAGAGCGGGCGGATGATGGCACCGCATCCGTAAATGGGAAACATTAAAAGGGAAGTTTTTCCTGTCATGGTAAGTTCTCCTGAAAGGATGGAATGCAGTCCGGTCCAGAGGATTTCCATGCACCAGCCCGTCAGACCGCAGAGAATGAAAGCTTTTTTCATAGGTAACGCTCCTGTATAAATTTCTATGATTCTAGTATTGCCTGCCTTGAAAAAAACATACACGTAGGATATAATGAGAACACGTTATTACACTATAGCAATGAGGTGCCTTATGCGCAAAAGGAACGTGTGGAGGGGATCTCATGGAAATAAGAGGAGTTTATTATGAATTATCAGGAAAGCCGGGAGTACATAGACAAAATCACCCGGGAAATTCCCAGTGTCCTGGGACTGGATCATATGCGTGAGCTGATGAAACGTCTTGGAAATCCACAGGATGATCTGAAATATGTGCATGTAGCCGGTACCAATGGCAAGGGTTCTGTCATTGCTTTTTTGTATTCTGCTTTATCAGGTGCGAGATATCGCATTGGAAGATATGTTTCGCCTACCCTGTATTCTTACAGAGGCAGGATGGAAGTTTCGGGAAGCAGGATCAGCAGAGAGGACTTTGCTGCTTATATTACACAGGTGTCTGATGTTATTGCTGCTATGACAAAGGATGGTTATCCTCATCCCACTGCATTTGAAATAGAGACTGCGGTGGCATTTCTGTTCTTTAAAAAAGAGAATTGTGATCTCGTTTTGTTGGAAGTGGGAATGGGCGGAAATCTGGACGCTACAAATATTATTAAGAATACGCTGCTGGCAGTGCTGGTATCGATCAGTATGGATCATATGTCTTTTCTTGGAAATACTCTGGCACAGATCGCAGAGAAGAAAGCCGGGATCATCAAAGACGGCTGCAGAGTGGTGACTGCCAGACAGAAGCCGGAAGCAATGCAGGTGATCGAGAGGATCAGCAGAGAACATGGTACAAAATGTACCATAGCAGATGCTTCTGAGGCAGAGGTGCTAAAGGAAAGCTGCCTTGGACAGACAATCCGGTACAGGGGTGAAGAGTATGAGATTCCGCTGGCTGGTGTTTATCAGAAGGAAAATGCAGTAGTTGCACTGAATGCTTTAAAAGTATTGGATGAGCTGGGCTTTCCCACTGCTGCGGAGCAGAAAAAAGAAGGGCTTCGCACAGTAAACTGGAACGGACGGTTTACAGTTATCTGTAAAAAACCGCTGTTTGTGGTAGACGGGGCTCATAATCCTGCTGCTGCGGATATGATGGCAGCTTCAATAGAGCATTATTTTAAGGGAAAACGGATCATCTATATTATGGGAGTGTTTGCAGATAAGGATTACAGAAGTGTGATTCAGAAAACTGCGCACTTTGCAGACCGGATACTTACGATCCAGACTCCGGATAATATAAGGGCGTTGCCTGCCGGAGAGCTGGCGAAGACTGTCAGTGAATACAATCCCAATGTACAGGCAATGGATACGATTAAAGATGCAGTGGAGGAGGCTTTTTCACTTGCCGGGGAACAGGATGTGATCATTGCCTTTGGTTCTCTTTCCTTTATCGGAGAGATGACTGATATTGTAGAGAATTTGTGAAAGTAAAAAGGTATAACATAAATGATAGATTTACAGGAATGCAGAAATGAAATAGATAAGATCGACAGCGATATCATACGTCTTTTTGAACAGAGAATGAAGGTGTGTGAGGATGTTGCAGAATATAAGATACGAACAGGAAAGAAGGTTCTGGATCCGGAAAGAGAGAGACAGAAGCTGGAGGTCCTGAGAGGTAAGGTACATGGAGAATTTAATCAGCTTGGTGCGCAGGAGCTTTTTCAGCAGATCATGGCGATCAGCCGTAAGAGACAGTATCAGCTTCTCACAGAGCATGGAATCGAGGACGATGAGAAACTGGAAATGGTAGATGCACTTCCGCTGAAAGATGTAAGAGTTGTCTTTCAGGGTGTGGAAGGTGCATACAGCTATGCTGCAATGAGGGAATATTTCCAGGACGATATTGAGAGTTTTCATGTAAAAACCTGGCGCGATGCAATGGAAGCAGTTGTGGAGGGAAGAGCAGACTATGCGGTACTTCCCATTGAGAATACAACTGCCGGTATTGTTGCTGATATTTATGATCTTCTTACAGAGTATGAGCTTAGCATTGTAGGAGAACAGATCATCCGTCCGGAGCATGTACTTCTGGGACTGCCGGATGCTGAACTGGAGGATATCAGACAGGTATGTTCTCATCCTCAGGCACTTTCCCAGTGTGGAAAATATCTGGAATCTCATCCGGACTGGAAGAAGAAAGAGATGGAAAATACTGCCGGTTCTGCCAAGAAGATAAAAGAAGACAATGACAAGACGCAGGCAGCTATTGCCAGCAGACAGGCAGGAGAGCTTTACGGACTGAAGATCCTGGCTGAGAATATCTGCTATAACGGACAGAATGCCACACGTTTTGTGATCGTGAGTAAGAAACCGATCTATGTGAAGGATGCACATAAGATCAGTATTTTCTTTGAACTGCATCATGAGAGCGGAACTCTTTACAATATGTTGTCTCACATTATTTATAATGGACTGAATATGACGAAGATTGAATCCCGCCCGATCACAGGGAAGAACTGGCAGTACCGTTTTTTTGTTGATTTCGAGGGAAATTTAAAGGACAGTGCAGTGAAGAATGCCCTGAGAGGAATTGAGGCAGAAGCTGACAGAATGAGAATTTTGGGAAATTATTAAAAATCATTTCCATAATGCCAGAGCGTGTTTGAAAAATCATTTCCACAATCTGCACGTCCCACTTTGCGGCATATTTTGCGTAAAGCATTTTTCAAACACACTCTGGTACATCGTTTTCGAAATAATTATACCACTCACAGCAGAACAATAAGATAAAACAACAAGGTAAGAAGGAAGTAATAAAAATGGCTAGATTAAATGAATGCATCTTATACCGTAACTTTGAACATGGAGAAATCCTTGATAAAATGGCAGAACTGATGAATGCCTGGGAACAGAAAGCACCTGATCTGAAAGAAAAGGAAGGGCTGTTCTTTGAGTGTGCCAACGGACTGGTGGAAACTGCCGGCGCTTATGGATTTTCCGGAAATTTATGGCACTGTTATCTGACATTTCTTCTGGTAAATAATGAAAATGCATTCAGTACAGCCTGTGAGATCAGAGGGGCTGTCAACGGAAGTATTAATGAACTGGCACTGAATGATTTCGGTGTGTTTAAAGAACTGTATGATTTTGACCTGACTGTACTGGATGAGGCATTTGGAATTTCCTGCTGTAAGGTTCTCGGTGATTATACCAACACCGGAAGTAACAGCAAGATGTTTAATTCCCGTATCAGAGACCGTATCTGTGATCTGAGCAAAACGCTGGCAGCAGCGGAGTCCACAGAGGAATTCATGAAGGATATGGTACAGTTTTATAAGGATTTTGGTGTGGGTAAGCTGGGATTACATAAGGCTTTTCGTGTAGGCCATGATGAGAATGATAATGTGGAGATCCAGCCGATCACAAGGATCGCTCATGTGAAACTGGAAGACCTGGTCGGATATGAAATCCCGAAGCAGAAACTGATCGAGAATACAGAAGCTTTCGTAAGAGGCAGAAAGGCAAACAACTGTCTGCTTTTTGGTGATGCGGGTACAGGTAAATCCTCAAGTATCAAGGGAATCCTGAACCGTTATTATGATGAGGGACTTCGTATTATCGAGGTGTATAAGCATCAGTTTCAGGATCTGAATGATGTGATCGCCCAGATCAAGAACAGAAACTATAAATTCATTATCTATATGGATGATCTGTCATTCGAGGAATTTGAAATCGAATATAAATATCTGAAGGCAGTGATCGAGGGGGGTCTGGAGAAGAAGCCGGACAATATCCTGATCTATGCAACAAGTAACAGAAGACATCTGGTAAGAGAGAAATCCAGTGATAAGCTGGAGATCATGGATGATGACGATCTGCATTCCTCCGATACAGTGCAGGAGAAGCTTTCACTGGTTTATCGTTTTGGTGTCCGTATTTATTATGGTGCACCGAGCAAAAAAGAATTCCAGACAATTGTGAAAGCTCTCGCAGAGAGAAACGGAATTACCATGCCGGAGGACGAACTGCTTCTGGAAGCAAATAAGTGGGAGCTTTCCCATGGAGGACTTACAGGACGAACTGCACAGCAGTTTATCGACCATCTGCTGGGTGTGGAGAAGGAATAAAAAAGCAAATAGATGAATGGTAAAGGGGGAACGCATATGGCAGTCATGACATTTGCAGCCATTGACATCGGATCTTATGAAGTCAGCATGAAGATCTTTGAGATGTCAAAAAGAATTGGTTTTCGTGAACTGAATGATGTCAGATACAGTCTGGAAATCGGAAAGGGTGTCTATTCTGACGGAAAGATCGATTCAGAAATGCTGAATGTTTTATGTGAGGTGCTGAATGACTTTAAGAGGCTGATGCAGGACTTTGGGGTGGAAGAGTATCGTGCCTGCGGCACCAGTGCATTCAGGGAACTTGTGAATCCGCTGCTGATCATTGAACAGATCTATCAGCGAACAGGAATGAAGATAGAAATCTTAAGCAGTGCAGAACAGCATTTCCTTGGATACAAATCAATTGCTGCCATTGAAAAGGGATTCAAAAAGATGATCCAGAAAGGCACCGCAATCCTGGATGTGGGCGGCGGAAGCCTTCAGGTTTCCCTCTTTGACAAGGATGCTTTGGTCACTACCCAGGGACTTAAAATGGGAAGTTTAAGAATCCGCCAGCGTCTGCAGGAACTGGAGAAAACAACCATTCATTATGACAAGCTGGTTGAGGAATTTATCCGAAATGACCTGATGAGCTTTCAGCGTCTGTATCTGAAGGATAAGGATATCAGGAATGTGATCCTGATGGGAGATTTTATTACAGATATGATCTTCCAGGAGGAAATGGAAGACAGGATCATTACAAGGGAAGAATTTATGAAACGCTATGAGGATACAGTTGGAAAATCTGTTGACCTGCTGGCACAGGAGATGGAGATTGATCCGGAATATGCATCCCTTGTTGTGCCGACCATGGTAGTGTGCAGAAATTTTATTGATATTTTCAATGCAGAGTCTCTCTGGGCACCAGGTGTTTCCCTGCTGGATGGAATTGCCTATGATTTTGCAGAAAAGAAAAAATTTCTCAAAAGTGTCCACAATTTTGAGAATGACATTCTGGTTACATCAAAGAACATTGCGAAACGCTATTCCAGCAGTAAGAGCCATATCCAGGGAACTATGAATCTTTGCCTGAATATCTTTGACAGTATGAAGAAGGTTCATGGTATGGGAGCAAGAGAACGTCTGTTATTGCAGATCGCGGCACTGCTTCATGACTGTGGCAAATACATCAGTATGGAAAAGGTTTCCGAGTGTTCCTATCAGATCATTATGTCTACAGATATCATTGGGCTGTCCTTTCTGGAACGCCAGATGATCGCATGTGCGGTCAGATTCAATAATTCTGCGTTTGTTTATTATGATGAACTTTACAGTATGGGAATCGCTATTGACAGAGAGAGCTATATCAAGGTGGCAAAGATGACTGCAATCCTTCGCCTGGCGAATGCCATGGACAGAAGTCATTATCAGAAAGTAAAAGGAATCAAAGCAGTGCTCAAAGACAGAGAACTGCAGATGATCGTGGATTCTGCACAGGACATTTCCCTGGAACTGGGACTGCTGAAAGATAAAGAGGCATTTTTTGAAGAAGTATTTGGCATTCGTCTGGTTCTCAGACGCAAGGGCAGAGCGTAAAGGAGGATGAACTTATGGACTTTGAAAAATTTGAAAAGAAAGAATATTTCGTGAATCGCGAGCTGAGCTGGCTCAAATTTGATGAGCGTGTTCTGAGTGAAGCAAGAGATAAAAATCTTCCTTTGTTTGACAGACTGAAGTTCTTAAGCATTACCGCATCCAATCTGGATGAATTCTTTATGGTGCGTGTGGCGTCTCTTAAGGATCAGGTACATGCAGGATATCATAAAACAGACATTGCAGGAATGACAGCCAAGGAGCAGTTAAAAGAAATCAGTGTCCGTACCCATGAACTGGTTCATGTACAGTATAATACACTGAACCGTTCTCTGATCCCTGCGCTTGAGAAAGCCGGAATGCACCTGGTGGCAGCCCATGAGAATCTTACAGAAGCACAGAGTGCATTTGTAGACAGATACTTTGAGGATAATGTATATCCGGTACTTACACCGATGGCAATGGACTCTTCCAGACCGTTTCCACTGATCAGAAATAAAACATTGAATATCGGCGCTCTGATCTCCAAGAAGGAGAAGAGTGATAAACTCAGCAAAAAGGATAAAACAGGAGAACTTCTGTTTGCTACAGTGCAGGTTCCGTCTGTGCTTCCAAGGGTGGTGCAGATTCCGTCAAAGAAGGATGGAGATACCACAGTGATCCTGCTGGAAGAGATTATTGAAAGAAATATTGACAAACTTTTCCTGAGTTATGATGTGATATGTGCCCATCCTTACCGTATTATGCGTAATGCGGATCTTACCATCGATGAAGATGAGGCAGAGGATCTGCTGGTGGAGATCCAGCGCCAGTTAAAGAAACGTCAGTGGGGTGAGGTTATCCGTCTGGAAGTAGAGGATAAGATGGATGAACGCCTGCTGAAGATCCTGAAGACGGAATTTGATATCAAAGAGGCAGATATTTTTGAGATAAACGGACCTCTGGATCTTACCATGCTTATGAAAGTATATGGTGCGGATGGCTTTGATGCTTACAAGACACCGAGATATCAGCCGGCACCTGTACCGGAATTTCAGAATGAGAAGGATATTTTCCAGGTGATACGTGAGGGCGATGTATTCCTGCATCATCCTTATATGAGCTTTGATCCTGTTGTAAATTTCGTGCGTCAGGCAGCAAAAGATCCGGATGTTCTGGCTATTAAACAGACTCTGTATCGTGTCAGCGGCAATTCACCGATCATTGCTGCCCTTGCGCAGGCAGCAGAAAACGGCAAACAGGTTTCCGTACTGGTAGAGCTGAAAGCACGTTTTGATGAAGAAAATAATATTGTATGGGCGAAGAAGCTGGAGAAGGCAGGATGTCATGTAATTTATGGTCTGGTAGGCCTTAAGACACACAGCAAGATCACACTGGTTGTGCGCAGGGAAGAGACAGGAATCCGCCGTTATGTGCATCTGGCAACCGGAAACTACAATGATTCCACTGCCAAACTCTATACAGACTGCGGTATCTTTACCTGCGATGAACGTTTTGGTGAAGATGCAACAGCAGTATTTAACATGCTCTCTGGATATTCTGAACCGAAAAGCTGGAATAAGCTGATCGTAGCACCAATCTGGATGAAGGACAGGTTCTTATCTCTCTGTGATCCGAAGATTATTGCTGGATTGTATTATGCATCTTCCTGCGGAGTTCAGGTGGAGCTTCTGGTAAGGGGTATCTGCTGTCTGAAAGTAGGAGTGCCGGGAATCAGTGAGAATATTCATGTCCGTTCTATTGTAGGGGAATTTCTGGAGCATAGTCGTATTTTCTATTTTGAAAACGGCGGAAACCCGGAAATCTATATGGGAAGTGCGGATTGGATGCCGCGTAACCTTGACCGCAGGGTAGAGATTGTTTTCCCTGTGGAAGATGAGAAGATTAAGAAAGAGCTGGAGCATGTACTTGATCTGGAGTTTAAGGATAATGTAAAAGCTCATATCCTGCAGCCGGATGGAACTTATGTGAAGCCGGATAAACGAGGCAAAGCCCAGATTAACTCTCAGATGGAATTCTGTATTGAGGCAACTGAGAAAGCAGCACTTCATAAACACGAAGAAAAGAAATCCCGCGTATTCATTCCAGCAGAGCCTGCGGAGGATATAGAGGAATAAGAAACAGTCAGAAACAGAAATAAATAACTGGGAAATGCCATGGAAAGCGGTGGAGCTGCCATGGCATTTCTTCTCTGGGACAAAAAAATAAAAATTTTTTTGTGGCAAAAACCGCATAAATACAGGGCTTTTTGAACGAAAAATTCGAGAAAAATAAAAAAATTGAAATTTTTTTAAAAAAGTACTTGCATTTTAGAAAAAGATGGTGTATATTAAACGAGTCGACAGCGAAGAGCAAACGACAGATAAACAAATGGCCAGTTGGTCAAGGGGTTAAGACGTCGCCCTCTCACGGCGAAAACACGGGTTCGATTCCCGTACTGGCTGCTACAAAATAGTGAGAATTTAACCAGAGCTTAGGCTCTGGTTATTTTTTTGTCAGGGATTTCTCCTGACATGTTGTATGTCTTCGCAGACAAAAATGATTCACGAACCTGGAGCTTTCATCTGACAATAGAGGAGTAATACTTGGAAAGGAAGAATGATATGGTCACTGATGAAGAACTTTATGGGCAATATCTGTGCGGTGATGAGACAGGACTTGAACTGTTGATAAAAAAATACGGTGACCCGCTGACCTTATATATTGATGGTTATCTGCATGATGTCCACGAAGCGGAGGATTTAATGATGGAAACCTTTTCCTGGCTGTTTATGAAAAAGCCCCGCATCCGGAATGGATGTTTTAAGGCTTACCTCTATAAAGCAGCGCGTCACATGGCATTACGCCACAAAAGCAGACGGCGGATTATCTTCAGTCTTGACAACCTGACCAGAGAAGCGGAGGCACAAACGCTGGTAGAGGAGGTCG
>QWBY01003277.1_pt1 | contig 11367 bp, 11 predicted proteins | sample 1972471 | NCBI WGS metagenome assembly QWBY01 (sample SAMN09866722, study PRJNA288562) | Human gut metagenome isolate term6_stool, whole genome shotgun sequencing...
CGCGGCTTGGCAAAATAGACAAGTGAATTTAACGAGAAAGAATGGTAGGTACGTGGTTACTGAATTTAAAGATTTATTCGATTATGAACAAACATTGAACGATTTAAAAGGAAATAAAAGCGATAAGACAGAAAGATTTAACAGAAAAGCATTGTCTAAAATCGCAGAATTAAATAACAGATAAGGAGGTGGAAGATGGATAGTTTTAGCGTTGTTGCGGTTATATCTGCAAATATATCAAAATATCAAAACGCATTGAAACAAGTATACGGTGAGACAAATAAATTAAAAGGCTTAACTGTTAGTAATAGTCAGATGATGGGAGAATCACTGCAAAGTGTTGGAAAAGCATTAACACTGGGAGTTACTGCTCCACTTGTGGGAATTGGAATCAAAAGTGTTAAAACTGCATCAGAATTTGAAGCAGCAATGAGTCAAGTTAAGGCGATATCAGGCGCGACTGGTGGAGATTTTAAAAAGCTTGAAGATATAGCAAAAAAAATGGGAGCAACTACAAAATTTACGGCGATAGATTCGGCAGAGGCATTAAAATACATGGGTATGGCAGGTTGGAAGACTGACCAAATGATTGCAGGACTTCCACCAATTATGAACCTTGCAGCTGCGAGTGGTGAAAACTTGGGTACTGTATCAGATATAGTAACGGATTCACTAACGGCGTTTGGATTAAAAGCGACGGACGCCGCAAGATTTAGTGACGTATTGGCAGCCGCTGCAACTAACTCAAACACCAATGTTGGATTGATGGGCGAAACTTTTAAATATGCTGCTCCAGTTGCGGGAGCATTAGGATATTCAATCGAAGACACGGCGGTCGCAGTTGGATTGATGGCAAATGCAGGAATTAAAGGCTCACAAGCTGGTACAGCATTGAGGTCTGCATTTACAAGGTTAGTAAAACCTACAAAAGAGGTAAATAAAGGACTTGAATTAATCGGATTGAGTGCAGATGATTTTAGAGGAAAATCACTTCACGAAACAATTGATATTTTAAGAGATAGTTTCAAAGGATTAGATGGCTCACAACAAGCAGAAATAGCAAGTATGATTTTCGGACAACGTGCGATGAGTGGAATGTTGGGAATAATTAATGCAAGTGAGGAAGATTACAACAAATTATCAGATGCTATAAAAAATTCTAGTGGATCTGCTGATGAAATGGCAAAAATTATGAACGATAATTTACAAGGCGATTTGGTGTTGTTGAAATCTGCAGTTGAAGGAGCAGCGATTGCAATTGGCGAGAAATTAAGACCTTTTATTCGTGACGTTGTTCAAAAAATAAAAGAATGGGTAGACTGGTTTAATCAATTAGACCCTGCAACACAAGATATGATTGTGAAACTTGGAATATTCGCAGCAGCGATTGGTCCTGTGGTGTTTGTGCTTGGTGGATTTTTGAAGCACTTAACAGATATTTTTGAATTTGTCGGGAATTTAAAAGGCGGACTTAAAATATTAGGTAAGGCATTCGGATTTTTAACGTCTCCAGTAGGATTAGTGGTTGCAAAATTGATAAAGGTTTTTAAATTGTTAAAAATGACTGCTATTTCAACATTTAGCAAAGTTGTCATGGGAAATAATTTAATGTTTAAGTCTTTTATGTTTTTAACATCTCCAGTAGGACTTGTTGCTCTCGCAATTGCAGCAGTTATCGGTGTAATCGTGTATTTATGGAATACCAACGAAGATTTTAGAAATGCTGTGATAAATATTTGGAACGCTATAAAAGAGTTTTTCTCAGCGACTTGGCAAGCTATAAAAGAAACTGCGTCGAATTTATGGGAAGCAGTAAAAGATAAATGGCAGGGAATTTGGGACGGCATAAAAAGCATAGCAAAAGGTGTATGGGAAATGATAAAAATAGCAATTATTTCTCCTATATTAATTCTATTGCAAATGCTAACTGGAGATTGGGAAGGAGCTAAGAGTTCTCTTAAGCAAATTTGGGAGAAAATAAAGCAGGCTGCATCTCAAATTTGGGATGGTATAAAACAAGTAATAAAAAATTATATTGAAATAGCAGTAAAAATCGGCAAGCAACTATGGGAAACTTTTAAAAATCACGTTTCACAAATTTGGAATAGCATTAAGACGTCTGCATCAAATATTTTTAACAACATAAAAACGACTATTGTAAATGCAGTACAAAATGCGAAGACATCGGCTGTAAACAAATTCAACGAAATGAAAAGCAATGTAATAAACGCTATATCAAATATGTTGAGTACAGTAAAAACTAGGATTACGCAACTTCCACAAGCGATAGGTCAAGCGTTCCAAAACGCTGTAAATAGTGCGAGAAGATTTATTTCAAGTGCGGCGTCTGTTGGTTCTAACTTAATTAGTGGTTTTGTAAACGGCGTTAGACGTGCAGCACATAGACTGATATCTGCAGTTACAGGTGCCGTAAGTAATGCAATCAACGGAGCTAAAAGGCTTTTAGGTTAGTGAGTTCAACAGTAGTTTTGGCGATGTGTCAGGTAATGCTAATTTTACGCATACACTAAAAAATGACACAACAGCAAAACAGCCAGTTGAGATTACATTCAAAATGTTTGACAAAACTTTCAAAGCATTTGTTGATGATATAACACAAAGACAAGACGAAGTAATCAGACTGAGCGAGTATAGGATATAGGTGATGGTGTGAAAAAAATATATAAATTTGTAGATATCAACGAAACGGCACTTGAAAGAGAAAATATAATCGATGTGTTTATTGATGGAACTAACCTGGACAGAGTTGTTCCAGGGTATACGACTTTAAATGTTTATGGCAGAGAAGTTATCGGACGAAATATAAGCACAACTAATTATCAGATAAGCAAAATCAATAAAAAGACGTCGGTCAGAGGTAGAAGAAAAGCCGTACAGACTAACAAATTTGGCTTTTCTTCCTTGCCGTCTAGAACGCTAACGATTGAGTACTTGTTGGAGTGTGAAACGGAACAAGAAATACTGAGACGATTTAACGACTTGATATATTACGCCAATCGTGAGCAAGTGCAGATTTCTTTTAGTGACGATGGAGACTTTTATTACATTGGCACTTTATCTAATTTTAACGATTTAGAAGCCAATAAATTTAACTTTATCTCAAATTTTACGTTCGAGTGTATAGATCCATACAAGTACAGAAAGACGCTAAAAAAATTTATTATTGAGCCAAGAACGCAAAAAGAATTTAATTACATCGGGAAATATGAATCAGACGTAGAAGAAATAAGGGCGTTTATTTCTAAAGATATGGATAATTTGATGATTAAAAATATCACTTCTGGAACATTTATCAAGATTAATAATCCAAATCATGAGGTTATAGACGTCATACTTGATATAAAAAATGGAGAAGTAAGAGATACGAGCGGTAAGAATTTGATAGATAAATTAGATATATTTTCTGATTTTGAGGATTTCGCGGTAAATTACAGAGATGTGCTGTATTCTAATTCATATAAAAATACTGAGGTTTATTTCAGGGAGAAGGTGCTGTAGGTGTTTTATCTATTTAATGCAAGCGAAAAACTAACAGACACAATATACAAAAATAGTGTAATATCGGCGGAACAAACAGAGGGATTATCTGAGACGATGACGTTAGACGTTGTCGTGGAAATGGATATGTTTAAAAAGCTAAAAGATGCAATCTATATCGGACATAAAGACCAAACAGACGATACAGTTTTTCAACTATATAAAATCGTAAGCATAAAGACTGCAGAAGAGGGGATATCAATAACCGCGGTACACGTTGTTTACGATGAAATGATGTTCTACGGATATATCAGAGAAGAAAGGCTGACAAACGTATCTGTATCAACAGCATTGGGCAAGGTGCTTAATGGAAGCAGATGGGAAATCGGAAAGGTACTGACAAATAAAAATGCTAATTTGATGTTATACGATAACACTAGAGCAGAAGCATTGACAAAACTTATAGAAAGTTTTCAGGTCGAGCTTGGTTTCAGAATGGTGTTTTCAGAAAACAAAATCACGAAAAGGTATGTTGATGTATACGAAAAAAGAGGAAAAGTAACTCACAACAGATATGTTTACGGACATAAAGCGGTCAATGTAGACAAGGAGATAGACAGACAAAATGTATTCACGGCTATTGTTCCGCGTGGTAAAGGCGAAGAAAAACACGACGAAGACGGAAACGCGACAGGCGGTTTTGGTAGAAGAATACAGATAACAGATATTGAGTGGAGCAAATCAAAAGGAAATCCACTCAATAAAGCTAAAGGAAAAGACTATCTGGAAATTCCTGAAATGACACTACAACACGGATTTTCAGACGGAAAAGCAAGATATAAGATTGTTGTATTTGATGAGATTGAAGACCCTAACATACTAATCCAAAAAGCGTATGAAACATTGGTTGAAAATTGCAGACCTAAAGTGCAGCTATCAACAACGATTGGAGATAGCGGAGAGGTGGAACTTGGCGATTCTATAATCATAATCAGAAAAGATATAGATGTGCAGTATCGTTCAAGAGTATTTAAGATTAAAAGAAATCTAATAACAAGAGAAAACTCAGAGGTTACGCTTGGCGATAATTTGAGCATCGCAAAAGTCGATTATGGGAAGTTGATTGAATCGAAGATTGATAACTTGAAAGATGAAGTACAAACATCGATGACGATTAATCTAGGACAAATGAGAAGTGAACTTGAAAAGTCGATGTTTGACGATGATGCGTATAAGTATGATTTGAAACGTGGAAACAAATATAACCTTGCTCCAGGACTGTACACGTTCAACAGACCAATCGACCAAAATCCAACAAAAGGTATTTGGATAGGTGCAGGAAAAGTGGCAATATCAAACAGAAAACGTGCAGACGGAACGTTCGATTGGACAACTTGGGCGACTGGAGAGGGTATTGTTGCTGATGTTATAAATTCAGGAACACTCAACGCTAATCTAGTCAGAACAGGAATTCTGCAAGATAAAAACGCAAAAAACTTCTTGAACTTGGATACAGGAGAGTTCAATTTCGGCGACATTATCAAGTCAGTTGATGGAAGAAGCATTGTCGAGGGAGCTGCGATTGACAAAATCGATGGTGAAAAAATCATATCGGGAACTGTAACTGAAAGCAAAATCAAAGACGGTGCAATAACAAATGACAAAATCAAAGAAGGTGCAGTACGAGGAGTTCATATACAAAACGCTTCGATTACAAATGCAAAGATAGCAAACGCTGCGATAGATAGAACGAAGATTGAGGATGGCGAAATTACTAATGCAAAGATAGCTAATAGTGCGATAGATAACGCGAAAATTGAAAATGGTGCGATTACTAACGCAAAGATAGCAGATGCAGCAATTACAAATGCAAAAATAGGTTATGCAGCAGTTAATAGTGCTGAAATCAAAGACGGAGCGATAACTAATGCAAAAATAGGTTATGCTGCGATTGATAGAACAAAAATTGAAGATGGAGAAATCACAAACGCAAAAATAGCAGATGCTGCGATTACAAGTGCCAAGATTGATAGTCTGAGTGCAAACAAAATCGATGGTGGAACTATAAATGCAAAATATATCAATGTTGAAAATTTAGATGCAAGTAATATCAACAGAGGACAATTCAGTGGAAATGGATTCAGTTGTGGTGTTAATGGTTATGGAGGCACGGCACAATTTAATGGTAGTTCTGTAAATTTCGGAGCAAATTCAAGTTATGTAACAATCAGAGACACAGGCGGTCGTGGTGAGGTTAAAATCGACGGAACAGTTGCTGCAGTTGGAGCTGGATACTTCTACGAGCTTAATGCAGGTGGGTTGTATCTTGACAGTGCAGGATACAGAAAAATACAAAATGTATCGACGGGAGTTAGATGCAATACGCATTTTCAGTGCGATATTATGTATTGCAATAGAATCACAGTAAGTGGCAAAACAATAGTATTTAATACAGACGGAACTTTGAAATGGAGCTAAATAGAAAGGAAAAAGAAATGAAACAAAACTTAAACGTAAGAATTAATGGTACAAATTTCAGGCCAGGAAACAAATTAGGAATCGGATTTGAACTGGAATCGGGAAACAGGGAAGTATTTCTATCAGGAAGTATATGCACTGATATTGAAAAAGGACAAGAGGCATTCTTCAATCAAACAGCACACTTGCTTGTATTAGAAGAATTGGCAAAAGTGTTGACAGAAGAAGATGAGGGGAAAGGCAGTATTGCAGTAACGGAAGTCAAGAGTGAACTTGAAAAACAAATCAAAGAAAAAGACGAAAGAATAACAGCATTAGAAAAGCAAGTAACAGAGTTGTTGTTGATGTTTACGAATGAGGAAACAGAAACAGAAACATCTGCTGCAACAGAAACAAATACACCTGACACAACAAACACAGACGAAACACACGCATAGAAAGGAGCTAATCTATGAAAGAAAAATCAGTATTAGTCAAAATGCTTGCTGAAAAAGTGATATCAGGCGAAGTAAAGATTGAGCAAATTGGGAATAGACTGAATTTCAGAAAAAGAGTAATAGCTTATATTGAGTACTTGAAATCACTTGAAGCAAAAGAAGAAAAGCAAGAGGTGTAATACATGAATTTTAGCGAAATAGGACTAAAAGACTTAGTACTTGACTTTGATAGCAATGACTTACAAGACATCACAATTGTCCAAGGTGATACAAAAACAAGAGGATTTAAAGTACTTGTAAGCACAAACAACGGCGAAATAATCAAAGCAAGTTCACAATACGAAATGAGACTTTATGGGATAAACTCAAATTATCCCGATAAGTCATTTTTCACAAAAGGCATAATCGACGGCGATTTCTACAAAGTGTACATATCGACAGATATGGCATCAAAATCTGGAAAACTACAACTACAGTTAGCGTTATTCGAGGGTAAAAATGCTTTGATACAATCACGAATCAAGGAAGTAGACGTATACGCATCTATTGCAAACGGCGGAAATGTAGGAAAAGACCTTGTTGTAGATTTTGGAAAACTACAAGATGCACTTGATATAGCTGAAAAACAACAAAAGAAATTTGACGAAAGTTTAGTCAGACAACAAGCAGTAGAAAGTCAAATCGCAGAAAAGCATACAGAAGTAGTACAAATCCGTGACGGACTGAAAGATGTACTGAGCACAGAAAACGCACGTGTAGAAGCAGAGAAGAAAAGAGTAAGTGCTGAAGATGTAAGAGCATCAAACGAAAGCACACGTCAATCAAACGAAGCTACTAGACAATCAAACGAGACTGCACGACAACAAAACGAAAGCACAAGAACATCACAAGAAACTCAAAGACAAGCAGAAGAAAGCACGAGAAAATCAGAAGAACAAAAGAGGATAAGTGCTGAAAGTAGTAGAAATTCTGAAGAAACAAAAAGAGATAATGCAGAAAAAATCAGAATTGAGAACGAAAATAAAAGAGTGTCTGCAGAAAACACACGTGCTGAAAATGATTCAACATACAATAAAAACGAAGAACAGAGACAATCACAAGAAAGCACTAGACAAACACAAGAGCAACAAAGAATAGAAGCAGAAAAACTAAGACAGTCACAAGAAGACACAAGAGTATCACAAGAAAGTACTAGACAATCACAAGAAAGCACTAGGCAATCACAAGAGCAGTCAAGAGTTGATGCAGAAAGCAAAAGAGCGACATCGGAGACTACAAGAGAACAATCTGAACAAACAAGAAACACAAAAGAGACTGAACGACAAAACGCTGAACAAACACGACAATCAAATGAGAACACAAGACAACAACAAGAAAGTTCACGTGTAGAAGCGGAAAATTCTAGACAAAGCACCTTTGATAGCTGGGATAAAACTATGAAAAACGTAATCGAATCCGAACATTTGCACATAGCGTATGCTAATAGCGCTGATGGTAGCAAAGATTTTAGTACAACCAAAGCAGAAGAAAAGGCTTATATTGGAACTTACACAGACTATGAAAAAGAAAATTCAGAAGACTACAAGAAGTACACGTGGATGCTTGTAAAAGGAAAAGATGGTGTAAATGGAAAAGACGGAGCTTTTACTGGAGAAATCGGTGCTAGAAACTTAATTATAAATTCAGATAAAATCACTGGTTGGGCTAAAAGCGACGGTGGCGATCACCTAATCACAGATGAATACATGGAAGAATTTAATATTCAAGGTCAGCGAATAAAGTCAGACGTTGGATACGGAACGGACTTTTTAAAATCGTTTGTTAATTTTGATTGCGATAATTTAGTACCAGGGAAGACTTACACTTTCTCAATATACGTAAAAAATAATCGTGACGTTACAGCAGGATTAAGAGCAAATGGATTCAACTGGAACTTCGCTTATGAATTAAATGCAAATGAATGCAAGAGGTTTGTTGTAACTGGCAAAAGAGATAACATGGAGGGTTACTGGAAAAATCGAATTAATTTTCAATTAAGAGGTGCAGACAAAAGTCAGTTTGTTGATATGACTGTTGCACGTCCACAACTTGAGGAGGGGGATGTTGCAACTTCATGGAGTAAAAATCCTAGTGATTTCGAAACCGACATATCAAATTTGCAAAGTAGTATAAGTAAAAAAGCGGACAAAAAACATACACACGCTATCGCTGATGTTGATGGGTTGCAAAACGAACTTGCACAAAAGGCTAGTAACAATGATTTATCTAATGTGCAAAAAAGCGTTGATGAAAAGGCAGACAAATCTCACAAACACTCAATAGCAGATATTACTGATTTACAGACAAAACTTGACGAGAAAGCGAACGTTAAAGAATTATCGAAGTTAGGAAGAGACATGTTATACAAAGTCAGCAGCGACACCGTCAAAAATATATTTATAATCGAAAAAGGGTGCAAGCACGACTAATATACCAGCTAACACGCTTATATTTGAAAAGGAGTAGACTATGGGGAAGTATAAGTATGAAGTGTATGAGGTTGCGAGTAAGTATGTGACAGAAACTTCTGGAAGTTCAAAAGAAATGAAAATGCCTCCACCATATCAAGGAAAAATTACTGTTTATAAATTCAATGAAAATTACGGCACGTTTTCGGAAATCGAGGTTAGTATGACTTCTACTTATGGATATTATTATAAAATTGATTATAGCTATTATCAATTTAAAAGTTCAATAAGATATTACGGAGGAAGTAGACAATATTATGCAGCTGAGTTGGTAGAAGTAACCGTAAAAAGTAAACTTGTAGTTGGTAACCTCATAGAATCAATAGTTGCAGACGAAAACGCATATCCAACAAACGGAACAAAAGACGGAAAGTGGTATATTCGTAGAGAAAAAGTAGCAGAAATCAAAGCAAAATTCAATAACGAAACTTTAACAAAAGCATACTACAAAGACTCACAAAACGTGATTAGAAAGCTAAGCAAAGCGTACTTCAAAGACATCAATGGGAATATAAAAAGACTAATCTAAAGGAGGACAGATGGAAGATTTAAGATGTTTGGTTGCAGAAAACAGTAACAAGATAACTGAATTACAGTCTGAATTATCACGACAAGACTATTCAATTCAGTTGATGCAAAAGGACTATGAGTACATGAAAAAAGGACTAGACAATATAGAAAAACAAACAGAATCTAATTTCAATGTACTATCGTCAAAGTTAGATGATATCTACAATTCGAAAGACGAGGAAAGAAAAAAACAACTGGAAGAAATAAAAGACTTTAAAAACTATGTAGTTAAAACAGTAATTGGGATTGGCATAGGAGCACTTTTACTATACGTGTTCCCATTTTTGAAGTAGGAGATGATGATTATGATTAAGATAATGTTAGACGCAGGTCATGGAGCTGGTCGTGATTTTAACAGAGGGTCAGTTATAGGTAATGAGGGCGACAATAACTACAAATACTCACTTGTACTTAAACGTGAGTTAGAAAAGTACGGATTTTATGTAGGCACTACAAGAAACAGTATTACTGACAATCCATCATTGTCGGCTCGTGGAAACAAGGCACAGGGATATGATTTATTCATATCCTTGCATTCAAACGCAGCAAGTGCAAGCGTTCGAGGCATAGAAATTTACGGAGATATCAACGCAAACAATCCTCAACTTATGAAGAATTTATGCAACAATATCTCAAAAGCAATCGGTACAAAAAATCGAGGTGTACGTTGGAGAACTAGAAATCCAGAGCGTTTTTATGTACAGCCTACAAGTCCTGGGGGTTCAAACTACTATGGTGTACTATACAGCAACAAAGCAAAATTGGGAATGTTGATTGAACATGTATTCCACACAAATATGCAAGATTGCAAACTATATGTAGAAAAACGAAAAGAGATTGCACAGGCGACAGCAGACACAATAGCACAATTCTACGGACTTAAAAAAATAAACAGACCTCAAACAAAAACAGAAGTGAAAGGAGTATCAAAGTTGGAACTAACAAAGGAACAAAAAGATAGTGTTAAAAATACAGTCGTGACGTATTTAGACGAAGAATATCAAAAAGCGTATATCATTGCACAGGAACACAAGGCATTATTAGCTCCATGTGCTTTTAATTATGATTTTGGTAGAATGGTGAAAAGTGGAGACACAATTATTGCTGTTGGTTCAGACCATTTAGGCAAGATTGAGGGTAAGAGTTACGGATTGACAAACTATGCAACTTATCACGTCAAGGCGACTGATAAAGCAGAGGATTTTAACAAAGATAGAAGTAAATATTTGGTGAGGAAAAAATAATGAACGACACAACAAATATATTAATGGTGCCATTAATCATCGGACTACTTGAAGTAATCAAAAGAGCAGAGGTTGTGAACACAAAATATATACCACTAATCTCAGTTTTGATTGGTGGCATACTTGGAGTTACAGTAAATGGTATAAACACAAACGGAGTACTACTTGGAATAACTTATGGCTTATCAGCGACAGGATTATATACAAGTGTAAAAAAGTATTCTGATGTAACAAATGAAGAATAAGTTCAAAAACACGACTTGTGATATACTGATAGTGGCTAAAAGAAATATACATTGCACGTTGAAAGAAAAAAACAACTGTTACAAGGTTGTTTAGGTTATTGAACAAATCGTGCGATTAATCGTGAGAAAATGTAAAACAATTAGGCTATCGACGCATTTAATCGTGAGTTAATCGTGCGTAAATTGTACTAAGAAGATTAGCTGTGCGAAATGATAAAGATTTCGGATATGCTTTGTAGGAATATCGAAAAAGAAAAACAATTTATAGTATATTGATAAAATCAAAATTTGTAACTTATTTTTACTATAATAGGGTAGATTTTTGTCTACCCTATTTTTTATTGCTTAAAATTAGATTTTGTTAAAAAACAACTTCATCAGACGAAAT
>QWBY01002224.1_pt1 | contig 11352 bp, 10 predicted proteins | sample 1972471 | NCBI WGS metagenome assembly QWBY01 (sample SAMN09866722, study PRJNA288562) | Human gut metagenome isolate term6_stool, whole genome shotgun sequencing...
AGGAAAAAGAAGGCATCAAGGATTCTCCTGAACTGATGCTCCAGGACATGATTAAGTCCGGCCGCGGTTTAAGCCACGTCGACCTTTTGAAGAATATCGTCTACGGTACTCGCCCAGCTTTTGACTTCACCGTGAAGTACGGCGTGAAGTACAAACCTTTCGTTCAGCATTTCGGCGGCCACAGCGTTCCCCGTATTATGCAGACTATTGAAAGTACCGGCGGCGGCATCACTCGTCCTCTGGTTGAAGCAGCCAAGAAACTCGGTGTTGATATGCACTTAGGCTGCGCTGTCACAGACCTCATTCTCAATGACGAAGGCCGTGTTATCGGTGTCAAGGTTCTTGAACGCCACGATTACCGCAAAGAAAATTCAGGTGTTCCTCAGGTTTACGGCGCCAGAAAAGGCGTTGTCGCAGCAACCGGCGGTTTCTCTCAGAATGTCGCCTTCCGTATGCAGCAGGATCCGACACTCGGACCGAACCTTGAATCCACCAACCATCCCGGCGCCACCGGCGAAGTTCTTCAGAATATGCTGGCCATCGGTGCTCTACCGATCCAGCTCGACCAGATTCAGCTCGGACCTTGGTCTTCTCCTGACGAACGCGGTTTCGGCTTAGTTTCTCAGTTCAACACGATTGCCGGTTTCCCGAAAGGCATCATGGTTGACAAGCGCACCGGCAGACGTTTCGTCAACGAACTCGCTGACCGCAAGGCTCGTTCCGACGCCATCCTTAAGCAGCTCGACGAAAACGGAAAACCCGTTTACCCGATTTGCTTCACCGACAGCGTCGGCATCAAACAGGCTCAGACACTGAAGAATGGTCTGAAGTACGGCGTCATCAAGAAGTTCGATACGCTGGGAGAACTTGCAGATGCTTACGGTATTCCTAAGGAAGCACTGATCAAGCAAGTTGAAGAATTCAACGCCTACGTCCGTGAAGGCAAAGACAAACAGTTCGACCGTCCGCTCGCTCTCGCTATTGAAATTAAACAGGCTCCTTTCTATGCGGCCCGCGTCTGGCCGAAAGTTTACTACTGCATGGGCGGCGTCGGTATCACGAAGAACGCCGAAGTGCTTAACGTCAGAACGCAAAAACCGATCCCGGGCCTTTACGCAGCCGGTGAAGTTACCGGCGGTACACACGGTGCCAGCCGTCTCGGCGGATGCGCCATCGCTGACGGTCTCGTAACCGGCCGAGTCGCCGGAGACGCCGTCGTCGCCAACACACCCGTCAACCTCGAATAGCCTCACCACGGAAAGGATAACAACATGAAATCGTTCAATCTTCTCGTTCTCGCAGCCGCTTTATTTATCGCTCTTCCGGCCTCTGCTCAGCAAGTAAAGCCCTACCACCAGAACATCAAGGACTGCGCAGCCTGCCACACTAAAGAAAATGCCGTCGGCAGAAAGCAGTTCGTCACACCTGACAACAAAGCCTGCTTAACCTGCCATCAGAGCTATGCAGCCGTTGCTGAAAAAACCAAAAATCTGAAGAACGGCGAGCCCAATCCGCACGCCAGCCATCACTACGGTGAAGGTATCGCCTGCACGGCCTGCCACTCCGAGCACAAGACCTCTCAGGTTTACTGCAACAACTGCCACGAATTCAAATATCAAATTAAGTAATTTCTCCAGTATTTAACCCTTCGAATCCAAGAGGAAAATAAAATGAGACTTTCCATCATTGCTTTACTCCTTATGTCTGCCGGAATCGCCAATGCCGGAGTTGTTACCCTTAACGGCTCCAACCTCACTCAGGGCGAAGCCTGGGCCATCGCCGAAGGCAAAGACACCGTCGCCATCGCTCCTGAAGCCATGGACCGCCTCAAAAAGGCTCATGAACTGGTTCTTTTGGCTGCCAAAGGCGGCACACCGGTTTACGGTCTGACCGTCGGCGTCGGTCTGAACAAAGACAAACCGCTGTCAAAGCAAACGGTGAACTCTCCGAAGAAGTTATCGAAGCTTCCAAAGCCTTCAACCACAACGCTTTGAGAAGCCACTCCGCTGCTATCGGCCCGATGATGTCCAAAGAGCTGACTCGTCTGCAGATGGTCATTCGCTTGAATACTCTTCTTGCCGGCCAGACAGGTGCTCAGCCCTACGTTGCCGAGCTCTATAAAGAATTCCTGAACAAAGGCATTACACCGGAAATTCCGTCCCGCGGTTCTGTCGGTGAAGCTGACATCACGATGTCTTCTCACGTCGGCGCCGTCATGATGGGTGAATGGCGCGCTAAGGTAGACGGCAAAGAAATGAGCGGTAAAGAAGCGCTCCAGAAGGCCGGTCTCAAACCTCTGGTTCCGGAAGGAAAAGACGCTCTTCCCATTTTGTCTACCAATGCCGCAGCTGTAGCTGAGACGATGGATGCCGCACGCCACGCCCGCACCATCATCGATGCCACACCCCGCGTCTTTGCGTTGAGCTTGGAGGCTCTGAACGGCAATATTGCTCCGGTTCTTCCTCAAGTCACCAAAGTCCATCCTTTCTCCGGACTGGAAGAAGCCTCTAAGATTCGCGACAATCTGAAAGGTTCTTACCTCTGGGAAAAGAACAAGGATCGCGCACTTCAGGATCCTCTGTCCTTCCGCACTACGGTCTACACCATGCGTGAAGCTCGCGAAGCGCTCAAGGACTTAGACAAAGAAATCAAGGTTCAGATTAACTCTTCCGACGACAATCCCGCCACCATTCTGAACGCCGGCAAGGATTACGCCGACCATAGCCAGGTTGCCATGTACTTCGTCGAAGGCAACGGACTGAAAGGCGCCATCATCCCGACATCCAACTTCGAACCGCTGCCGGTTGCCATGGCTGCTCAGCGCCTCGGCATCGCCATGACTCATCTGTCTCATAACAGCGTCCAGCGCACGATCCACCTTTCTGACGACCATTTCACCGGTCTGACACGCTTCCTGTCCGATCCTGAAAACAAGGGTCACGCCTTCGGCGCCAGCCAGAAACCCTTCGTCGCTATGCACGCTGACAGCCTTGCTCAGAGCAATCCTGTTTCCGCTCTCGGAACTCCGGTTGCCGGTGACATTGAAGACACCTACACCAACCTCCCGCTGGTTGCTGAAAGACTGAAACGAATCGCCGACAACACCGGCTACGTCTACAGCCTGGAAATGCTGCACTCCACACAGGGTATTGACCTGAGAAAGAAACTCAAAGGCGACTTCAAGATGTCTGAAGCTACCCGCAAGCTATATCAGGACTATCGCGCCAAAGTTCCGTATGTCAGCCGTGACCGCATCTACACGGACAACATCGAAGACGGCAAGCAGATGATCATGAACGGCATTGCTTCCAAGTAATCTGAGGAGGAGATAGAAATGAAGAAATCAGCTCTCATTGCAGCACTTCTTTGTGCCGTCTCCTCCGGCGTCTACGCGGCTTCCGACGTGACGCTTTACGGAGTAGTTGACGGGGCCGTTTCGGTTTCCAAGGCCAAAGGCAAAGCAGCTCGAGTGGGCTTTGACAACGGCATCTGGGCCGGTTCCCGCTTCGGCATCAAAGGCAACGAAGATTTAGGCAGCGGATACAACCTCGGCTTTATCCTGGAACAAGGCTTTAAGACATTCTCCGGCGACGCCATGAATTCTTCCAAGGCCTTCGCCCGTCAGAGCACGCTGTCCGTATCCACTCCTTTCGGTACCTTTGCAGCCGGCCGTACAGGCGGTTTGTCTTCCGACTGCGGAACCTACAATATTCTGCACGGTTCCTCTCTTTGGACTTCCTACTACAGCACCGGCAATATCTACGGCACGTTCATTCTTTCCGACCGTATGGACAATGTCCTGCTGTACAACACACCGGACATGAACGGCTCCACCATTCACTTCATGTACTCCAACGGCATGGGTGACAACGGCGACGAACAGAAATGGTCTAAAGACAATCACTACTACGGTGTCGGCTATGAATATGCCAAAGGACCTGCCCTCTTCAGCGCCATGTGGGAAATGTATGACCACAAAGAACAGAACCTGAAGAGCTCCCAAGTCTTTACACTCGGTGGATCTTATGACTTCGGTTCCTTCAGTCTCTACGGTGCTTACCAGTTTGCTTACCGCGCCAACCGCTTGCCGACTTACGCATTTGCCAACCAGTTAGGAGCTAAAGGCGCCAACCAGCACGGCTTCTCTGCTTCTATCGGTGTTCCGGTTGCCGGCGGCACGGCCAAACTTCAGGGCAACTACGGCTTCGGCAAGATCAAAGAAGGTTCTCGTGACTACAGCATGTACTCGATTGCTACGGCCTATGAATATCCGATCAGCAAGAGAACATTGTTCTACTCCTTCGCCGGTTACGGCCAGGGCAAGAAATCTGCTTCCTCTATCGAGGAACTCAACAGCTGGACGATCAGCGCAGGTTTAAGCCACAGCTTCTAACCTACGCCTGCAGCATCGGAACTTTTTCATTTAGTAGTTAGCAACACGGCTCATGTTTGGGATTCCAAGCATGAGCCGCTTTTTATTTTTAGACCGCCGCACCGAGGCGGTCCCTCAGAGAGCTGAAGATTAAGGTTCTTTCACAACTTCCGCAAAGAGGTCATAGTCGGAAGAATCCGTGACCTTAACGTCGACAAAGTCTCCGGGCTTCACGTCCGGATTGCCTTCGATGAACACCAAACCGTCGATGTCAGGCGCATCGGCTGAAGATCGAGCTGTTGCAATGCCGTCTTCATCGGGCGCTTCGTCGACTAAGACTTTGATCGTCTTACCGACTTTTTCTCGCAAAAGTTCCTTAGAGATTTCGCTCTGAACTTCCATGAAACGTTCTCTTCTTTCCACGCGAACGCTTTCCGGAAGAGCTCCGGGCAGACCGTTGGCAGCCGCCCCTTCAACCGGAGAGTAAGCAAAACAGCCAACTCGGTTGAGACGAGCTTCTTTGAGGAAGTCCAAAAGATACTGGAATTCTTCTTCGGTTTCTCCCGGGAATCCGGTGATAAAGGTCGAACGAATTGTGATATCCGGACAAATCGCGCGCCAGGCGTTAATGCGTTCCATGTTGTATTCACTGCCCGGACGCTTCATGGCTTTCAGGATTCTCGGATGGGCGTGCTGGAAAGGAACGTCGAGGTACGGAAGGATCTTGCCTTCAGCCATCAAGGGAACGATTTCATCGACAGACGCATACGGGTACATGTAGTGAGGGCGTACCCAAACGCCGAGTTTGCCGAGTTCCTCAAACAAGACCTTAATGTTGGTCTTAACGGCTCGGCCGCCGATGAAATCCAGCTTGTATTTCACATCCTGACCGTAGGCTGCCGTATCCTGTGCAATCACAAGCAGTTCTTTGACGCCGCTCTTGACGAGATTAGAAGCCTCACGGATTACAGAGCCAATCGGACGCGAAACCAACGGGCCCCTCAGCGAAGGAATAATACAGAACGTGCAGTGATGGTTGCAGCCCTCTGCGATCTTGAGGTAGGCGTAATGCTTTGGCGTCAGCAGTACACCGCCTGCAGGCACTAAATCACCGAAAGGCTCATGCGGCCTGAGAAGATTTTCATGCACCAGACGAAGGACCTCTTCGGTTTGCTCAGGGCCTGTGACACCGAGAAGTTTAGGGAAACGCAGTGCAACGAAGTTGCCCTCATCGGTATTTTTACCGCCTAAGCAGCCGGTCACGATGACTTTACCGTTCTCATTCAAGGCCTCTGAAATGGCTTCCAGGGACTCCTGAACTGCGGCATCAATAAAGCCGCAAGTGTTCACAATCACAAGATCAGAGTCTTTATAGGTCGAACTAATGAGGTAGCCTTCGGCCCTGAGTTCGGTAACAATACGCTCGCTGTCGACAAGAGCTTTCGGGCAGCCGAGAGAGACGAATCCAACACGGGGAGGACGTTTAGTCATTTATTTACTTCAAAAGGGGTCGTTTAAGGGTTTCGGCAGCGGCTTCGTAGCCGCCGAGGTTGCGGATATGTTTATATCCGAGCTTGCCAAGGATTTGGCTTGCCATTTCAGCCCTGCGGCCGGAGCGGCAGTAAAGCTCAATATCGTCGTCAGGCTTTGCGCCTAAAGCCTTAAATTGATCCACAAAGTCCGGAGCGGAGTAATTGGCAACCAAGGCGCCTTCAACCTTGCCCGTCGTCGCAATTTCCGACGGGGTTCGAACGTCAACCAAGAAAGTTTTAGCTTGAGCAGCAGTCATCATCAGTCCAAAAAGAACAGCTATCCCTAAAATCTTCTTAATCATAGTTTTTCCTTTCTTTTGCAACGTATTCGCGTACCAGCGTGAGTACATTGCCGTAGTTTTCCGCGTTGGTCCAAAGATTTAACTCGCCGTGCAAACCGGCCTGCAGCGTAATCTTTTTCCAATAAGGCGCTTCGTGCACGGCAACAACTTCTCCCCACTCAAACATACGGGAACGGGAAGAGTGTTTGTTGATGTAGAACGTGTTCTTGAGACTGATGATTGAACCCAGCAGGCTAAGAATCAAATCTAAGAAACTTGTGAGGGCTGAAGCCGAAGAACGATACTCACAGAAAACTCCGTCCTGATCCAGCCGGTAATAAACCTGGCGATGCGGCTGCATGACAAGCATGAGCCAAATCACAAACGCCGCCACGCCGGGCACGATCAAGAGCGCCCACGGGGAGTCAAAGATAAGACTGCGGGAAAAGCGGCTGATCACGAACAAAATAAAAACGAAGAAAGCGAAAGCCCAAGCACATTTCTTAGCGTCAATTAATTTGAAGCCGGGCTGAATGTAATACCAGCTGATCTCGCCGGATCTTCTTCTCGAACTATCGCTTGCAGATGAATGCGCCATGGCGTCCTGTTACCTTATCTCTTCTATAGCTGTAAAAATGCTCGGGATCGGAGTATGTGTCACGTTCGCAATCGGTGACTTCAGTCACACCGGCCTGCTTTAAAGCTTCCTTGGCAAAGCGGGCTAAATCCAAGTGCCAGACGCCCTCTCCGATCGATTCCAATGCATCGTCGGCTGCGGCTTTAACAGCAGATGCTCGGTAGTAGTCTGCGACGTCGTCCCGCACTTCGAAATGATCTTTGCGGATATGCGGTCCAATCCAAGCGATGATTTCGGCTTCATCACCGATTTCTTTTCTCATGGCTGCGACGGTGTTTTGCAGGACTCCGTCAGCTAAGCCCTTCCATCCAGCGTGAGCGGCTGCAATAACGATTCCTTTTTTGTCGCAAAGCAACACCGGCACACAGTCGGCGGTCATGACAACGCAGGGAATACCGGCGGCAGTCGTAAATTCGGCGTCGGCTTGTTCTTCAGCGTTGTTATCCTCTGCTCGGACGACTCGAGAAGAATGAACCTGGCTGAGCCACTTGGGCTCAGCGCCTAACATATCGGTCACAATCCTGCGATTTCCGCGAACCGAGTACTTATTGTCTCCGACATGATTTCCGAGATTAAGGCCGCAAAAGCCGTCTTTGTCGCCATAGGCGCCGGCAGACATGCCGCCTGAACGAAGCGTAAAGAAAGCTTTGATGTTTTCCGGAGCGTTCCATTCGGGAACGATCACTTCCAATTCCGGTTTACTTTGCATGGACTGCATCCTTATTCTTTCGTGCGTTCGATTTTCCAGTTGGAATCGGCGTCATCATCGTCGTCTCCGAAATCGAAGTCATCCCAAGAGCTGATCTTACCGACGGCTTTCTGATTCTCTGACAACTCATCGTTGTCGATCATGACAACCGGATCTCCGAAGACTTCGGAAGGACGATCCCACGGACCGAAGCCCAATTCATCCATCAAATCCCTAAAATCCTGGGGCGGTTCGGCAAACCATTCCATCGTTTCTTTGGTGGCCGGATGGATCAGCCCCAAACGACTGGCATGCAGCGCCTGTCGATCGAAAGAATTCAGCACGGAACCATCTTCTTTAGGTTTGGGAAGTTTATTGCGGTAGAGGGGATCCCCGATCAGCGGCAGGCCGATGGATTCCATGTGCACTCTAATTTGATGAGTGCGGCCGGTTTTTAATCGGCAGGCAACCCAAGAGAAAGGCTTACCTTTGACTTCTTTCTGATCAATGCAGCGAATATGTGTTGTCGCAGGTTTAGCTCGGCCGCCTTTTCCGATCGTAAAACGCAGCGGATTTCGAGGATCACGTTCAATAGCCGCTTCAATGACTTTATCCGCAGGTGCCTTACCGCGCGTCAACGCCCAGTATTCGCGTTTTACTGTGCGGGCCTGAAGCTGCTGGACCAAATCGAGCATGGCTTTTTCGTTTTTGGCCACAACCATCAAACCGGTGGTGTCGCGGTCCAAACGGTGAACAATACCGGCGCGAGGCAGTGTTCTGAAAATCGGGTTGTAAGCCAGCAGACCGTTTAAGAGCGTGTCGTCCCAATGGCCGGCGGCCGGATGTACAACCAATCCTGCCGGTTTATTGATGACCAAGATGTCGTCATCTTCGTAAACCACATCGATGTCCATCGGTGTGGCGATGAAATCCATATCCTCCAAACGAGGTTTGATTTCGACGGAAACTTCGTCGCCGAAACTCATCTTTTCTTTAGGTTTATCAACGGTCACTCCGTTGACTTTGACCAATCCGTCTTCAATCAGGGTCTTCAGACGAGAGCGGGAAATGTCTTTTAAGGAAGAAGCCAAGACCTTATCGAGGCGCTCTCCGTCAAGATCGAGGGTAACTTCAAAAGTTTCAATTTTTGAAGATTCCTGCAATTCGGTTTCTTCAAAAGCCTCAGTCTGACTATAATCATCTAATTCAATATTCATTTTGACCTTAAGTTCTATGTCTTTTGCCCTGAAAACAATAATCAAGCGGACATTAACGGCCGCCTGTCTGGGTTCCGTTATTTTAGCGACTACATCGTGCAGTATGTTTAAAGGGGTTGAAGACCCGACGGAAGGCTGGACGGCTGACAAACTGTATGTCGAGGCCCGAGACAATCTGAATGAAGGCAACTACGAAACGGCCCGTGACTACTATCAGAAGTTAGAAGCTCGTTATCCTTACGGCCGTTACTCCCAGCAGGCCCAAGTTGAGACTGCTTACTCCTACTTCAAGGAAGGCGAACCTCAGCAGGCCATCGCAGTCTGTGACCGTTTCTTAAGACAGTATCCTGAGCATCCGCTTTCTCCGTATGCACTCTACATTAAGGGCATCGCCACTCTAGACGAAGACGAAGGCTGGATGAGCTACCTGACACGCCAGGACCTTTCCAAGCGTGACGCCCAGGCTGCTCGCGATGCTTTCGATATTTTCAAAGAATTAGTGCTTCGCTTCCCGAACAGCCGCTACGCCCGCGATGCCCGCGAACGTATGCATGAACTCGTCGAAGCTCAGGCTAAGTACGAAATTAATACTGCCAAGTATTACTACGTTCGCGACGCCTACATCGCCGCGATTAACCGCGCAGAAAACGTTCTTCTGAACTTCCAGACTTCTCCACAGGCAGAAGAAGCCTTGATCATCATGCGTGACAGCTACAACAAGCTTGGCATGGATGACAAGGCCGCTGATATTCAGCGAATTCTGGATGCCAATAAGAACCGCGGTTCTTACGATACCTACCTGCGTGCCCAAGAACTTGAAGCCGCACAAGCTGCCGCCGCTCCGCAAGCAGGCGCAGCTTCCAAATAAGCTGTTTTAATGCGAAATAAGAAGTTTTTTGCCGTGACAGGAATAGCGCTGCTGCTTCTGGCCGGCTGCCGCACGATTCCTCAGAACCCTGAGGAGATGACCTGCGGCGATCTGCAGTACCTGGCCGAGGAATCTATCGATAAACTCGGTCTACCCTTTTTTGCTACTCAAGTTAAATATCCCGGCGACTGGCGCCTTTTTGCCCGTAATCAATGGATTAAAGAAGGCAGCCGTGTCCGCGTCCGTGACAATAAACGCGATTACCTTCAGATGGAAATGCTGGAGATCGGCGGCACAATCATGGAGCAGACGCCCTATCGTGTCCGAATTCCTGTCGCGCAGTGCAAGAACGCCAACAAAGAACGCATGGCGACGCTTGAGTACAAAAATCTGATCATTGATTCTCCCGAGATAATCTCCCGCACAGAGGCAGTGGACTTCAAAGGCAAAGAATCCGTGGACTATCTTGCTCGCCTCATCTGCGGTTTCCAGCCGATCCCGGCTTTAGACAAAACGCAAGTCATGGCGCAGAAGTGGAAGAACTGCACGCCTGACTCAGCGAGCTAACCTTTAAGCCGGTGATTTGCATCTGTCGGAATATTTGTCTATTCCGCCTCTGCCGCAAGCGATGTAGTATCTGTCTTTTCAGTCCATCAGCTTCAGCAGATCATGTCTCTTGTATCCGTTATCGGCGCCGGCTCTCTGGCCAACGTTTTTGCGAACGTTCTTCATGAATTTTTGCCTGAGTTCAAACTCCATTCCGTTTTAGGAAGAAGCCAAGAGAAAGCCGAAGTCTTCGCTTCTAAGTACAGTTGTCAGGCAGTATTTAACATTGACGATTTTCTGAAAGAAGCCGCGCCGGTTGTCGTTGAACTTGCCGGCGGAGCAGCGCTCAAGGACTACGCTCTACCGATTCTCAAGTCCGGAAGAACTTTGATTTGCCTCTCCAGCGGCGCATTTGCCGACGAGGATTTCAAACAGCAAGCGATTCTCACCGCATCTGAAAACAACGGCAGGATCTGTATCGTTAACGGGGCCATCGGCGGTCTGGATTTCCTGCAAACCTGCGCACTGCAACGCGGATCAGCCGAAGTCATTATTGAGACAACCAAATCGCCAAAATCTTTGCTCGGCGCCCCTGGCTTAGACGGTAGAACTTTGGACTTAACCAAGAGGACTGTGGTTTTTGAAGGCGGAGTTCAGGAAGCAATCAAAGGATTTCCCAAGAACATCAATGTCGGCGTTATTGCTTCACTGGCTTCCCAAAAACCTCAGACAAAAGTCCGAATCGTTGCAGATCCCGCTGCCAATAGCAATACGCACAAGATTACTTATCGCTCAGCGCTGGCGGATGCCGTGATGGAGTTTTCTGGCAAGCCCGATCCGGCAAATCCGAAGTCCAGTACGACTGCTGCGCTTAGTGCTGTGGCATGTCTAAGGAACTTCTACGCTCCGATTACTTTTTGGTAGCTGCTTGATAATCTTTTGCGCTGTCCCACCTTATCGCAGAGAATAGGTTGATTAAATAGTCTCAAAAACAAGATTTAAAAACAGAAAACCACAATATATTGATTTGCAGATCGTCATACAAGTCGCAGTTGTATTCTTTTTAAAAGCAAAAAGACAAGAAATACCATATAGTTAGTACGACCAAAAGACTAGTATAAATTTCTATAATTACGTTATCTAATTAGAATAAGAAGTATAATACGGCCATGAATGGAGGAATTTCATGGCCGGTCGTACCCGCAAATTTA
>QWBY01003793.1_pt1 | contig 11349 bp, 9 predicted proteins | sample 1972471 | NCBI WGS metagenome assembly QWBY01 (sample SAMN09866722, study PRJNA288562) | Human gut metagenome isolate term6_stool, whole genome shotgun sequencing...
CCGAGATACAGTTAGGCTTCTGTGGACGGGTTCTGCTCAACGCTTTCAACGAGCTGGAATACGGCGAGCAAAATGGAGACAAGAGTTTGGCCAAAATGGGCAAAGATATCTTTGACAGTTGGCTGGCCAACGGCTTCACGACACGTGGTTGGCTCATAGACTGGCGAGACTACGCCCAAAAAACGCCCGAGAGATACGTACATTCCATACGCCAACAGAGCGAAGGCATATACGCCGTGCTTCATTACCTGAACTACGAGAAGCAAAAAGGGCGCAAACACAAAGAGTGGGAACGACGCACAAAATCTATCCTCGACAACCTTGTGAGACTACAAAAGCCCGATGGCCATTTCGCTCGCAAATACGATGACAACGGCCATGACATTGACGCGTCCGGAGGAAGCACACCATCGGCAACCTCGACATTGGTAATGGGGTACAAATATTTTGGTGACAAGCGTTACCTGTCGGCCGCCAAGCGTACCGTGGACTACGTGGCACGAGAAATCATCTCCAAGAGCGACTACTTCTCGTCAACCCTTGACGCCAATTGCGAGGACAAGGAGGCTGCCATAGCCTCGGTGACGGCCACCTACTACTTGGCCATGGTATCCAAAGGGAAAGAACGAGCCAAATACACAGACTTGTGCAAACGGGCCACATATTTCGCCATGACATGGTATTACACATGGGACGTACCCTTCGCGCAAGGGCAAATGCTCGGAGACCTTGGCTTCAAGAGCCGTGGATGGGGCAACGTGTCGGTGGAGAACAACCATATAGACGTGTTTGTTTTCGAGCTGCCACACATCGCCCAATGGATAGCCAAGCAAACCGGAGAGCCGAGATTCGAACGCATGGTGGACGTGATGCGCTCTTCCATGAGCCAACTCATGCCCACTCCAAAGAGGCTTTGCGGGGTGGCCGTTCCAGGATATTACCCGGAAGTGGTGCAGCACACCACATGGGACTATGGGCACAACGGCAAGGGATTTTACAACACCATATTCGCGCCAGGATGGACCGTCGCGTCTCTTTGGGAAATGTACAGCCCTGAACGAACAGTGAATTTCTTAAAATAGCAACACAAGCAAGAAGTTCGGCCCTATTAACGATTCTCATGGCCACTCACATGGCAGCTCAACCTGCCGTATACCACAACCCAATCATCAACACGAGCACCCCCGACCCCACGATAACGCGCGCCGCGGACGGATCTTTCTACTTGTACGCCACCGAGAACGTGCGAAATGTGCCGGTGTACCACTCGACAGACCTCGTACATTGGAAGTTCATCGGCACAGCTTTCAATGAAGACAGCCGTCCTAAATGGTTGCCGAACGGAAGCATTTGGGCACCCGACATCAACAAAATAGGAAACCAATACGTGCTCTATTACTCCAAATCGACATGGGGCGGCGAGTGGGACGCAGGCATAGGAGTAGCTACCGCGACAAACCCGGGAGGACCTTTCACGGATCACGGCTGCCTATTCCAAAGTCGAGACATCGGCATACAAAACTGCATAGACCCTTTTTACATTGAGAACGGGGGGCGCAAATACTTGTTCTGGGGATCGTTCAGAGGCATTTACGGCGCGGAGTTGAACGCAGATGGCCTGAGTTTAAAAGCTAACGAGAAACCAAGGCAGGTGGCAGGCACATTCATGGAGGGTACGTACATATACCGTCACGGAGGTTACTACTACCTGTTTGGGTCGGCTGGCACTTGCTGCGAGGGCGAGCGAAGCACCTATCGAGTGACGGTGGGTCGCTCGCGCGATCTCTTTGGGCCATACGTGGACCGCGAGGGACGCCCCCTGCTCACCAACAATTACGAGGTAGTACTGCATCGCAGCGACAACGTGGTGGGGCCAGGGCACAATGCTGAAATCATAACAGACGACCGCGGGCGAGATTACCTGCTGTACCACGGCTTCAAATCAGACGACCCAGACGCCGGACGGCTGCTGTACATGGACCGGGTGGACTGGGTGGACGGATGGCCACACATCATGGGTAGCCAGCCATCCAACGTGGCCGAGGCTCCATTCATAGACCCGAGGTGGAGACTTACCGACAGCCAACTGGACCCATCGCGCTTCGAGGGTGACATAGACGGCAAGCCAACGCACCTATACAGGCTCTCCAACGACAAGGGAATGGAGGTTTGCATCACAAACTTTGGAGCACGCGTGGTGTCAATCGTGGTACCCGACCGAAACGGAATACGGCGCGACGTGGTATTGGGCTACGATGACATAGCCCAATACGCTGACAGGGAAAATTTCGGAAGCGATTTCGGCGCGACCATAGGCCGTTATGCCAACCGCATAAACCAAGGGAAAATAACGATAGACGACAAGGCGTACCAATTGCCGCGCAACAATTTTGGGCACTGCTTGCATGGCGGATTCACGGGATGGCAATACCAAGTTTACCAAACCGTTGCAGCGGACAAGCGGCACGCCACGTTCAAGATATGTTCACCCGATGGCGACAACGGTTTCCCCGGCAACGTAGAAGCAACCGTGACATACACTCTCACCGACGACAACACGTTGGACATAAGGTACAAAGCCACCACCGACCGCAAGACATTCATAAACATGACGAACCACTCATACTTTAATTTGAACGGGCAACCAGACCAAAACGCGGAAAACTTGACGCTGTATATCAACGCTGACAAATTCACGCCAACGGACACTACCTACATGACAACGGGCGAGACGCTCCCCGTGAAAGGTACGCCCATGGACTTCAGAAAACCTACGCCATTGTCTGTCAACATTGACAACAAGGCATACGCCATGACAAAAGCGGCGGGAGGTTTCGACCATAACTGGTGTTTGAACACCTATCGCAACAACAAAGGCAACGACCACAAGGTAGCCGCAAGCCTATACAGCAACTTGACAGGCATTTATATGGAGGTGATGACTGACGAGCCAGGATTACAAGTCTATACGGGCAATTTCCTCAACGGCAGCTTCCCCGGCAAATTGGGCTACAGGTATCCTCGCCATGCCTCTGTATGTATGGAAACACAACACTACCCTGACAGCCCCAACAAGCCACAGTGGCCATCCACGATGCTTGCTCCTGGCAAATGCTACACAAGCCATTGCGCCTACCGTTTCTCCATAAAATGAGAAACCGTGGAAACGCACGCCGCTGCCATCAAGGAGGCATTCACTATGCGGATATTTCTTTTACAAACATGAATGGATTACCTTACGAACATTTTAGGAACTGTTCAAAAAAAAACACATGCACTCCACAAAGGAGTTTTTTTATTGTACAAGCATTGCCTCTCATATCAAAGTGCATGGGATTGACGAGGCGCAAATGCCAAATCGTATTTTGTTGACATATAAAAACCCCATCACGCATTTTCATTTTAAAAATTATTATTTATCTTTGCATGCATTAGGAAGACAGTTTCAACCAATAGAAAAAATTAATCACAACACGCTATGAATACGATCAAAGATTTCAACGAGGTGGTAGATCGACTGAAAGCAGCGGGCATTTGTCGGAGAGTGGCCGTGGTTAGCCCTCGAGACAAGGCGACGATCAAGGCCGTAAGACAAGCTGCCCAAGAGGGTTTTATAGATCCAGTGACGCTCGATGATGACAATCCCAAGCTTGCAGCTGAGAAAGCTGTGAGCTTGGCGCAAAACGGTGAAGTGGACATGATAATGAAAGGATTGGTACCGTCTGAGATTTTGCTCAAAGCCATTATACGTTACAAAGGCGGTCTGTTGCCCGATGGCAACATGTTGACACACACTGCATGCGCCAGCTTTTCCGAATACCACAAATTGCTTTTCTATACTGATGCGGCCGTCATTCCATTTCCCACCCATGAACAACGGGTACGACAAGTGGGCTACATGGCAGCCTTATGCCACGCCATGGGCATCGAAGAGCCACGTATCTCGCTCATACATTGCAGCGAAGAAGTGGACGAACGCCACTTCCCCTATACCTCAGGATACCGCGAGATAGTGCAAATGGCCAAGCAAGGCCAGTTTGGCAAATGCGTCGTGGATGGGCCTTTGGACCTGAAAACATCATGCTCGGCTGAAAGCCTTAAAGTGAAAGGTATCGTATCGCCCATCAACGGCGAGGCCGATGCACTAATATTCCCCAATATAGAGAGCGGTAACGTGTTTCATAAAACTATTACCTTGTTTAACGGAGCCAAATTAGCCAGCTTGCTACAAGGCGCACGCGTGCCAGTTGTAATGACATCACGCGCCGACGCTCCTGAGACCAAATACTACAGTTTGGCCATAGCCGCTGCATTGGGCACGGTGAACGAATGAGCCCATTGTAGCAACACCATACCTTGAAATATTAAACAACATGAAGATATTAGTTATCAACCCCGGCTCCACATCCACCAAGATAGCCACATTTGATGATAACACCCCAACTTTTTCAACCAACATTCACCACTCGAACAGTGAGTTGGCGGCGTTCGGTGACGTTCACGAGCAGTACGATTTCCGCAAAGAACTCGTGCTCAACGAGCTAAGCGCACATAACATTCCACTGAACTTTGACGCTGTGATAGGCCGTGGCGGCATTGCTAAACCCGTACCGGGAGGCGCCTACGAAATCAACGACTTGATGATACACGACAATCTGAACGCCAAATATCACCACGCTTGCAACTTGGGATGCAAGATAGCCTCAGATATTGCAAAACTCATACCGGGCAGCAGGGCTCTCGTGGCAGAACCGGGCGTAGTAGACGAGATGGCACCAGTGGCGCGCATATCCGGTCGCCCAGAAATGCCAAGGTCGTGCGTATGGCATGCTCTCAACCAGCGTGCCGTGGCTAAACACTTCGCACAAGAGCAGGGCATGCGGTACGAAGACTTAAACCTCATAGTGTGCCATATGGGTGGTGGCGTGTCTGTAGCCGCCCATGACCACGGCAAAGCGGTCGACGTGAACAACGCCATCAGCGGCGAAGGACCTTTCAGCACTGAGCGGTCGGGGTCTTTGCCCAGCTCGGACATGGTGCACCTGAGCTTCAGTGGAAAATACACCAAAGAGCAATTGCTGCGTATGATTACGGGCAAAGGTGGCATAACCGCCCATCTTGGCACAAACGACATGCGCGAGGTGATGGACCGTGTGCATGCGGGCGACCAACAAGCCAAACTTGTGGTGGAGGGCATGGTATACAATATCGCCAAATGGATATGCTCGCTCGGAGCCTACTTCTGTGGCAATGTAGACGCCATTCTCGTGACAGGCGGCGTGGCTCATTGCGCCGAGATTGTGTCTATGCTGCGTCAGCGTGTGGAGTTTATGGCTCCGTTCCACTGTTTTCCGGGCGAGAACGAGATGGGGGCGCTCGCCGAGGACGCACTCGCCGTGCTACATGGAGAAATGAACGCACAAGAATATAAATAAGGAATGCTTGGCTTTATGCAATAAAATCTGTAACTTTGCCTTTGAGTGACAATACCACCCAAGCCACGTTGACAATGAAAGAAATAAAGAAAATAGTCCTCACCGGTGGCCCATGCGCCGGCAAGACCACCGCCTTGGTAAAAATAATTGAGCACTTTTCGAGCCTTGGCTTCAAAATATTCACCATCCCCGAGGTACCCACGCTGTTCTCACAAGCGGGCATGGACTATCTCACCGATAACCAACGTTTTTTCTATGAAGGAGAAAAAGCCACGCTCGAGGCCCAGCTTCTGCTTGAAGACAAATTTATGAAAATGGCAGAACAAGTGGAAGAGCCTGCCGTGGTGGTGTGCGACCGTGGCACCATGGATATCTCGGCATATCTCAAACCTAACGTATGGGAAGATATCATCGATAACATTGGTACTTCGGCACAGCAACTTATAGACCGATACGATGCCGTGCTCCACTTGGTGTCGGCCGCTGATGGAGCGGAAAAATTCTATACCACTACGACCAACTCGCAGCGTGCAGAGCAAAAAAACGAAGAGGGATTGCGTATGGCTCGTGAGTTGGACAAGAAAGTTATCAATGCTTGGAGTGGGCATCCACACCTGAGGGTAATCAACAACCATGATGACTTTGACACAAAATTGAACCGCGTGCTCAAAGAAATTTCAAGTGTTTTAGGATTGGCACAGCCCATCACCGAGGAACGAAAATACATTGTGGAAGTGACCGGCGAAATACCCAACACCATTGATAGCGATATTCTGCAAACCTATTTGGTATCAGATCCTGACAGCGAAGTAAGACTGCGCAGGCGTTTTTGGTCCAACGGCAAACGTGTTAACGTACATACCATGAAAAAGACTGTCAACGACATGGAGCAAGTGGAGACTGAACGACAAGTGAGCAACGCACTATACCAATCATTGCTGTCGCAAGCAGACCCCTACCGGCGCGCCATACACAAAAAACGCCGTAGCTTTATCTGGAAAGGGCAATACTTTGAGCTTGACACTTATTTGGAACAACTTGAGGGCATGACCATCTTGGAGACCAAAGGCATAACAAACGCCGAGGACGTGAATTTTCCACCTTTTATAAAACCTGTAAGAGATATCACGGGCAACCGGGATTTCTACAATTACAACTTGGCACTGAGAAAAGCATAACATGTACATCGCAATAGCAGGAAACATAGGAAGCGGCAAAACTACGCTCACCAAGATGCTCGCCAAACACTACGGTTGGGAACCCCGCATGGAGAGCGTTCTGCAAAACCCATATTTGCAAGATTATTACGAAAACATGTCCCGATGGTCGCTTAACCTTGAGGTATTCTTCCTTAAGGAAAGGTTTCGTGATTTGTTGGAAATCGAGAAATCCACCAACACCATCGTACAAGACCGTTCCATATTCGAGGGCGTGCATATCTTTGCTGCAAACAACCACGAAATGGGCAACATGAGCGATCGAGACTACGAAACCTACATGGGACTTTTCGACTCCATGATGATGGTAGCGCGCCTACCCGACCTCATGGTCTATCTAAGGTCTACGGTTCCACACCTCGTGGAAAATATACATAGTCGCGGAAGAGACTACGAGCAAAACATACAATTGGACTACTTGAAGAACCTCAACAACCGATACGAGGACTTCATCATGAACAAATACACTGGACGCACGCTCGTCATTGACGTGGACAACCTCAACTTCTTGTACTCACGAGAAGATTTCGCAAGTATCATCAAGCGCATAGACGAAGAGTTAGCAGCTCTACAAAACATCAACAACACGCTGTTTGGCGACACTCTCAGATAATAACAAAACTTTCAATACACACCCAACTCTCACTACATCATGCACATCGCAATAGCAGGAAATATAGGAAGCGGCAAGACCACGCTCACCAAACTTTTGGCCAAACGTTATGGCTGGATACCCAAATTTGAGCCAGTGGACAACAATCCGTATCTCGACGACTTCTACAAAGACATGAACCGATGGTCTTTCAACTTGCAGGTTTACTTTCTCAACAAACGCTTCAAGGAGATTGTAGAGATTGCCCAAAGCAACGACACTATCGTACAAGACCGTACCATCTTCGAGGACGCGCGCATTTTCGCGCCCAACTTGCACGATCAGGGATTTATGACAGATCGGGATTTTGAAAACTACTCCGATCTTTTCGACCTCATGATATCACTTGTAAAACTGCCACAACTCATGATTTACATACGCTCTTCCATACCCACGTTAGTAAACCATATAGAAAAGCGCGGGCGATCGTTTGAGCAAAGCATCCGCATTGACTATCTCACAGGTTTGCAAAAACGCTATGAGAACTGGATCAACAGCTATAAAGGAGACCTCATCATCATTGATGGCGATAATATCAATTTTGAGGACAACGCGGAAGACTTCCGCAAAGTGACAGACATGATAGACGCCAACCTTTACGGTCTCTTCCCCATGGGTGGAAAGTAGAGCAAGCAACAGCGCATCAGCAAAGATATATCGTTGTCAATGTTTACAAAAATCCACTTTGTCATAAGGCTCGATATTGATAACAAAAGTTCATTATGAAAATTCCTTAAAACCAAAAACCATGACAGAATCAAACGAAATCAAGACCTATGGTGTCAACATATTAGTTACTGACAAAATGAATGGACAGGATGTCTTGCTCGTTGGAATCAAGTCAGCCTATCGCAACAAACCGCAATATCTACGTAGTTTGAAGCGAGAATATGCTCGTTGTCACAAAATAGAACATCCCAATATCATCAAATGTATTGGTGAAAGAGACTTCGAGGATTATGGACATTGCATTGTCTTGGAGTGGGAACCTGCGCGCACGCTTACCGATTACATGCGTGAAAATCATGACATGGAGGAAAAGAAAAACATCATTCACCAATTGGCAGACGCACTTAGCTTTCTTCATGCCAACTCATTGGTGCATGGCGCTATAAACCCATCATGCGTGTTTATCACCAACAAAGACGACCAAGTGAAACTACTCAATATACGCCTACATTTCGCCGATATGCTCAGCGAGCCAGCCGAACTAACAAAATACCGTGCTCCTGAAGCCAAAGACGGCACCGTTGTTCTTGACGCTCGTACTGATGTTTTCTCTCTTGGAACCATATTAAAAGAACTAAATATCAACGACGAATATAGTGACGTGATTGAAGGTAGCACCAATTTCGTACGAAACGACCGATTTCCAGACATAGAAACTTTTCTCGAAGCATTTGAACATCGGCGTGTCACACTTCGAAAAAAAAGCCGGCAAAATAGCGGCTCGCATCACAATAAGCGTATAGCCGTGCTCATTGCAGCCATTGCGGCCATCGTTGGCATTGCGGTCATATTTATTTTCAATCGTAACCAGCCCTCAACAGAAGCACAGCAACCATCCAAAGAAGTGGTAGACACTATCAAAAGGGAGTCAACACAGATGGCAGAACCTACTCAAACACCTGATATCAACCAATCGGCTAAATATTCGGGCGAACTTGAATTTCTCAACGAATTAGTCCCACAGATGCACGTTGACCTTGACAAGATATATGCCTCAGACAGTGACAACGCAGCCATTCATGCGAAAGTATCTCGCTACTACAAAGGCTTACGAAAGGCTTTGGGCAACAAGACCGACGAACAATTTGCCGCATACGACAAAGAATTTGCTGATTATGTCAACAAGAAAAACGCAGGTTTGTAACCACGGCAAAAGCTTTTTTCTGTGATACAAAATTAAAAATACTTTTGTATAAGTCCTTGGAAATAGGGCTATGGGGTAAAAAAATAGTCCCAAAGCACAAAAATCAGATGTTTTTTGCTATATTTGCAAGAGACGTCTGTTTTTTATTTTTATGCCCATGAAGACCCATCGCTTTTTTTTCCTAATATTTATGCTGATAGTGGAACAACTCTGCAGTGCTCAAGAGCCTATCACTATCACCGGGAAAGTGACTGACGCAGATAACGGTCGTGCCATGTGCGCCGTCTCAATTATGGCAGACGATGGGCACACTGGCACCGTAACCAACGAGGACGGACTGTTCATTCTAAAAGTGCCAACATCTACCCAGACTATCAATTTTTCACATTTAGGCTACAAGACACGCAGCATCACCCTGCCACAAAAACCAGTTTTTTTGAAAATAAAACTCAAAACCACTACTGTCATACTAAAAGAAGTACTTGTGGCCGACCCAGAAACAGTATTAAAAACCGCCATTCGGAATATCCCTGTCAACTACTCGTCACGTCCACTTTCTCAACAATGCTTCTACCGAGAAACCACTCGTAAAGGTAAGCGCTACATTTATGTGGCAGAAGCTATTACTGACATGTACAAACGATCCTATGCACATGGAGTGACAAACGACAAGGTAGCTATCAGCAAAGCCCGTAGACTTATCTCTACGCAAAGTTCAGACACCCTCGGAGCCAAAATAGCGGGCGGCCCAACCATCCCCATCTACCTTGATATCGTCAAAAATCTCGATTATTTGCTTAACGACAAGCAGCTCGCTTTGTATCAATTCTCCATGATGCCATCGCCCTCCGACAACAACAATGCACAAGTTGTGGTACGCATTGAGCCAAAGTATGTCACAGAATACGCATTGCTATGGGGCGATTTTTACATCAACACCGAGACTTACGCCATCAAGCACGTCGACCTACAACTTGACATGAGAGACCGCAACAAAGCAGCCAAATTCATGCTCAAAAGTAAACCCATAAGAGTTAGGTTCACCCCACGCAGTCTCACCATACACATAAACTATCAAGAAAATGCCTTTGGGCAACTTTCACTAAACTATATTCGCACTGACACAGACTTTAAATGCGAATGGAAACGCAAGCTCTTCGCCTCACCTTACCGTGTGACATCCGAGATGGTGGTAACACACGAAGCACCAGATGCTTTTATGACCATTAAAGGGCGTGATGCTTTTCGAAAGCATGAAGCGCTCTATGATCACCCGGAATACTTTGGGGATCCAGAGTTTTGGGAACAATATAATATTATCGCACCCACTGAGAGCTTAGAGAAAGGCATCGAACGTTTTATCAAAAAAAATAACAAGCACTGATCCGTTTATTTTCGCACGCACATATTTTAACCCTTGCTCACAATTTCACCTTACCCTTATGGCTAATATTTAGCCATAAGGTCAAAACATACACAACCACTATTTATTTCGTAATTCGTACCTGTATTCTTGCCATGAGCGTTTTTTATTCAAAATTGAACTGTATTAAATACAACGTTCAGATTATTCTTCGTATATTTGTACGACGTACATGAGCAGTATTTTTAACATGGAAGACAAATATATCGAGATAAAAGGAGCGAGGGTAAACAACCTGAAAAACATTAGTCTGCGCATTCCACGCGACAAATTCATAGCCATCACAGGCCTGTCAGGGTCTGGCAAGTCTTCACTTGCCTTTGACACTCTCTACGCCGAGGGCCAACGCCGCTATGTCGAGAGCCTCTCAAGCTATGCGCGCCAATTCCTTGGACGTATGAGCAAACCAGAGTGCGACTACATCAAAGGCCTGCCCCCCGCCATTGCCATAGAGCAGAAAGTAATCGCGCGCAACCCCCGATCTACCGTAGGAACCTCCACGGAGATTTACGAATACCTGCGTTTTCTGTACGCACGCATAGGTCGAACATTCTCTCCCATATCCGGACAAGAAGTGAAAAAACACTCCACAGATAGCGTGATACAACAGGTATTGCAATATTCAGATGGCACCAAGTACATGGTTTTGGCACCTTTGCGCATCATGGAAGGCCGCACCATAAAAAAGCAATTGGAAATGAGCTTGCAGGGAGGGTACACGCGAATAATGATCGATGACGAGGTAATGC
>QWBY01007725.1_pt1 | contig 11339 bp, 7 predicted proteins | sample 1972471 | NCBI WGS metagenome assembly QWBY01 (sample SAMN09866722, study PRJNA288562) | Human gut metagenome isolate term6_stool, whole genome shotgun sequencing...
CGATGAAGTGGTTCTTGATGTCGCGCGAGTAGTCGCACGGCACCACGATCACGCGCGTCTTCACGCCCGTGTTCAGGAAGAACTCCGTCAGCAGCGCGTCGAAGAGAAGGTTGTCCAGCGTCAGGTTGTTCACCACCGTGTTGTGCAGGATCGACACCTCCACCACGACAGTGCCGTCCACGTCGCTCTACGCCTCACGCCTCGCACACACGCCCACGTGACCCACGAAGTACGACCAGAAGTTCTCGATGGTGTAGAACTCGTCGCAGTCGCCCTTCAGGTCGTTCTCGTACACGGTGCCGTCCCAAGTCAGGCCGGGAAGTTTTTTATATGTCATAGTGTCCTCCAAAAAATCAATCGTTCTATCGCAGTTTTCAAAAGCAATGCCTTTCAAACCGGCATATTTGCGATATGCAGTTTGCGGATGTTGCTTGTGCATTAAAAACGCAAACTGCTATAAATTTACTCTGCTGCAATGCGGTCTGCAAGGTCGAGCAGCAGTTTTTCGTGGCCGAAGCCGCCCGACTTGGTGATAACGTAGCGGGTGCAGCCGCGGTAGGTGAAGCGGGCCAGCACGACGCCCTTTTCCATCTCGCACACCGGCTCAAGCTCCTTGATGCCCACGCAGTTCATGCACTGCAGCAGCGTGTCGCCGCCGGTGAGCAGCAGGGTCCCAAGCGCGGGGCTGGTGAACAGTTTGCCCAGCATATGGCCGATGCTGCTGGCGATGCCGACCCGCATGCCCCCGAGGTCGAGGCCCCGGGCGGCGGCGTAATCCGCCGTGGGCCGGTTGCCGCCCTCGTCGTTGGTCTCGATGATGCAGCGGGGGTTCGCGGCCAGCATCTCGTTAATGCCCTGCAGGGCCTCTTTGCCGTTCTCGCTCTCCCAGTAGCCGGGGTCGAGCTTCTGGCGGGGGGTCAGGCGCAGGCGGGAGAAGCCGTTCTGTTCGGCCACATCCAGCTGGCGCAGGGTGATGGAGTTGACGCTTCCGCAGACCACCAGCAGACGGGGGTCCAGCTTCGGCATGGTGACCGTCCTGCGCTCGGTCATCTTCATCAGGTCGGGCAGCAGCGCTGCAAAGCCGGCACAGCCCGCCATCAGGCGGGGCCTGCCATTCCGGAACAGGGCGCGGCCCGTGGACGCAAGGTCGTCGAGGCTCCCGGCGTCAAAGACCAGGATGCCCTCCTGCTCCGGCACAGCCTCACCCTCTTTCAGGGTCGGGAAGCTGTAGGCAGGCACATCGGTCTGTTCCCCGATGAGCTCCGTCACCCTGGCGTGGCGCACCGGCTCGAAGGGGTCGATGCCGAAGGGGCTCTCGGTCACAGGCACGCCGCTGATATAATGTACTCCGTCCCGGGTCACACGGTCGATCTGGGGGAAGGCCGGCAGGAACGGCAGCCGGCGCTCCCCGCTGGTTTTGAGCAGGGCCGAAAGCTCTGCACCGATGTTTCCGCGCAGCGCGGAGTCTGTCTTTTTATAGATGTTGAAAGCGCCCGCACTCATCGCCTCCCGGGTCAGTTTTGCGATGACGGCGTAGGCCTTTGCAGCGGACAGATGGCGCGTCTCGGTGTCCACCACCAGCACAGCGGCATCATTGGCTGCAAAATCCACCTGCTCTCCGACCACGACGCGGGTGGGGATGCCGCAGGCAGCAAACTGGACGCCCGTGTCCAGCGCACCTGTAAATTATGCCTTATTTTGACACGGCGTGCATGGAAACGAGCGGACTTTTCCGTTTTAATTTGAAACATCAATTAAGTTTTTTGGTTATAAAGTCTTAAACCGTTTCAAATCAGAACAGCCTTTGTTTGATTTTTGGAAGTTTATTTGCTAGAATAGTAGCAAATATGAACGGAGGTGTCTGTTGTGATAGAGACTCACACCCGTATTCTGGGCATCGCCCCCTACGACGGAATGCGCACCGCGATGGAGCAGGCGGCGCAGGCTTATCCCAATGTTGAAATGGACATTTACACCGGCGATCTGGAAGACGGGCAGGCCATCGTGCAGCAGATGCCCCCCAACTCCTACGACTGCATCATCTCCCGCGGCGGCACCGCCGCCCTCATCCGGCAGGTGACCGACCTGCCGGTGGTGGACATCCACATCTCGGTGTACGACGTGCTGCGCACCATGAAGCTGGCCGAGAATTATTCCAGCCTCTACGCCATCGTGGGCTTCCCCTCCATCACCGAGCCGGCTCACACCCTGTGCAGCCTGCTGGACTTCAACCTCGACATCCTCACCGTGAACAACGCCGCTGAGGTGCGCCACACCCTGGAACGCCTGCAGCAGGGCGGCTACCGGATGGTGGTCTGTGACATGGTCACCCACACCATCGCCCGGGAGATGGGCTTCGACGCCTTCCTCATCACCTCCGGCGTCGAAAGCCTCCACGCCGCCATCGACCAGGCCGTGAGCATCAGCTCCTGGTTCGGCCATCTGCGGCAGGAGAACCTGTTCCTCCGCAGCATCACCCAGGGCCAGAATGGCCGCGTCATCGTCATGGAGTCCAACGGTGACCTCTTCTACAGCAGCATCTCCGAGGTCCCGGCGGAGCTGAGCAGCGTCCTTCAGTCCCACATCCGGGAGATACCGGCCAGCGGCAACCTCCGCTTTTACTACACCGAGCGGGACCAGCTCTACAGCATCACCGCCCAGCAGCTGCTGATGAATAACGTCCAGCGGTGTCTGTTCTACTGTGTTCCGGCCCGCATCCCGCTCCATTCCAGCCGTCCCGGCCTGCGCACCCTGAACAAGGGCGAGTGCGAATACCTCTTCGCCAACAGCTTCTACAGCCTCAGCGGCGCGATGGGTACCCAGGCGGCCGAGATACGCTCCCTCGCCCTGCTGCGCCAGCCGGTATTCATCTACGGCGAGCCCGGCACCGGCAAAGAGCAGATCGCACGCTATCTCTATCTGCACAGCTCCCTTGCAAACCACCCCTTCATCGTGGTGAACTGTGCGCTGCTGAATGAGAAGACCTGGGATTTCCTGCTCAACCACTACAACTCCCCTCTCAGCGCCACCGGAAACACCATCTACTTCCAGAATTTTGAGTCCATCTCGCCCCAGTGGAGTTCAGAGCTTCTTGCCGCCATTGAAGAAACCGGTCTTGCCCGCCGGGTGCGGCTCATCTTCTCCTGCTCCATCGTCGAGGGGGAGCCGGTGCCGGAGGTGCTGCGGCATTTCAGTGAGCGGCTGGGCTCACTGGCCCTTCCCCTGCCCTCCCTGCGCAGCCGCTCCGACGAGATCCCGTCTCTGTCCAGCCTCTACCTCAACAGCCTGAACCTCGAGCTGGGCAAGCAGCTCTCGGGCTTCGAGCCCCGGGCCATCGAGATGCTCCGCCAGTACCCCTGGCCCAACAATTACACCCAGTTCAAGAACGTCCTGCGCGCCCTCGCCGCCCTGTCGGACGGCCCCTACATCCGGGCCGGGACGGTGGCCGATATGCTCTCCAAAGAGCGGACCCTGCGGGCCGTGCCGCAGCCGGCTTCTGCCCGCAAGCCCAGTGAGCAGACCCTCGAAGAGGTCATCCGCGATGTCGTCCAGCAGACCGTCGCCGCCCACGGCGGCAACCGCGCCGCCGCTGCCCGTCAGCTGGGCATCAGCCGCACGACCCTCTGGCGCTATATGGAAAAGATCGAGCAGAAACAACAGAATGTAGAAAAAGAGTCCTGAAAAGCACAAAAAAGCTCCGGCCTTCGTACGAAAGCCGGAGCTTTTTCTTGTGTTTTTACACGCCCGAATAGGCGGAGAAGCCGCCATCGATGGGCAGGCAGATGCCGGTGATGAAACCGGCAGCGTCATTGTTCAGCAGGAACAGCAGCGCGCCCACAAGGTCCTTTTCGCTGTCGCCGAAGCGGCCCATGGGGGTCGCGGCGAGGATCTTGTTGGTACGGGCCGTCGGGGTGCCGTCCTCATTGTAGAGGAGGCTGGCGTTCTGCTCGCTGGCGAAGAAGCCCGGAGCGATAGCGTTCACCCGGATGCCGACCTTGCTGAAATGGACGGCCAGCCACTGGGTGAAGTTGGCCACAGCGGCCTTGGAGCCGGAGTAGGCCGGTATCTTGGTCAGGGGCAGGTAAGCGTTCATGCTGGAGATGTTGAGGATGTTACAGCCCGGGCGGCCCACCATCTGGCGGGTGAAGGCCTGGGTGGGCAGCAGGGTGCCGATGAAGTTCAGGTCGAACACCATCTCTACGCCGCTCTCGTCGAGGTCGAAGAAGGTCACGGTATCGTCCTCGAGGTCGGCCATCTCGAAATACTCTTTGTCGGTGTTGGCGCGGGCGTTGTTGCCGCCGACACCGTTCACCAGAATATCGCAGGGGCCAAGCTCTGCCATCACGTCCTCCGCCACCTGCAGGCAGTTGGCCTTGTTCATGACGTTGCAGGTGTAGCCCCTGGCGATGCCGCCCTCGGCCTCGATCTCGTCGGCCAGAGCCTTGAGCTTCTCCATATTGCGGCCCAGCAGGGCGACTTTTGCGCCTGCCCGGGCCAGAGCCTTGGCGAAAATGGAGCACAGGGTGCCGCTTGCGCCCGTGACGACGGCCACCTTGCCGGTCAGGTCCGTGTTCAGTACATTTTGTTCCATGTTCTTCCTCTTTACAGGCTCAGCTGCGGTACTCGGCGGGCAGCTGGTCCATGCTCTGCCACTTGGTCATGGCCTCTTCCAGCTTCATGCCGTTGGCCACAGCATCGCGGCGGCAGGCGTTGACCGCCTGGATCTCCTTCATCTTCTCGCCGGTCAGGGTGTAGCCCTTCATGGCGATAAGGGTAGCGGCCCAGGCCACCATCGGGATGATGCAGAACAGCACGATGACCACCCAGTTCATACCGGGGGTGTAGGGGTCGTACTGGGTGGGCAGGCTCTCGAGACCGATGAAGCTCACAGCGATGCCGACGACGGTAGCGGACAGGCTGGACACCAGCTTGTCCACCAGGCTGAACAGAGTACCCATGATGCCGGGGATGTAGTTGCCGCTGCGGTAAGTCTCGTAGTCGGAGCAGTCGGCGACCATGGGGATGGGCATATCGGCGGTGGCGTAGTATGCGCCGTAGCCGATGCCGAAGAATGCGATGAAGAGGATGGTGTAGAGGTTGATGGACAGGCCGTTGTCACCCATGATGGACAGGGTGAAGGCGTCGCTGCGGCCCCAGAACAGCAGCAGCACCAGCACGCCGATGTAGCAGATGAATGCCACGCTGACGTACTTCATCAGGCTGGCCTTCTGGCCCTCCTTCTGGCTGGTGCGGACGGTGAGCAGGAAGAAGGGTACGCTGAAGACATAGCCCAGCACCATCATGGGCAGGTACAGGCCGTCATAGTTGCCCATCATGCAGCCGTACAGCATACACAGGACGGTGGTGTTGGTGGCGATGGAGAGAGCCAGCTTGCAGCCGGCACCAGCCACCATCAGGCGCTGCATGGGGTTATTGTTCTTGATGATCTGGACGTACTCGTGCAGCTTGACCTTCTCGCTGACCTCGCCGCCGATGCCGAAGTACTTGGGCTGGTCCTTCTCCCAGATGCCGATGATGGCCAGAATGGTGAGGAGGATGGAGATGACGATGCCCACAGGAGCCAGGGTGCGGAAGAAACCGGCAGAGGCGTAGCCGCCCTCATAGTTCTTGGCGAGGATGGGGGCGAAGAACTGCATCGCACCCATGCCCAGCAGAGAGCCGACGGTGTTGAAAATGGTGAACAGGGGGCGCTGCTTGGGGTCGTTGGTCAGAACGGTCTGGCCGGAACGGGTGCAGCTGGTCTGGAAGGTGTAGCCGATGACCCAGACTGCGTACAGAGCCACGAAAGCCGCATAGCGCAGGCCCATCGAGCTGGCGGGGATGAGGGGGGTCAGGCAGTACAGCACGAGGATGCTGGCTGCCATGATGAGGTTGCCGATGACCATGAAGGGCCGGAACTTGCCGAACTTGCCGTTGGTGCGGTCCATCAGGGCGCCGATGATGGGGTCGGTGATGGCGTCGAACAGGCGCATACCGGTGACCATGACCGAAGCGAAGATCATGGACAGGGCCAGCACCTTGCTGCCGAAGGTGGCGATGTAGGAAAGCACCAGCACATAGTACACGTTCGTTGCGCCGTTGTTCAGCGGGAACAGCACCAGCTGGTAGGTCTTGGCGCGGTTCAGGCCCGGCGCCTTTGCGGTTTGTTCACCCATTTGCGGTGTCTCCTTTTTTTATAAAAAACATTCGTTTTTAACAGTTGCGGAAATCTGCGCCGGAATTACTTCTGGTCAGCTGCGGGAGCGGTATCGACCATGCTCTTCTTAGCCTTGAGGGCCTTGCTCAGCTGCCATGCGCACAGGATGGTCAGGACGGCCAGCACTGCGATGAGCGCATAGATGGCGGTCTGCCACCACGGGGTGATGGTCTTCAGGGTATCGGTGGAAGCCCAGCCGTTCATGGCGTTGGAGTTGACCACGGTGTAGAGGATGTGGTGCATCGCATTGCGCATCTGCGTGACGATATAAGCATCGTTCTCATAGTTTGCAGCCTTGGTGGTGTGGATCTTGGGCATCGGGCTGTCCCAGATGTCAGAGCCGGCGATGAGGCCGTCCACCAGGTCCATGTACTGGCTGGAACCGGAGAAGTCGGTGATGCACATGCCGCGCATCCCCAGCTCGCCGCGCAGGAAGCCGGTCAGCAGGTTGGCGTTCGCGCCGCACCAGGTAGCACCCCAGCGGTTGAAGCCGGTCATGACGCTCCAGGCGCCGCCATCGGTGATGGCCTTGTCAGCGACTTCCAGATAGATCTCACGAGCGGTCTGCTCGTTCAGCCAGGTGTTGACACCGCGGCGGCTGGTCTCGGAGTCGTTCAGGGCGACGTGCTTCAGGTAGACGTAGACGCCCTTGGACTGGATGCCCTGCACCTCAGCAGCGCAGATGGTGCCAGCCACGAACGGGTCCTCAGAATAGTACTCGAAGTTACGGCCGGAGTAAGCGGTGCGGTGCATATTGATGCCGGGGCCGTACAGGCCGGAGTAACCCATGGCCAGGCAGTCCTCGCCGATGCAACGGCCGACCTCGTTGATGAGGTCAACATTGAAGGTAGCCGCCATGACATCCTCGGAGGTGTAGCACATTGCGGATGCACCACCGGTCAGGGCAGCGGTCAGACCCTGAGGGCCGTTCTCGTCCTTGGTAGCAGTCTTGCCGATGGAGGCAGCGGCTGCGGTGTTGTGGAAGCCGAGGGTGATGGTCTGGACCATCTCGCTGTAGGTCAGCTGGTCCAGCAGGGTATCCCACTCGGGATCATCGAAGTCCTTGCCGATCATGGAAGCGAGGGTCAGGCCGTTCTTGGCGCCCAGAGTGGGCATCTCGACGCTGTTGGCCTCAGAGCCGTCGTACTGGGTGAAGGCGAGGCTTGCAGCCAGAGTCTCGTTGGCGGTCAGCTGTGCGGGAGCGGTGGGGATGGTGCCGGTCCAGTCGGAGCGGCTCATCCAGGTCACACTGCCGGGAGCATCGCTGCTCTTGTTGGGGTCGGACTCGTCAAACAGGTTGGTGATGGCGGTGCCATTTGCGCCGGTGGAGAAGGTAGTGGTATCGAGGGTGTCGTTGGTCCACTTCCAGACGAGGTCGGTGCTGCCGTCCTCGGTCATGCGGCCATTGGTGTTCTCGACGGTGTAGCCCTTGGCAGCCAGGATGTTGTTGACTGCGTTGTGGGAATCGGTGGCAGCGGTGAAGTAGTAGTCACCGGCGTCCACGATGTAGGTCTTGGCGTTGTTCGCGTCGTAGGTGCGCAGCTCGCTCTTCGGAACGGTGATGGTCACGTCCTCAGAAGCGCCGGGAGCCAGCACGTCGGTCTTTGCGAAGCCGCACAGCTCAGCAGCAGCCTTCTCGATGCCGTTTGCCTTGTCGTAAGCGGTGTAGGGAGACTGGAAGTAGATCTGAACGGTCTCCTTGCCGGAGAAGGTCTTGCCGGTGTTGGTGACCTTCAGGGTGACGGTGAAGGCATCGTCAGACTCGGTCACGTTGAAGTTGGAGTATGCGAAGGTGGTATAGCTGTCGCCGTAGCCGAAGGGGTAAGCAACGGTGGTCGCCCAGTTGTAGTCGCCAGCCTTGGCGGTGCCCATGACGACATCCTCGTAACGGGTCTCGAAGTAACGGTAGCCCAGGTAGATGCCTTCCTGATAGACACTGTACATACCCTGCACGTCAGCGCCCTCGGTCAGCAGGTTGTACTCTGCTGCGTTGGGGTAAGCCTGGGTGTAGAAGTTGTACATAGCGGGGTTTGCCATGTTGTCGTACAGATAGGTATCGACCAGAGAGCCGGAGGGGGTGACAGCGCCGGACAGCAGCTGGCCCACACCGTTGATACCGGTCTGGCCCACGTCGCCGATCCACATCGCAGCGTCGATGCCGTAGTCCTCACCGCAGATCTCGGGGTTGAGGAAGTCCAGCTCGATGGCGTTGGAGCTGTTGATGAGGACGACGATCTTCTTGAAGGTACCGTTGTCCTTCAGAGCCTTCAGGTTCTGCAGCAGCTCGATCTCTTCAGCAGACAGAGCGAGGTAGTTGCCGTCGCCCTCCTGGCCGGAGATCCAGTTGTCGCTGGTGCCATTCTCGCCGCTGGGAAGGTCTGCGCCCTCACCGCCGGAGCGGGAGAGGACCACGATGGCAGCGTCGCCGTACTCAGCAAAGCTGGACTCAGCGCTGGACAGAGCGCTCCAGGGAGCCTCGTTGACAGCGTACTGGGTGTTGGCCTCCAGAGTATCGGAGATGGAAGCGGGGGTCATGCGGCTGTACTTGCTCATCATGGAGTCAGAGCTGTACAGATCCCACAGGGTCTGGTTGATAGTGATGCCCTGAGCTTCCAGAGCCTGCTTGAGGTTGGGAGCCTTGCTGGTATCGACAGAGCCGGAACCGGTGCCGCCGTACATCAGGTCCACAGAGCCGTGGCCGAACAGGCTGACCTTAGCGCCGCTGGCCAGAGGCAGGGCATTGTTCTCGTTCTTCAGCAGAGCTGCGCCCTCGGCCTCGACCGTCGCGCACAGTTCGGCCTCGTAAGCCTCACGCTCCTCATCGGAAGCAAAGCCCTTCTTGAAGTATTCGGTATCGCCGGTATTCTCGCCGTGGATGATCTTATAGGTAGATGCATTCAGAGCGACGTTGAGGGTGGTAGCGTACTGGTTTGCGATGATGTTGCCCACGATGGCAGCGACGGTCAGGATAGCCGTCAGGCCGGTGAGAACAGACCACAGCCGTACTTTCGGTTTGGTGTTTTTCACGGATTCTCCTCCTTTTTTCTATAACAACCGCCGGTCGGCGGAATGTTTCACAAATCAGACCCAGTTTGCACTCTTGGACTTGGTCTTGACCAGCTTGTAGCTGGGATTCGGGGTGTCCACATGACGGAAGGAAGCGGTGTCGGTGCAGTCACCGGCCACAGCCTTGACTTCGATTTCGCCGGTCAGCGGCACACGGAAGCTGAAGACGTGCTCGCCGGTCTGCTCGCCGGCCTTCTCGCCGTTGACGTAGAGGGCGACGGACTTCTGGTTGGAGTAGACCTTCACTTCCATCTCGCTCTCCGTGCGGTCGGTGAACCGCTTGGAGCAGATGTGGACAAAGTTCTCGTCGCTCCACCATGCCTTGTAGAGGTAGAAGCTGTCCTTCCGGGTCTTTCGGTCGAAGGTGACGAGGCCCTTATGGTTCATGCCCGGCTCGCCGCCCTGGTCGCGGGCGTCGGCTGCAAAGTCGAACATATTCCAGACGTGGGTCGCCCACATCCACTTATGCCGGTCGAAGCAGCGGAGCATGTACTCGTGATACTTCGCCTGATACTCTTCGGTGTGGTCGCCGCGGCGGGGCTTCGAGCTGTGGAGGTTCGGCATACCCTCGGCACCGTACTCGGAGAAGCCCAGAGGACGGCCCGGGTAGACCAGATGGAAGAAGTCCATCCACAGGTCGTTCAGGAACAGGCCCGGCACATACCAGCCGAGGTAGAGGTTCCAGCTGACGAGGTCGGTGATGTGGGCCACCGGGTTGAAGGGGCCGCACATGGCGTAGCAGGCCAGCGTGGTCAGGCGGGTGGAGTCCATCTTGTGGCACAGGTCGTTCAGCTCCCGGTGATTGTCGAGCATATCGGCCTTGTCCCTGGTGGAGATGGTGATCTCATTGGAGACGCCCCAGCAGACGATGCAGGGGTGGTTGTAGTTCTGGTAGATGAGTTCCTTCATCTGGCTGATGGTGTTGGCGCGGCCATTGGGCAGGTGCTCGGAGATGTAGGGGATCTCAGCCCAGACCACCATGCCGTACTGGTCACAGAGGTCGTAGAAGTACTGGTCGTGCTGGTAGTGGGCCAGCCGGATGGTGTTGGCACCCAGCTCCCGGATGAGGGCCATATCCTCATCGTGCATCTCGCGGGTGATGGCGTTGCCCACACCCTTGCGGTCCTGATGGCGGGAGACGCCGTGGAGCGGATAGGGACGGCCATTGAGGAAGAAGCCGTTCCTGGAGTCCACCGAGAAGGTGCGCAGACCCACGCGGGTGGAAACTTCGTCCACCACGGTGCCGTCGCTGCTCAGGCGGACGACACAGGTGTAGAGATAGGGGTCCTTCACGCCGTCCCAGAGGTGGGGAGCGTCCAGGTGGAGCTGAGCGTCTGCGCCCTCAGCCCTGGCCACGATGCTGCCGGCTGCGTCCTGCAGCTCGACGGAGACAGCGCCCTCGCCTTCCACAATGGTCTCGACCCGGATGTCAGCCTTGCCGTCCTTGAGGGCGGGGGTGATCTTGACGCCGGTGTCGCCGAAGTGGCCCAGCGCGATGTGGTTTTTGCTGACCACCATCAGGCTGATGTCGCGGTAGATGCCGCCGTAGAATGTAAAGTCGGCCTTCTGGGGGTAGACGCGGTCGTTGATGCTGTTGTCCACCTCGACGGTGAGCTGGTTGTCTTTTGCCAGCAGGTCGGAGACATGGACACGGAAGGTGGAGTAGCCGCCGTCGTGGGTGCAGATGTTCCTGCCGTTCAGCAGAACTTTGGCGCTGGAATTGACGCCCTCGAACTGCAGCCAGACTTCCTGCGAAGCTGCGTCGAACGCCGGAGCGGCAAAGGTGGTGCTGTAGGTGCAGGTGCCGCGCCAGTAATCGTTGCCGCCGTCCTGGCCGTCTTTTGCGTTCCACGTGTGGGGCAGCTCCACCAGAGTGGTCTTGCCGTCCGGCCCGGTGAACTGCCAGTCCTGCATGAGCTTGGCGATGCTTCGCATTCGTTTTCCTCCCGTGTATCTGTAGCGTTTTCTCTGTTGTGCGGTCGTTTTTCTGTCTTTCGCTATTATTTTATCAAAGACTTTTCCTTTCGCAAGACCGTTGCGATAATCGGTCGAATGG
>QWBY01005158.1_pt1 | contig 11335 bp, 8 predicted proteins | sample 1972471 | NCBI WGS metagenome assembly QWBY01 (sample SAMN09866722, study PRJNA288562) | Human gut metagenome isolate term6_stool, whole genome shotgun sequencing...
GTAGTCCGTGCCCTTCATCGAGCGATTCTTGGGTTCTTGTCTGGCGCCCTCATTTCTATGGGGTATATTCTTGTGACCAGTTTTATAGGGCGGATTCTATCTATAATTTCTGGTCTTATGTTGACGGCACCACTTCATATCATTCATGCTGTGGCAACAATGGCAATTATGCCACTGTTACTTCTTGCGGGTGGTGCCACCGGCCTTGCCTTTGGGGCACTGTCGACTATCTCCGGCGGTATTCTTCGACTCCTTGCTTGCATTGCAGTCTCCGCATTGCTTCTTCCCGCGAATCTGTGGCTTGCCCACTTTATGAAATACATTACTGTTCCACTTGGTGGTGTGGTGGGTGGCCTCTCCTCGCCGATCAGTGCATTCATGATCATTGGGGCGTTGGTGGGAATGCTTCTAGGAAGTATGGGGGCTCGCAAGAATCCTGTTGCAGTATCTATTGCATCTCTTGTCAACAACACTCCCTTGGGCAATATCTATAGATTGTCAGAAGAGTTGTCCCGTCGCATTACTGACACATGGAATAATTCTGATTATGGACGAGAAATGAACAAGTGGCAACGCGATATGATGTCCAGCTGGAAGAATAGCAGCCTCGCTCATGTCCTTGATCAGCTTTCTCATCGGACTAACACTATTCTTACCCAGTTGTGGCCCATGATGACTGTGGGCGCTCCACTAGGATATGCTATTGCGATGATGGTTATTGGTGGTCTTCTGGGGACATTTGGCGCAGCACTTATTGGATATGAGGCGTTGTTGCTCATTCCTCTCACATTTATTGTCAATACGCTTATGTGGGGAGGAATGGGGGCGCTTGGCTCACTTCTCCTCAATATCCCCGCCATTCGTCGTAATGTGGCACCTGTTGTCAACGGACAGCGTGAAGTTGTTGCAGATCATCATGGAATCACAAGCCCCAGTGCACCTCAACATCGTGCATTTACTACGGTACGACCGGTGTCTGGAGAGATAACTCTCCATAACCGATTGGCTATGGTTCCCCAACAGTTCCGTGTGGGGTTGTCGTCCGGTAAGGTAACGCAAACTGTTCGCAGAACACTGGTAGAAGTATAGGTCATCTAAATATAACCACCAATGCCCCGGATTGCTAAAATCCGGGGCATTGGTGGTTATATAACCGTAAACGACATTATCGCACGACAGTATCCCCGCATGCAAAAATTTTCCCCACCTGCATCAGGAACATGGGCAGTGTAGCATCTTTTGGTTTCATAACAAAAACGCCATGAGAATATCGAGGTTTTTCCCATAATCCCCACTGTACTGTTGCCAATCGTCGTCCAATAGCACGCACGTCTGGCTGCATTCCACACAGCCCCTGTCGTGCGTCAATGCACAATTCTCGTGTATTCCACATCGTGTGAGCATCATAAACGGGATCATGTGTGACGGGGTCACGGAAGACAAGGGGAAACCCAAAGCGTGTATATAACAGTGGCTCTGGGGTAAATGCTGGGAACAGCCCGCCCCTAGCGATAACTCGACCATATCCTAGACTATCCATGTAATGGAGAGCTGCTGTATAGTTTCCACCGCTGTAGAGTGGCGCTACGCTGTCTGGAGGACTATAGTCTCGACATAATTCCCCTGCCATCACCATTTTTTCGAAACACTCCCCAATAGAATCAGCACGCCATTGTGTATGAAAATAGGGAATGCCGCTATATGGTTTGACTCGTACTCCCATGGTGTCAGCCATGTGGAGAAATCCTGCAATGGCAAGGGGGTTGAGACGCGACGGGATAAAATCAATGGGGGTTTCTGGCATGATGCGGACAACTGTGGACAGTACGTCATTTTTATCTTGTATTGCGCCGACAACATATTTGTTGAGATGTATGATGGCAATATTGTCATCTCGTTGTTCAACGTGGTAAAACCCGCCGGTTGCTGTAGCCTTGTTGCATATATTAGCAATCCTTGTCAATGGAATATACACCACCATTCCACTGAAAAAGGTCGTATACGCGCTGCTTGCCCATGGCTTTTGTGCGGGCGTCATCACGCAAGGTTTCCATATCATCTTCGGCGTTATGATAATCAAATTGTTGAAGGCGTGGTTCAAAAAACCAGTTGGGGACGGTGGGGGAAAGGAGAGTATTTTCAATAAGTCTTACACGAGACTCGCGACTCACACCATGATTATTGGGAATCGCCATGGGCATATATGTTTGCGCTTGGATATTGTATGCTTCCAGATTAATGAAATGATCGTTAACGCACCCAATTTCTGGAAACCAATAGGGGAAGTTGACGGCAAAAATGCGTGGTTGACCATTCATGACAGCTAATTGGTTGCCGAACATGTATGCACCATCACGAACTGCCTTTTGGCATGCACGCACAATGCGTGGGTAATTCTCCACACTGTTCATATTGATGAAAACGATGGCCATGTCGTGGTGACTAGACCCCGCTGCGGCAGTCCATGCCGCAGCCTTTGATTCGATACGTTTAAAATTTTCTCCAGCTGCCACACCACCCACCAGCTCCATCATGATGATAGTGCCATCTTTGGTGATGATTGCCCCATCGCCATGGTTGGCGCGATATTCATATCCAGATTCGGCATCGAACTGCGTAAAATTGTCGATACTTAAAAATGGCTCTCCAAAAAAACCGACAATATCATTGCACGCTTCGAAGGCTCGTATCACTATCTCACTGGCGATGAGATTGTGTCGCACTGATGATGTGGAGTTCCCCCCGGGAGGTGTGTTGTAGTTGACACGATTAAAATCTCCCAACATCAATGTTCGCACAACAGCGGGGAGTTTGTTGACAAAGTCCCAAAATTCGTCACGGTTGTCAACAAGATGCCAAATCCGCCCAGTATAGAAATCTTTTTTATTGTCCCCGCAGAGAAAATCAATAACACCGGCATGGAAGAGAACGGAAAGGCCCCGCATCATCATGTCATGCGGCAGCCCGGTGAGGGTGAATAGTTGTGTTTCTGTCAGCGTTTGGAAGTTGAACAGCATGTGGGCGATGATGGCTGTTTCATATCTGGCAGCATCTCGAAAATTCGGCATGACAGAGACAATGTGGTCTCGTGGAGTGGAGACAATGGCGCCACTATTGGTGATAGTGTGCGCCATTTTTTTACAGCTGTTGCTTTGCCAGAACGTTGATGTGAAATCTTGATATTCTACGCCCCTAATAAGGTCTGGTCGGTTCCAGAATGGGGCGTGATGCGCTCGTGACACGTTGGTGACGATACCACCGCCACCAAAAATGTCTTCGTCGTGTGCTGCCGTTCCGAAAACATCAAAATCTCGTAAGCGAGAATCATTTTGGATAAGTGCGCGTTCTGCTGTCATAGATATAATTATTCTCTACGGATAGATGGGATTGCATTGTGCTATAGCCGCATCCTACCGTATTCCCGGTGTGATTTCTATCATGTTGTCTCCTGGGCGAACCCAGGGCGGAATAGTAATCCCCTCTGCGCGCAGATCATCAAGTGAAACCGTACACCCCATAATGACGGAGGATGTATTGCCTAAAAGTTTTGATTCTTGACTGAAGGGCCATTCAAAAAAACCGTCTGTAAAAACAATAAGAAGATCTGGTTTGGGATAGTGTCTCCCTTGAAAGCGGAATCCCTTGCGTGCCACCTGTTCGATAATGGTGCCAAATCCTTCAGTTCCGCCACTTCCCCTTTCCGGCAGAACAGGCTGGCGGGTGGGGACCATAATTTGTTGCGCATACTGAATTTCTGTGTCGGCACACACATAGGTCACTGGTTGGCCGAATTTACTCAGGGCATGAGTCATAATGCCCATGATTTCTGGCATCACTAGGGAGAGATCATTTTTCATAGAGGCAGAAATATCAACGAGAACGGCAAATGACGCTGGATACATGATAAGCCCTGGTAAAAGCGGCTCTCCCTCCCTTTGATTGGGATTGCGCTTCCCATAAGACATATCCATCATCCCCGACTGTGATGCGCGTGTTGCTGAACGTGAGATGGCAAGTTCTAGTTTCCTTCGCCACCCTGATGGGCGTCGTGTGATAATCCCCTGAACCATGGGAACAATATACCCATCAGCGTTCCCTTTTCCTGAGCGTCGGCATTCTTCAACATCATCGGCGAGCTGTGATTCCGCCTCAGTCTGATCAACCTGCGTTATTGACGGTATCCCAGAATGTTTGTCGGGGAGGATGGTGATGTCGTCATGGTTCACCATTCCCCATTCTTGATAATCATCGAGTTCTGTTTGACGTAGTGCGTCGTCAATGCTGGAAAAAGTGTCTACCCATTGGTGAAATGCAGGCTTGGCATCATCGGAGAGCGTGCGTTCAATGTCATCGCGCGTCAGTTGGCTATCTTCCGTGCCTCCAGTCTCACCTGGTGCATGTGCATCATGAAGTGCCCTCTCTATTTCATAAAGGAGCTGGAGATAGTGTTCAGCCGATTGCCCCTCTGGAAAATGGCATTGCGATGGCAACCATGCATGGGGTGGTAGTGGGAGTGTTGTCGTAAGATGAAATGCATCAATATCTTCTGTGGTGAAAGATAATCCCAAGAGTGTTTGCCGCATTTTTTGCTCATGTAATGGTACGTGTTGTTGCAGTGATGTAGCGACTTCCATAGAGCAGGCGATAGGGATGAAGCGTCTCTTTGGGTGCTCTGGTGGATACAGTGCTGGCGGGAAACGTTGCGGAAAGTGGCGGAGGTGCCAATGGAGAGCATAATGCATAGCTCCCGCCAGATCATTGGGTGTGGATGTGGCAACAAAATGCGGATTGGCGAACATGTGGAATTGATCGTCAACGAGAATAATTCCATCATCCATGGGGTGGAAGTCGTAGCGTGAAAAATACCGTCCCCACCACGGATGAATGGTAGATAGCAGTTTTTTCGATAGGCGGAGTTTTGCGTAGTCAAGATCCATATTGTTGCCCTTTGTTATAGGGTCTATCGTTTTCTCTATTCTATCAGTCACATGTGGCTATGGAGCTCATATGGTTGGACGTGATAGATGCACAAAAAAGATTCCCACTTTCTGCGACATTGTTTCGTGCTATTATCGTTATCAACTTGTTATCTTTTATCTAAGGATTTATATGACACCTCTCACTTCACTTGTTGCCACATCGCTTATTCCTGTCATGTTGCCCACACTATGGATTTTTGACACCCCCACAGCCAATGACAACCCGCCACATCCTCCAGCTATCGTCAAGCATGTCGATAGTAATAATACTTCGCAACATAAGAACACTCATCATCGTGCAACGCCCCGCCAAGAAGTGAATGCGTTCGCGCAACAAGGGTTGCCATATCCCAAGCATGGTGAAGCCGCCTGGGACCGTCTAGCACAATGCGAGGCCGGTGGCAATTGGCACAATACTTCCAATCCACTCTATGAAGGGGGGCTTCAATTCCATCCCACAACATGGTCCTCATCCGGTGGTAGCGAATACGCTCCACACGCCTACATGGCTACCCGCGAACAACAGATCACCATTGGTGAACGTGTTCAGGCATCGCAGGGGTGGGGGGCGTGGCCAGCATGCTCCGCGCAGCTTGGTCTGCGGTAAGAAATATCAAAATTGCAACTTGTGTGAAGAGTGATGCATCTTCGCGGCAAAAGTTTGCACCTTTGATACAACAATTCTCTTGATATACTGAGAGGGAATATCGGCTTTCTGACCGCTCCTCTTTATACATTCTTTGAAGGGTTCGTAGAATGTTCACACCAGCTCTTACCGCACCAACCTTTGACATGTCTACCCCAGTTCAATGGCAGAGTATGGCGTCGCTGTCATCGACAGTAGATCATACTGTAAATTCTCTTTCCTCTTCTCGTGGAGGACGTAATGTATCTCATGCGCCATTGACCCCAGGAGTCATGTTGAGTTTCCCGCAGGTCACCCATAAGGATGTTGTGAAAGCTGTCGCTACTGCGCAAGTCCTTAAAGCAACAGAACAGTGGGTGGGAGAATTGCATAATGTGATTATCCCCACTGGAGCAACAAGTACTACAACTCCACACCATAACCCTCCAGCAGAAACTCCGGTGTCTCCAGATGCCATTCTGTCGGACATTATGGATCATGCCGATTTTGTCTCTCACAATGTTGGGGCACTGTCTGGTCTTGCCGTAGAGGCGGCTGGCGTTCTCATGACGTCTGCTCTCGGCGGTATGGCAGGAGCCCTTCTCCCCTCTAATCTTGTGGGAGTTGCGGTAGCGCCTCTCGGTGGATTGGCGGCAGGTGTGGGAGCCGGTCTACTGGGAGCCATCTCTGGAGCAATCGGGACATCAATTGGTGCGTCACTCCTCTCACACCCCATCCTTCTTCCCCTTAATCTTGTAGTAATTCCCGTCATTGCTGCGGCACTCTACACCCCCATTGCTTTCCTACTCCCCGCACATTGGGTGGCTAACGCCTATCGACTTGCCACATTTCTCCCCAATCTTGCAGTTACCGTGTCTCTTGCCGTTCTTTTCGGCTTTTTGGGGTTCATGTTTTCTCCACTTCATATCATGGGGGGAATAGTAGGGATTCTGCTTGGCATCTCCATTGGTATTGGGCTTCGTCTTCTTAACCTTACTGTGGTTCCCCTTCTGATGGTGGTCGCTTCCGCAGTCGTATCGGCTCTCCTGGTACCCCTGCATCTGATCGTAGCCATTATCTTGCTGGGAGTTCCCCTGACTCTTGGCGCCATGATCGGGGGCTCTTGTTTTTGGTGGCGTTGGTGCTCTTATTGGCTCCATCGTTTCAGCTACTATTGGAGTGATGGTCCTTGCTCTTATGGTGGGGGCTGGTGGAGCCATTGGCGGACTCGGATTAGGTGCCCTCTTAACCCTTCCCCTAGCTCTTATCGCTGGTATTCTCATGACTGCGGTGGCTCCATTCCCACCGGGCAAACATACCTCTGGATCCCCCTTCATTGATCGTTTCCTCCGTGCCCCCTCAACAGCTCGGCTTCTCGACCTTATTGAAGTACTGAAAACTGGTGATGCCACGACAGCGCGCCGCGAATGGCAGTTCTATCGGCAGCACGCACAGTTTGCCATGGGCGGGGCTCTTCTTGGTATGCTCCTTGGCGGTCTTGCAGGTGCAACAGCTGGAATCCCATCGGCACTTCCGGGGGCTATTCTTGGGGCTGTAGCCGGAACCCTCATTGGAGTGCTGGCGGCACCCCTTGGCCGTCTTCTTGCCGCTCCCATTGGAGCACTTGGCATGTTGGTGATCGCTCGCGTATCGGCAGTCATTATGTCGGTTATGGCGCATTCTGTTATTTATGGCGCCCTCGCTATGATGGCTTCTGGAATTAATGCCCTTGTTGTCGGTGGCGTGGTGGGAGGTGTTGTCGGCCTCTTCAACACGATGGCGCTTCACGTTCTTATCGCGGCACACAGTCTTCCCATATCTACGCTGCTTCACGTTGTTGTCACTGCCGTAGTGTTGATCATCGAAACGGGTATTTTCGTCCTTGGTGGAATGTATGTGGCTACCATTATCCCGCGTATCAGCCTCCTGTCCGGCCTGGTGATGATTCTTGCCGGTCTCGCAGGTGCACTTCCCCTGTCTATTCTTCTTCCCATTGTTGGTGTCATTATTGCTATCCCAGGATGGATAATGGCAGGGATTGGCCTACTGGCAGCCATCATGGGGGCATTGAGCTTTCCCGTTGCTGGACTACTCGGTGTTATTGTAGGATGGATGCTCTCTCTCGTTGCTAAGCTGGTAACGATTGTTATCCGGTTGGCTGTGCTTGTGGGAACAAGTCTTTTCTCCCTGGCCATTGGTGGACTGTTGGCAACATTCGCCGCTCCTCTCCTGGGATTCCCCCTTCCTGTAGCAACAGCAGTGGCAGTTGCCTTCTTCCTCCTGCCGGGTATTCTCCCTGCTTTTCTTGGTAGTCAGCTTCTTGCGCTCATTGCCGCTCTTGTGACTGCACCCCTGTGGAAGGGAATCGCGGGGATTGCTGGTGGTATTCTTGGTGCCATTATGGCTGTGATAAATCCTCTGGCCATCATTACTGCCCCCCTGGGAGTTGGTATTCCAGCTATCATGGGTGCTATTCTTGGCGGAATCGTGACTGGTGGCATTGGTTCTCTTCTTACTGCTCTAGCTGGTATTGCTACCGGTAGCCTTGCTGGTGGTGTTGTTGGCACTGTTGCTGACGGGCTTCGCTCTGCTGGGGCTATTGGTGCTTCTGTGCAACCCGCTCCGAAAATGGCCAAAAATATCATCGACTCTGCCCCCATTCCCCGAAAGATTGTTGTCTCCGAAACCACATTCACTCTTCCTGCACAACAGCACCCCTTCTATGGTATGAAGAACGTGTGGAATACAACAATTTCTCATGCAGAAGTCGTTCCGGTTACAGTTCTCGTTTGATAGGGTTGGGGGTATGAGCCTTTTTCATAAAAACGCCCCGCACGAAGAGACTGAACAAGAGCAGTTAATGACTCTGGAAGATGATGTACTCACAGCTCGCGATGTTCTTTGCGAGCTTACGGGGATTATCCAACGATACGCTCCGCAACCACGAACGGATGATCCGCTATCTACTATTGCTGTAGTGAATCATACGCGCAGTCTGATGTTTCCCCTGCGAGATATGGTAACGTTTTTAGAAGTACTGTATCACTACCATCAAACTGGTACTTACCCTACAAGCCAGGATAATCTCATATCAGTATCCGGTGTTGATATTGGCCAATGGTGCGATAGGCAGTATGGGCAAAACACCCCATCGCTGTGGACTCATCTTCTTGACGACATCCCCAATACAGTTGATTTTGTGTGGGATGATGATCTTACCATGGTGATGGTACTTGCCTTTGTGGCACACTACGGACACCTACCGGCATACGATCACCAGGGTTATTCCCCAAATGGTTCATCGCTCTATGATTTTATTCATCGAGACAATCCTCGTACGTTACCAGAATGGGGGTACCGGTGGCTCGACTCGTATGGTTTTTTTGATGAAACCCCCTACCCTACATATGTGCAGCAAGTGTATGATTTTTGTCACACCCATGGACGATTCCCAAGCGTTCGTGATCGTGATATGACGCTAGATGGATGTTATATTCTCTCCGAATGGGTCGTACAGCTTCTCAATGGACGTTGTGATGACCAGCTGGGAGGGAGAAAGGCTCGTCTACGCATACAAGAATGCGCACGCGACATGACGTCTTCGGCATCACGCTCATAGTGATGGTGCGTGCGGACTCCAATGACTCAACGCCAACATAAAACTCGTCCTCTATTATCGCGTGATAAGAGGAAACATCATTCACGATCGCGTCTCAGCTCACCTTTCATTGCCACGTTTGTTGTTCTTGCTCTTCTTATGGCAAATATTTTTGCCATTCAAGTGTTTGATGTTCGCCATCTTAAGAGCGAGGCGACCTCACAGGCAGAAAGAACACAAACGCTCTACGGAAAGCGTGGACTCATTGTTGACAGAAAGGGCAATGTTCTGGCGGAAAGTGTATCGGTATCACACCTAACATTTCAGCCTCAACAAGTGAAAAAAATTTTGCGCGACATTAAAAATGCTCCACAACATCCCTATTATCGTTGTGGAGATAAGTCCTCACCTGTTCCCTACGAACAATATGTGTCACGTATGATTGACTACATCCGACAGAAGAATGTCGTAGTAGAGCACAATGTTGAAGAAAAGTTAATGTCAGGGTCATTTCACTATGTGGCTAAAAATGTCCCACCAGATATTGCCCGCACGATTCATCATCATTGTCCACTTGTTGGCGTTGAGGAGGGCGCCCAGCGTCACTATCCAGGTAAAACGATTGCCATGAATATTATTGGATTATCCAATGCAGAACATGGTGGAATTTCTGGACTAGAACAGTTTTATGATCGTCTCTTGAGTTCTCGTAATGGGCTCCTGTCCTATCGCGTTACTGCCGATGGAACCTTAATTCCCGCGAGTGTGCATCGCGTAGATCCACAACAGGGGCGAGCCTTAGCACTGACTCTTGATAGCGCCCTTCAAACAGTCGCCCAGTCAGAATTAGAAAAAACTGTCTATAGCTCGCATGCACGCTCTGGGCACATGATTATCATGGATGGGTGGTCGGGAGACATTCTTGCCATTGCTGACAGTGGGTCATTGACAACAGATCTTCCTCTGGAGGATCAGCCAGCGAAAGCATTTGGAACTCCATCGCTCATTGCCCCTTTTGAACCGGGGTCGGTTGCGAAAATCTTGACTATCTCGGCGGCATTAGAAAAGAAGATCGTCACGCCATCAACACCATTTACTGTTACTGACACGATTCATATTGATGGGCTGGATGTGTCCGATGCGTGGGTTCATGGAACCATTCCGATGACAGTTGAGGATATTTTTGCTCAATCATCCAATGTGGGCACACTGATGATAGCCAACAAACTTGGGAAAGCCAGGTTTTGGGATATGTTGTCTCGGTATCCTCTCGGCGTTCCCACTGGTATCCAGTTCCCTGGGGAAGCAAGTGGTGTGGTCACGCCGATGACCAAATGGCAACCAGGAGCATTTGGAAACTATCCGATAGGGCAAGGATTTTCATTGTCACTGTTACAGATGGCTCTTCTTTATCAGCCCTATGCTAACCAAGGGGTATTGGTACGTCCTTCATTAATTATGGGCGAAGAAAATAAGGTGTCCCATGTATGGTCGCCACCGACAGTACAATCGTCTGTTGTGACACATTACGGCGATCGTATTATTCCTCAACACGTTGTCTCCACCATGGTCACTATTATGACGAAAACGTTCACCAACCCGCAGGGGACTGGGCATTCTGTCAATATTGATGGATTCCCCTTAATGGGGAAAACTGGAACGGCACAACAGGTTGATCCCCGTACCGGTGCATATTCTCCATCCTTGCAGTGGTCAACATTCGCTGGGCTTGCACCAGATCGACATACAGGAAAACCACGGTATGTCCTTGCCATCATGTTGGATAATCCTACTTCTGGTACAGCGGTGCAATTATATGCGCGCATGGCACCCTTTCTTACACTTAGCCCAGTGAGCGAAAGCACGATTAGGGAAGGGAAAGCATGCCCGCAATAACGGGAAAGAATAAGATGGTAACCTCACCGCGTCGTGCCCACAAGAAACCAGCCGGGAGGGGTGCAGGTAAGCGTTCTGTCACAAAAATACCAGGACATCTTATTCCCTTGGTCATTCTTTCCCTTCTTGTGGGGATATGCATTATTGCCGGAACGGTGTGGACAGTTTCTCTTACTAATGAGCGTGGAGACATTGAGGCGCTAAAAGAAAAGAATGCTGTTTTGATGGCACGTTCGC
>QWBY01003355.1_pt1 | contig 11331 bp, 9 predicted proteins | sample 1972471 | NCBI WGS metagenome assembly QWBY01 (sample SAMN09866722, study PRJNA288562) | Human gut metagenome isolate term6_stool, whole genome shotgun sequencing...
TCCATCCCCGAAATACAGACCGTGGCCCGTAAAACGGGACGTGCAGAGCTGGACGAACACGCTCTGGGAGTAAACGTCTCTGAGATCGAGGCACCGTTTGAGTTGAAAGACCGCTCACGCAGCGAGCTCGTGGCAGAAGTCCGCGAAAAACTGGGTACCATTGTAGGGGCAAACGTGGAAATAGGCCAGCCTATCAGCCACCGTATAGACGCCATGCTATCCGGTACAAAGGCGAACATCGCCATCAAACTGTTCGGCGACGATCTGAACCGCATGTTCACTCTGGGCAATGAAATCAAGAGTGCCATCCAGGGTATTCCCGGTATTGCTGACCTGAACGTGGAACAGCAGATTGAGCGTCCGCAACTTGTCATTTCACCCAAACGGGAAATGCTTGCCAAATACGGCATTTCACTGCCCGAATTTTCGGAGTTTGTCAATGTCTGCCTGGCCGGTGAAGCCGTTTCCCAAGTTTACGAAAAGGGAAAGAGCTTCGACCTGACCGTACGCGTGAAAGACAACCTACGCGACGAAATGGAAAAAATACGCAACTTGATGATTGATACGGGCGACGGACAGAAAATTCCACTGAACTATGTAGCGGAAATCCGCTCGGCCATGGGTCCGAACACCATCAGCCGCGAGAATGTAAAGCGTAAAATCGTCATCTCCGCCAACGTGGCCGACCGCGACCTGCGAAGTGTAGTCAATGATATACAAGCCCAGGTAGACGCACAAATCAAACTGCCGGAAGGATACCACATCGAATACGGCGGACAATTCGAAAGCGAGCAGGCAGCAAGCCGCACGCTGGCACTTACTTCGTTCATGTCCATCGTGGTGATATTCCTGCTCCTCTACCATGAATTCCGCAGTGTGAAGGAGAGTGCCATCATCCTTATCAATCTGCCGCTGGCATTGATAGGCGGTGTATTCGCCCTGCTCATCACAACGGGAGAAGTGAGTATCCCCGCCATCATCGGTTTCATCTCACTGTTCGGTATCGCCACCCGAAACGGAATGCTGCTCATCAGCCATTACAACCACTTGCAGCAGGAAGAAGGCTATGGCGTCTACGACAGCGTTATCCGCGGTTCGCTCGACCGTCTGAATCCAATCCTGATGACCGCCCTATCCAGTGCACTGGCACTTATCCCGCTGGCTCTCAGTGGCGACCTGCCGGGCAACGAGATACAAAGCCCGATGGCAAAGGTTATCTTGGGCGGCCTTTTAACATCCACGTTCCTGAACGGTTTCATCATTCCGATTGTTTACCTGATGATGCACCATAACCAACAACCTAAAACGTCAGACAATGAATAAAAGATTTTTCATATTCAGCGCCGCCATCCTCGCTTTTGCGGGGATGAGCGCACAAACGTCCGGCATTGATGCCGTGCTCCAGCAGATAGAGGCCAACAACAAGGAATTGCAGGCTAACTCCCACCTCATTTCCTCACAAAAACTGGAGAACAAGACAAACAACAACCTCCCCGACCCTACACTGTCATACGCCCACCTTTGGGACTCCAAGAACAGTGACGAGACAGTCGGCGAAATGGTCATCTCGCAAAGCTTCGACTTCCCCACGCTTTACGCCACCCGAGGGAAGATGAACCGACTCAAGACAAATGCACTGGATGCACAAGCCACCGCCTTCCGCCAGCAGATATTGTTGCAAGCGAAGGAAGTATGCTTGGACATCATCATGCTGCAACGCCAGCAAGCCCTGCTCGACGAACGGTTGAAGAATGCGGAGGAACTGTCGGCCATGTACACCCGGCGTTTGGAAACGGGAGATGCCAATGCACTGGAAACCAACAAGATTAATCTGGAGTTGCTGAATGTACGCACGGAAGCCCGCATGAACCAGACGGCACTTAACAATAAACTGAAAGAGCTGCTTGTCCTCAACGGAAACCAGCCGCTCACACCGGGACGTCCCAGACCCGATACCACACCCGACGCCCAAACACTCGGATTGACAGAATACCCGGCAGTGCCGTTGCCGGCCGACTTCCACCCGCTGGCCGACGAACTGCTGGCTTCAGACCCCACCCTGCAATCCTTGCAGGGTGAAAGTTCTGCCGCCCGGAAACAGATTTCGGCAAGCAAGCAAGGCTGGCTGCCCAAACTGGAACTGGGTTACCGTAGAAATACCGAATCGGGGCATCCGCTAAACGGTGTAGTAGTAGGCTTCTCTTTCCCGCTTTTCGAAAACCGCAATAAGGTCAAGATAGCCAAGACACAAGCGCTCAACATTGACTACCAAAAGGAGAACGCCGCACTGCAAGCCAGCTCTGCCTTGTGGCAACTCTATGAAGAGGCCAAGAACCTGCACGCTTCCATGGAGGAATACGAGCGCACCTTCCATCAACAGCAAGACCTTTCTTTACTGAAACAAGCACTTATGGGAGGACAAATCAGTATGATTGAATACTTCGTTGAAATATCGGTTGTCTATCAAAGCAAGACAAACCTCCTGCAACTGGAAAACCAGTATCAGAAGGCAATGGCACAGATATACAAGAGCCGGTTATAAATAGAAAGAGCTGTCTGCGGTTGACAGACAGCTCTTTCTATTTCAATATATTGTAGTTATAGTTTTGTGACTTTACCCATAAACAGAATAACTCCCGTACTCTTCTCCTTTATCAGAAAGATGAAAGGACGGTCCACATAGAACGGAATTACCGTACTTGGTCCGGGAGCGGCCACGTCCATTCCTCCGACAGTTACAGCCGCAGCTTCCGTCCCCTCTTCATTCACTTTCACATAAGTGAACTGTTGCAGCAAACTGATAAACAAATCCTCATCCGCCATTCCGGAAAAATCGGCCGATGGAGTAAAAGCCTCCTGCATTCCCATTGCCATCATATCGTCAATGAGTTCTTTATCATATTCCATTTCAAACCGGGGTAACTTAAGGTTCAAGGCAGAGCTTGATAAACTACTGTTCCATTCCCCCCAGCGCTCGTCATTCAGCTGCGGCAGGCACTCATCCAACGATTTTCCCTCTGCCGGCAAGAGCACCACCATACTGAAAGCCTCATTGCCGTAAGGCAACTCTGCCATTGAGAAATACTCATTCTCGGCATAGTTGAATCTCTCGTCACGAAGATTCATCATGTGTACAGTCGATTTGCTTCCGTCAGCATTCGTAAAAGCCTCTTCTGCCGTATCCGATTTTTTGAATTGATTCTTCCAAATCCCCTTGAAATAAAGCGCATTCAACAGATAAAGACGCGCCGTCTCCGGAATCTCATTCAAGACTTTGGGGATGCAATTATTCGTTTTCCCGGCACACCAGCCGTTTATAATGTCCGGAGCCTTGGGAGAGGCAAAATCCAGCTCCTGCACTTGCGCGTCATACATCTTTTTGTTTACGCTTACAAAGTCGTCATGAACACCGAACCCTTTCTTTATCCAGATGGAATTGGCAATTCCCAACTGTGTGGTATTGTCCAAATCGAGCAACGCCTCCACCAGCTTCTTATTATAGTTGTTCATTTCTTCCAACGAATAGCCCGAAAAGCCCAGGACATCTGTCATCTCAGATAGTGTGTTTCCCAACGCTCCATTGGCAATCATAGACAGACAGAGCGAAGCGCTCAAAGGAGAGATGAACAGATTGGGCTTTTCCACCTCAGTTTTACAAACCTGATTAAAGAAACGGAAAGCGAAATCCGTTCCTAAATCCATCATCTCCTGCTCGGCACGGGTCAAGGCAATGTCTTTGCGAGGCTTGGGTTGTGGTGAAGAGTTGTCGTCACTCTGGCAGGCTGCAAGGATACAAAGTAGGCTTAAGGCAGTAATCGTTTTTTTAAGCATAAGCAAATAGTATTAGTTTTAAAACAGTTATCTATATATAGAAAATGCTTGAACAAACAAAATACTGCATTGAAGAAACAATAAAAAATAGTACATTCCTACTCTATTATCATACTGCAAAGTTCTGCATATTTTTTGCAGTCGCACTGCATATGTGTTGCAGCACCACTGCATATGTGTTGCAGTCGCGCTGCATATATATTTGCAGTGTCACTGCAACAGCTCTGCAGTGCTACTGCAAAATATATACAGCAGCTTTGCAGTAACGTGATTGATTTCACCCGGTTATTGTTGCCAATTCCAGCACCCCTTCCGGCAAATATCCGCTGCGTATGCGCCATTCCTGGGGATAAAGATTATTGGCACGGTTACCTATATTCTTGACAAATCCTAGAGGTATCTGTTTGTAGGTGAGCAAGACAATGCCGCGCGGAGCAGTCTCCGAAAGGACAACAGCCTCCTTGCGCAGATAGCTGATGGCCTGCTCGCGGCCTATCTCTTCATGGGCAAAGGCATCCGGATTCAGTGCTATACTCATGGCGAGCCCATGAGCAGGCATCCAGTCTTTTCCTTTCAACTCGGCAACATCTACCCCAGCCTGCACGATACGGAGTGACGAACGCAAAGCCGACAGTTCGGAGAGATACGCTTTAGGGAAAGCGCTGACGTTGTTGCCATTGACGATAAATTCGTAATTATCCGGAACCGCAAACCACTCATGCAGTGCCGAAAGCTGTTCTTTGGAAACACCCGGAGTTTTCGCTCCTTTTCCTTGAGGTTTTCTTCCTTTTTCCCAGGATTTCACCTGCCCGGCCCAGGTATTCCCATCGCTCACGCCCGGTTTGCGGAGAACTGCCAAAAAGAATCCTTCCCCCTTCGTCCGATGGGGCAGGAAACGATAGGCGGGAAAGTCCTCTCCCGACAATAGATTACCCGTAATATTCCAGTCAGTAGAAATTTCCAACGGCAATACCTCCGCCCCGAATTCATCCCGTATCCAACGGATGTTCTCTTCGTTTTCCTTTGTATTATAGGTACAAGTACTGTAGATGAGAATGCCTCCGGACTTCAAGCAAGGCCAGATATCCGTAACGATGCGACGCTGGCGCTGCCAGCAGATTTCCACATTCTCCCCACTCCACTCACTTACCGCAACGGGGTCTTTACGGAACATCCCCTCGCCAGAGCAGGGGACATCCGTCAATATGACGTCGAAGAAGTCCGTCAAGGAAGAAAAATCTGCCGGGTCATTATTAGTGACCACCACACCGGAATGCCCCCACTTCGTAAGATTCTCCGCCAATACCTGCGAGCGGTTGCGGATTACCTCATTGGCCACCAGCAGACTGCCTGCGGGCAACACGCTACGGGCATGCGTGGATTTCCCGCCGGGAGCCGCACAGAGGTCAAGCATCACCACCGGTCCTTCGCCCACATACCGCCTCAAAGCCTGCTCCACAAACATAGACGAAGCCTCCTGCACATAGTAGCAGCCTGCATGAAACAGCGGGTCAAAAGTGAATGTCAGCCGCTTGTCCAGATAGTATCCGGCAGTAGACCAAGGGACATGCCTAAAAGAGGAACGAAAAAGACTGAATGAAGATTCCGGTAATTTATCTTCATTCAGTCGGATACTGACCGGCTGCTCCCCTTCCAGGGCGGCAGCCAGCTTTTCATATTCTTCCACACCCAAGAGGGCGCGTGTATAATCGGTGAAAGATGAGGGTAGCTTCATGCTTTGAACTGTTTTATGGCAGCAAAGATAGTGCAAAATACGTTTCACCAATCTACGGGGCTAAACAAAAAGCACGGTTCAATACTCTTTTTAAAAACTGAGTTTCACCCCTGCAAAATAGGAACGCGGTGCACCCGGTCCGTAGATATAACCGGAATCGCGGCTCGCTCCTTTATCAAAATCTTTCTGATAAGAATTGAATATATTCTGTACACCGGCATTGAGCTGCAAACAGAACCCTTGAAAATCAAAGTCGTAAGCTATCTTTGTTCCAAGCTCAAAGAAGTCCGGACTCTTTACCAATACATCCGCCTCACCGTTCACCTCCGAAAGCAAATGGGGAACGTACATCCGCCCGGTATAATTGCCGTTCAAAGCTATTGAGAAGGCTTTAACCGGCATATAGGTAGCTGTAAAGTAGCCGTAGACGTCGGGAGTACGCAGTATCTTGTCGCTGTAACGTTCTTTCTCCGACAAGTGCTCCTCATCCGCACTCCATTCTTCGGGAGAGTCATAGATACTTCGTTGAAGCGTCAGCCCTGCCTGCAACTGAACCTTATCCTTATAGGCAACCTTTCCTTCCAATGTGCCGCCATACACTTTAGCTCCCGAACCATTGATACGGGTCTGTATCAGATAAGCGCTACCATCCGGGTCTTTCACCGGAGGCGTCAGGACAAACGGGTCGGAAAGTTTCGTGTAGAAGCCTTCCACCAGTAGGTTTGCCTGGAAATCTCCGAAATAGTGGTACCAATCTACCGAAGCATTGAAGCTGCGCGAACGCTCTTCCTTCAATCCTTTGGCGCGGACAATGGAAACCAACTCTCCACCCACATTACTGATATGCAGATCTTCATCAAACGCTTGTGGAGCACGGAATCCCTCAGCATAACTGAAACGGATATTCACATCCTGAGTAGGATTGTAACGGATATTGGCACGGGGACTGAAAACAGCCTTGTCCATGATGCTGTTTTTATCTACGCGCCCGCCAATCAGGAAACTCCACTGTTCGTTCTTCCACTCATTCTGGGCATAGACGCTTGCTATATTCACCACTTGGTTCAACGGGGCGGGGGTATATTTCTCAATCAGTTGTTGCAAGCGGTCACCCGTTGCCGTAGGATCTTCGGCCAAAGCAGCATCACGATACTTCTGTACGTCCGTTGCCTTGTCATGCAGATTGTCGTGATTGAACTCAATGCCTCCGGTCAAATCGGCAGGCATAAACAGACACTTGTCAAAATGATAAATATACTGGGCACCCAGCACACCGGTAAAGTCCGTAGTCATTCCATAAGCGCTGTAATAACTATTGCGCACGATGTGCTGAGCCGAAGCATAGGTACTGAACGTATGTTTCTGGTTTTTGGAGAAAGCCGTGAACTTGAGTCCACCCGTGTTGATGGAATGTTTCAGCTGTTCCACCAGTCCGGGCGCCCCGGTACCGTTCAATCCGGCATCCTCGGCTATATGAGGGGGAAGGCTGAAGCCACTTCCACCACGGCGGAATTCCTCCATATGATGGTATTCAAGGCTCAGCTTGGAATAGGCACTTGTCCGGTAGTAAGCATTCAGACCGACAGTCTGGTTCTTCAGCTTCGGTAATTCGGAAAAACCGTCTCCGTTGGAGTCCCATGCCGAACGATGCCTGCTCTGGCCGTACACATAAGCCCCCATCTTACTGTCCGAAGAAACCAAGGAAAGATTCAGGGTCGTGTTGTTGTCGAACGAGCCGGAACCGTCGAAATTGGAAATGGTATGCGAGAAAGAACCGGAATTGCGAATCGGTTCCTTCGTAATGATATTCACCGTCCCGGCAATGGCCGAAGAACCGAACAAGGCTGAACCACCTCCACGCACCACTTCCACACGCTCTATCATGTTGGCGGGAATCTGTTCCAACCCATACACACCGGCCAGAGAGGAAAAGATGGGACGTGAGTCTATCAATATTTGGGTATATTTCCCATCCAGCCCGTTGATGCGCACTTGTGAATAACCGCAATTCTGGCAATCGGTCTCCACCCGCACACCTGGCTGAAAGGCCAGTCCTTGCGACAAAGTATGCGAGTTTGTCTGCTCAAACAGTTTAGGAGTGACCACTTTGACCAAAGTGGGTGCCAAGCGCCGGGCAGTCTCATTGCGGTTGGCTGTGACTACCACCCCGTCCAGTGCCACCATGTCTTCTTCCAACTCAAAGTTCTCTTCCAAGGTCTTACCACGTTTCAGAACGACTTTGCGCTCCTGCGACTTATAACCTACGGCACTGACGGACAACGTGAACTCACCTTCAGGCAGATTCTTTAGGAAATAGTGACCGGTGGCATCGGTCATGGTCCCGATGGTGGTGCCTTTCAGCGAAACTGTCATATAAGGCAAATGTTCCCTTGTACTTTTTTCTATTACATGACCGACAATATTGGCATCGGTACTCTTCAAATCTTCGGCATAAACGGTTGATGAGAGTAACAGACATACTGCTCCCACCACAAAAAATATATATTTTTTCATGTACTTCTAAAATAATATGTTAATCAATGAGGTTGACGCAATCCCACAACGGAATTGCCTTAATCTATCGGATTTGAAAAAAAGAAGGGGGAGCACGCAGGCAAATACCGCCACGAAGCTTTACACACTTGATGCATTCCGTGGTAAGAATGCTCAGTACACACAACAAAACAAGGAAAACCGTCGCGGCAACCGGAAGCAACGGAAGGGAAGAAGAGACGAAAGAGGCTAGATAGAAAATGGTTTCCAACTGCACCTCTGTATGCTCATGCTGGCCCTTGAATGGATGGGAATGCACAATGATAACACCATTCACCACATGCGAGTGGGTAAACAGCGTAATTCCTCCCAGATAGGCAATGAACAGCAGAGGGAGGAAACACTTCATTATATTCCTCAACTTCATCAAGACTTCCCAATAAAAACAGATGCGCAAAGATAACAGTATTTACAATAAGAAACAACCCGGTTTGTATATTTACCTCTATTTACAGTCGCAAATACCTACTTCTTGTTATTCCGGAAAAAAGACAATAAGACATTTTCACGGAAAAATATCGCCTTATTTCCGGTTTTCTAAAAAAAATATCTTCTCTTTGCAACTTTATAAAGGTGACGACACGTCTAACCAACAAAGAAACAAATTAAAAGACCATAGATTATGAAACGTATCATTTTTGGATTAATGCTCGCCATGATGTTCTGCACACTGGTGCAAGGCGCAAACAGAACCGTAACAGACACACTTAGTGTCATGACTTATGAAAACGGTGCCGGCAGTAGCAATGCTCCGGAAAAATGGAGAACCCACCACAGCAGTATGGACTGGAACGGGTTCGACCTCGGGAGCAAGACCTCGGAGACCGTGATTGCCGTAACAGCCATCGTCTTTGTATTCGGACTGCCGCTACTCATCATATTCGTAGTATTCTTCTTCCGCTATAAAAACCGGAAAGCCAAGTACCGCCTGGCGGAACAGGCCCTGGCCAGCGGACAGCAACTGCCTGAAAACTTCTTCAAAGAAGCCGCAGCAACGGATATCCGCAGCAAAGGCATCAACAACATATTCGTCGGCATCGGCCTGTTCATCTTCCTTTGGGCCATTACCGGAGAATTCGGTCTCGGATGTATCGGCTTACTCGTCATGTTCACCGGCTTCGGACAATTGGTGATTTTCTACAGCCAACAGAAGAAGAACGAAGAAAAATGAGTCAGATGGGTGACATATCGTTAGTCGCACAGGTCGTGGTGTTTCACAACACCAGGGCCTTCGACCAGTTGGTAAAGAAGTACCAGTCGCCCGTGCGGCGGTTCTTCCTGCACCAGACCTGCGGCGACAGCGAGTTGAGTGACGACCTGGCACAAGATACGTTTATCAAGGCCTATACAAACATCGCTTCGTTCAAGAATCTGTCCAGCTTCTCAACCTGGCTCTACCGTATTGCCTATAACGTTTTTTATGATTATATTCGCAGCCGGAAAGAAACGGACGATTTGGATACGTACCGAGTGGACGCTCAATGCAGCACACTGCAGCAGGACGTGGGACAGCACATGGACATTTACCGTGCCCTGGCCACACTGAAGGAAATGGAACGCACCTGCATCACGCTCTTCTACATGGAAGACCAAAGCATCGAAAAGATTACAGGTATCACCGGATGTCCGGCGGGAACGGTAAAAAGCCACCTCTCGCGGGCGAAAGACAAAATGGCTTCCTACTTAAAACAAAATGGTTATGATGGAAAATGATGATAAACTCCTGACTTCATTCTTTGCCGAACACCGGCAGGAAATAGCCGATAACGGGTTCAGCCGCCGCGTACTGCGACATCTGCCCGACCGTAGCCGCCACTTGGCGCAGATATGGACAGCATTCTGCTTTACTCTGGCCCTCGTACTGTTCGTCTCCCTCGACGGAGTGCAGCTGATACTGGACACCTTGCGCGAAACCTTCGATACTGCCATCCGGAGCGGAGCTTCGGAGCTTGACCCCAAGTCGTTAATCATTGCCGGAGTGGTATTGCTCTATTTCGGTTACCGCAAGATTTCATCTATGGCATAGTTGTTTTTCAATGATAAATCGTATCTTTGTCCCCTCATAAAACTAACTAAGAGGAGAAAGTTTTGAGAAAGATTCTATTCATCATATTATTCGTTTTTTCTATTGGGAATGCCGGGGCGCAAGCAACAAGCGATTCCATCGTCATGAATTACTTGAAGGAAATGGGCGCCCCCGTCACTTATAACAATGAAGTGAAATTGCTGATGACCGGCCATGACAAGTTCGTCGATCTCTTCGAGAATATCCGCCATGCCCAGCATCATATCCATTTGGAATACTTCAACTTCCGCAACGACTCCATAGCCAATGCCTTGTTCAGCCTTCTGGCAGAGAAAGTCAAGGAGGGAGTTGAAGTCCGCGCCATGTTCGATGCCTTCGGCAACTGGTCCAACAACCAACCATTGAAAGAACGCCATCTGAAATCCATCCGCGCCCAAGGCATCGAAATCGTTAAGTTCGATCCTATCACTTTTCCCTGGGTGAATCATGCCATACACCGCGACCATCGGAAAATAGTAGTGATTGACGGCAAGATAGGTTATACCGGCGGCATGAACATTGCCGACTACTACATCAACGGATTGCCTAAAATCGGTAAATGGCACGATATGCACATACATCTTGAAGGAGATGCCGTGCGCTATCTGCAGGGCATCTTCCTGACCATGTGGAACCGGGAAACGGGACAACACGTAGGTGGACCTGCCTACTTCCCGGATACTCAGCAACTGCCCGACAGTATTGCCGAAGAAATAGCCATCGTGGACCGCACGCCACGCGAAACACCACGCTCCATCAGCCATGCCTATGCAGCTTCCATACAAGCCGCACAGAAGAGCATCCGAATCGTGAATCCTTATTTCGTTCCGACCAAATCAATCCGCAAGGCAATCAAGAACGCACTGAAAAAAGGTACTGAAGTGGAAATCATGATACCTGCCGTGTCGGACATAGCCTTTACTCCGGATGCCTCATTCTACATAGCACACAAGCTGATGAAGAAAGGAGCCAAGATATATCTCTTCAACGGCGGCTTCCACCATTCCAAGATAATGATGGTAGACAGCACTTTCTGCACGGTGGGTACTGCCAATCTCAACAGCCGCAGCCTGCGCTATGACTACGAGACAAACGCTTTCATCTTCGACCCCAAGACCACCAATGAGCTGAATGCCATGTTCGAACG
>QWBY01004142.1_pt1 | contig 11311 bp, 11 predicted proteins | sample 1972471 | NCBI WGS metagenome assembly QWBY01 (sample SAMN09866722, study PRJNA288562) | Human gut metagenome isolate term6_stool, whole genome shotgun sequencing...
CAAAGCCAGCAAGCTCCGGTTCGATTACAATAGTAGTTAGCCAATAATTGGAACGAAAATCCGACGATGGATTGGCGTGGACCGTAATGCCGGGCACATCCGAAAGTAATTTAGTATAAGTATCGTGGTGAGTGCGACGTTTGGCGATATGCTCGCTGAGCACACACATCTGCCCCCGTCCGATACCGGCACTAACATTGCTTAGGCGATAGTTATAGCCGATATGTTCGTGCTGATAGTGCGGAGCCGGCTCCCGAGCCTGTGTAGCGAAAAACATTACCCGTTGGGCTGCCTTTTCATCCGGACAAACAAGGGCGCCGCCCCCTGAGGTGGTAATCATCTTGTTGCCGTTAAAGGAAAGCGCCCCGAAGCGCCCCAGCGTGCCGCATTTCTTCCCCTTGTATTCAGAGCCTAATGCTTCAGCGGAATCCTCTACCACCAGAATTTCGTACCGATTGGCGATAGCGCAAATTTCGTCCATTTTAGCCGGCATTCCGTATAGGTGAACCGGAATAATCGCTTTGGGCTTTTTGCCGCCTTTAATGCGCTCTTTGATAGCCTTTTCCAATAATTCCGGATCCATATTCCACGTTTCCGGCTCACTATCCACAAATATGGGGGTAGCGCCCTGGTATGCAATCGGATTGGCACTTGCCGAAAAAGTAAAGCTCTGACAGATAACTTCGTCGTCGCGACCCACCCCCAGCATAACTAAAGCTAAGTGAAGCGCAGCCGTTCCGGCACTAAGTGCCACTACCCGATGCCCCTCAATGCCCAAAAAGCGAACTAAATCCTCCTCGAATCCATCCACATTGGGCCCCAGAGGTACCACCCAGTTGGTGTCAAATGCCGATTGTATAAACTCTTGCTCTCTGCCACCCATTTCGGCGAGCGACAACCATATTCGTTCATTCATATCTATTCTTTATTGACTATTGTCTTTGCTATGTACTTAATATCCCCCAAAAAACTCCAGTGATAATAGTACTGCATATTGATTTTTACTTTATCGGGAAAAATAACCTCATCGTTGTATTTTACGGGATCCGTTACCGAAGCAAGTAGTTCCTCCTCATTTTTGTATTTTAGTGATGCCGGACCCGTAATGCCCGGACGAAGTTTTAGTATAACGCTTTCTTCTCCCTCCAGTTTGTCCGCATACCCGGGTACGTCGGGGCGCGGGCCCACAAAGCTCATATCACCGATAAAAACATTCCACAACTGAGGAAGTTCGTCCAATTTGTATTTGCGGAGCTTTGTCCCTAAGGGAGTAATGCGTGCTTCGCCTGCAACGGAAACATTGCTCCCTGTGTGATCTACTACCATACTTCTAAACTTATAGAGTGTAAACGGTTTACCGTATCGCCCCACCCGTATCTGTTTGAATAGAATGGGACCATCGGGCATCTTTACGCGGATCAAAATCGCTACCACTACAAAGAGCGGACTAAGCAAAATCAACCCTATCAAAGAAAACACTCTGTCAAACAACCACTTTGCCCACATAGTTATCTATTTGCGTCTGCTACAAAGGGGCGGTTGAAAATGAGACGGAAGGTACCGTCTATATAGCCCAGACCGTAATTAATATGGATAGTAGGGTAAATGCATAGTAGCCATAAAGCCACTTTGGGCTTAGCTATATGCCGCAGAGATGCCGCAATATCTATCAGTAGATAGAGAAGTAGCGGAATGGCAAACCAAAGGGTCAACTTGGGTATAAGCACACTCGGCACTACAAACAGAATTAAGTAGAGCACAAAGAAGAGGGGTACCATACGTCTCAGCGAAGTGAACTGCCCCAGCTTTTTATCTACTAATGGGTTGAATAAACCATATTGATAAAACATTCTGCCACATTTTTTGAGTGTGGGGCGGGCATAGTAGTCAATCAGCAGATCCGGGAGTAGGAAGATGCGCCCTCCATGCTGTTTGAGGCGAGAATTAAGCTCGTTGTCTTGGTTGCGTGTCAGCTCCTCGTCATAGCCACCTATCTTGTCAAAGACCTCTCGACGATAGCACCCAAAGGGAACCGTGTCTACCTCTTTAATCTCTTTGGCACCTATACGAAACTCCGAGTTGCCCATACCAAACTTACTACTGAGGGCAATGGCGATAGCCTCGGCTCTTGCGGTATCATTAGCCGGAAGCGTTTTACAAACGCCCCCAACATTGTCCGCCTCCGGATGAGCCTCCATAAAAGCTACTAATCGGCTAAAGTAGTCATTAGGATAGACGCAGTGAACATCCAGCCGAATTATGTATGTGCCTTGAGCCGCCTTAATCCCAATATTCATCGAGATGGGTACTATCTTCCGAGGATTATGTAAGAGCTTTACCTGAGGAAACTTCTCTCGGATAATCTCTGCGGTACGATCTTGGCTATTTCCGTCAACCACAATCACCTCTAATTGCTCTTTGGGGTAATCTTGCTGATAGACTGAATTGAGACAATCCTCTATAAACCGCTCTTCGTTGTATGCGGGGATGACGATAGATATTCGCTTCATATATTGGAGTGGTTGAGGTCAATATGAGAACCCATCTCTTGTAAGGCTTTCGGCGTATAATAGAACATCATTCCTCCTAGAGAAGTAAAAGTCAATTCACCAAAATAGACTCGCCCATTAACATCGTACAAATCCACTCTTACTTCTGGAAAAGGCTTAGAGAGCTTCTCCGCAACATCTATCATCTTAGAGAGATTTTCTGGACGAGGTAAAAGCTCTCCTGCTGGATAGTCTCTTGAGGGGATTAGAGCATCCTCTAGTCTATTCCAATTCAAGTCATAAGCGCCTAAGGCTACAGAGTTATTAGAGCGATCCGAGCAGGTAAGAACGGAGTGAGCTCTACCATTGAAACACCAAATCTTATAGTCAATAAGGCTACCTGACTCAGGCTCCAATAATTCTTCAGCAAGGACTCTCGGAGGGATATTGCGATACTGAGGCTCTGCGGCTAAAGCTCCAATGTTTCTTTCAGATAGCCATTTATCAGCCTGCAGCTTAACCTCTTCAAGATTTATAGTCTCCTTATCTTTTACTACGAGGAAACTACCTTTACCATCACCATTGTTTGCTTTAAGGATAAAGCTCTTTGGCAAGTTCGTTAGTGTAATATCTGAAGCCTTATCCCATACCCCATACAAGGGTATCAGAATATCACTTAGTCCACATTCCTTGATATATTCACGTACTCTATACTTGTCAGCTAAGCGAGTCCATTCTCTTGTATCCGTATAAAGCTTTAGATATAAGATCTTTTCATTTAGATCTTTCGGATTCTTTAGATTTGGCAGTCGCCTAAACCGCACAAAGTACCGAAGCTTGATTAGAAATACTGGATGATGTTTTCCCAGATACTCTGTAAGCTTTATCAATGGATAAAGCATCTTAGAAGCCGTTTTGCTTGTTGTTATGTGCATAGCTAAAAACGTCGTTTTATAAAGTCAGACAACATGTATCGAAGATCTTTTTTCTTGAACTTTGGAGTGTTACGTAGGATATCAAGAATGTTTCGGATCCGATATCGTTTATACTTCTTTTTCGTCTCAGCGTAGTACTCTTCATTGTTCTCTTTCTTTGCGAATAGTTTATTGAGATAGTCAAAGCGGAATTCTTCTGGCACGAATTCTTTGGATACGATGCTGGGGAAGTAGTCTTTACCTATTCGAGTATATTCAAAATCTATAGAGGGTTTTCCAGCTGAATCGATGGTAAAGGTTACGACAGCTCCGTATTTAGCATCTTGTATTGGCATATTGAAGACGAAGTTACCAATTGAATAGAATATGTGTACAAACTCATTTCCCCAATGAACGTACACTACTAAAAAGTCTACCTCTTTCTTGACTTCTTTGATCTTAGCTAATATATGGCTATACTCAGGGATATAGTAATACGGGCTACTTTCATCTGTGAAGCGTTCTATTCGCTGTGAGAAAGCAAGAATAGCGATATTCTTCCCATAGATAGACTGTATTATGTATGGAACATCTATAGCACCTACGTATGATGTCTTTTCACAAGTGAAGTAGTCTTTCATAGACTGATATGCAACCTCCCCATGTTGCATTACGTGGTTGTTAGCAATTGCATAACAATCTAAGTGAGCTACAGACTTCATAACAGAAGGATCTATTCTAAACAGATTCTTTCTCAAATCAGAATAGCTAGAAACTTCAGAAATAACACACTCACAATTACCCACCCAATAATCTGTTGGGGAGCGCTTGATATGCTTAAATGGATCCTCTCCTTTCTGAATAGCAGAACCAACTCCGAAGCCCATATCAAAATAAGCATCAGAGAAGTTGATATCTCCCGTAAACACAATACGCTCGATCATACCTTATATGGGATCATTGCTTTTAATAAGTTTTGCAGGAACTCCTCCGTAAACAGAGTTAGGTTTCGATAGCTTTGCTCCTAAAAAGCTATTGGCAGCAAGAGCAGAATTGTTTGGGAGTACGGCACCTTTTGCTAAGGTGCAATTTGCAGCCACCCAAGAACCTTTGCCTAGGTAAATACTTCCAATATCTCCCTTACTATTATAGTATGACCCATTTATTGAAACATGATTTCCAGAGGCAAGCACGCAATTAGGTCCTATCTGCACTTCATTTTCAATTACAATCATACCACTTCCAAGTATTATATTGTTGTTGGCCACATAGCAATTAGTTCCTACGGACATTCCGTCAAGGCATTTGATATTCACATCATGAGCCACTTGAAAATTTTTGCCACAGCTCTTCATGCCTAACCCATAGAGCCATCCACGGAAGCGCATAATAAATGGCACATCGGGAAGCCAAATCAGCAAGGTCCGTACGAACCAACTATAGAGTAAAAGTAGTTTATGCTTCATATTTATAAGTGGTTATAGTGCGTATGAATTCTTCCATTGTGAATTTTTCTGATACTTTTTGGTATGCACAATCTCGTAATCTCGTAAGCATTTCGAGATCTTCGCTTATTTCAAGAATCTTATTAGTGGCAATCGTAGCATTTTTAAAAGGAAAAAATAAGATATCCTTGTCCGCCTCAAAACAGCCTGGTAAAGAGCCTACAGGAGTGGATAAGACCGGACACCCTTGGCTCATTGCTTCGATGACGACTCGGGGAGACCCCTCACTCAGACTAGGGAAGAAAAAGAGGTCACTAGAGCGAAGAAGAGAGAGAAGTTTGTCCCGATTGTCAATGTGCCCATGTAGATGAATGTGATTTTCGGCTTTTAATTCGCTAACCAAGGCATGCAATGTGGAATACATGTCTCCATCGCCTACGATATGAAATTGATAATTGAAATGCCTCTCTTCAAGCCTCTTGATCACTTTGATTAAGGTATCTATCCCCTTAGCATAGCGCAAGTATCCTACATAGATAATGGTGAATGGGTCGTGTCCCATAGGACGCAATGGTTCAAGTGCCAAGTCGTTTCTGGTAATGGTTGAACTGATTACCGGAGTGGCAGTTATGCCATGTTTCTGCAATTTTGCGCTTAGATGCGTTCCATTCGTATAAACAGTTGATTTTCGCGCACTTTTTAAGATGCGCCTATACTCAAAAGAATAACCGGCAAGTAAAATCTGTTTCTTCAGCCAGGAGAAGTTGATGTTGTGCTTCGTGGCATCCGCTGTATCCCCTACGAAATGCATAATCACAGGTTTATCCGTGAGTCGTGCGGGCATCCAGCAAAAAGGATCCGGTACTCTACAATAAAAGAGATCTGTCATAGGTGCAATTTGCCGGATTGCCTTAGTAAAATCCTTCCTGTAGCTCCGGGCTTGTAGCATAGACGTGTAGTAAGGCAATTCTATAACGGTCAAATTTGTTATCTGAATCGGTGATAGATTACAAGCGTTTTGGTCGGTATACTCTACAGATGAAATCAAATAGACCTGATTGAAAAGACGTGCCATTTGTTTTAGGTAGAGAAAATGTGAGGCGGGACAGTGATAGGAGCCGTGAATACACTTCACCCCCCAGGAAGCCAGAATTGCAAGAGTTGTTAAAGAGTTCATCTCAATTATTGACGGATATATGTTCTAAAGAAAGTCCATGCAAATAGAAGTACAACTAAGATTACACTAGTTGTACGCTTAATCCTTTTAGTCGTTTTGCTAGGAACTGTATCTAATCCTATGGGTATTAATAGGAGCACGGCAAGTGTCGCAGGAAGCGTTTGCCTATAACTCCAAATTGTCATTCCTGACAATGCAGAACCAACCTTGTAAACAAAGAAAAACAGTAAAATAAACAGGGGAGCCTGAGTAGTCCGTCTCTCTTTGAGTATACGGAATAGCGATACGAAGAAAAGTGGAAGAAGTGCATACAAGAATATATTCGCCGAGAACTCGAAATTTGTACTCGGATAAAGTGGATTTTTAAACACAAACGCACTTGGAATAGGCAGAAAAGGACTCATAACAACGAATAATGGGGCACTAACTAATGCTACATACCAAGTGGACGAAAGTTGAGATGCTTCACCTGCCATTCGTTCTGAATCTCCTAAAAGTTCCATACGTACAGAGTAATATGCTTCTGGGTCAAGGACCATACCATTAGATGCGAGCCAAGACCACAAGTATAAAATACCTCCTACGATAAGGACACTTAACCCTAACCCTACGAAGACACTTCCCTTCTGCCTTCTCAAAACATAAAATAAAAGGATTGACACAAGGAAGGCCACGATAACCATCGCTCGTATCGTAATCATAGCAAATAAGCATAGGATAAGGATAGGAAGGTATAGTAAAGGTTTCCTCCTTTCAGTCAGATTCAAAATTGAGTAAGTTGAGAGTACTAGTAACGTTATTAGTAAGCCATCCTTAAGTTGCAGAAACTGAAATGTCAGTATCATTGGCGATATAGCATGCAAGATGGTCGCAGTAAGGGATGATCTAACAGTCGAGTACCGGGAAACAATCTGATAAAAAGGCAGAATAGAGCACACATGGAGCACCACAGTGGCCGCCCTCGGTACCAACCAATACGTAGACCCAGTTAAATACATCAGCATCCCCCCAAAGTTAGGATACCCCGAGTAGAAGCCGGTCATAAGTGTATTGGCATTTAATGACCCAGAAAAAGTTGTGAGGTTATTTGCAATTTCTGATTGCTGTAGCTGGTAATTAGCATCATCTAAGCCAATGTATGGTTCCCCGAAATTATTTATTAGTAGATAGCCTACAAAATAGGCAAGGAGCAAGCCATAGATTAAGGTAACCCCTTGCAATAAGAAGAGAAATTGCCTCGGTGTCATTTCACAAGATAACCTTGTCAGCAGCTTAATAGAAAATAAAGAGCATATGAGAAAAGCTCCTGCGTATAAGTAAAAAGATTGTACACTAAGCTGACTTGTAAACGATACGATAAGGGCCATCATATAGAAGAAGAATACCCCCGCCGTCATACTATTGATTTTACTATTACTTTGAAGCATATCGTTATTTAATGTGTGATCTTTCTCGTGACTTCCACAAACTCATAGAACGCTGGATTACGAAGTAAATAGCATCCGAGAATGTAGATAGCAGAAATAATCATAGTTTGAAGACATAAAGAAATGATAGGGCTTAAATGAGGTAGTAAAAAGATAGTAACAATATACGTAACTAGGGAGGCAATTATTGCTGATATAACCGTGGCAAATATGTCAGCGCCAACTTTCTTCAGTGAATATGAGATTAGCTTTCCTCCTTGAGTACAATATTGTATGGCAGAAAAAAGAGTTACCATTATCAGTCCCACAATTAACAGTTCAATGCTGTAACGAACGAAAATTAGAATAGCCAGAACTCTGAGTGCTTGGCGCATTAATGAGAGACGTAATAGTCGCTTTGTCTCGTTCTTAACTAAAAAGATATTGACGAAGATAGAGTAGAAAGCTACAAGAAGGGAACAAAAGCTCCACAACTGAAGAAAAGGAGCTACCCCCAACCACTTCTTGCCTAATAAAACAGTGATAAAAGTGGGTGCAACTACAATCAAGAAGGAAGAAAGAGGTACAACCACAAACATCGTTAATCGTAATACTTTTCTATAAGCTGATAGCAATTGTTTTTCTGATTCAATGGTAGCTAGTGCAGGAAATGTAACCCGTTGCACAATAGAGACCAATGTTTGGGTGGAATAGGCATTAATTTTACGCGCTTGAGAAAAGCAACCTAAGACATCACTACTATAGTGCTTCCCTATTAGGAACGACTCCAAGTTAGTTGCAATCTTATCAGAAATTCCTTGTACGAGGAGGTTACTTCCACTCTTGAAGTATTTTCTAATGCTTGATAAGGCTATAAATCCTTTGGGAAGCCACGAACTCTGCACCCAAAGGAAGAGCGTCTTCAAAAAGGCTATCAGTACATAGTTTGCTACAAGTGCCCAAATCCCCCAACCAACATAAGCGAGATAAATGGCTATAATCCCTGCAATTAGAGTTGCGAGAAACGTGGCAATGGATATCTCGCGAAATCTCATCTCCTTTGTATAAATCGTATTCTGTATCAGGGAAAGTGAGTTTAGGATAATAGCGATGAAGGTTACTCTAGCATATAAATGGAAATCGGGTATATTAAAGTAATGTGACAAAGCAGGTGAAACAAAGTATAAAATTAGATAGACGAATAGCGCGATGGATAGATTTACGTAAAAAACGGACGTGTAATCTCGTTTTCCGGCCTTCTTATCCGCAATCAAAACTTGGCTAAAACCACTATCTACAAAGGTATCTGCGATGTAAATAAATATCATCATCAATTCCAAGACCCCAAAATGAGCAGGAGACAATAATCTTGCTAAAACTATTGTTGCGATGAAGCCGGTAATACCTCCTCCAAGAGTTCCAAAAGAGTTCCACAAAACACCTTTAAGCGTTTTGGTCTTGAGATTGTTCATTTCGGCGAATTTTTATGACCCGGCAGGGGTTACCTACGGCAATTACGCTTTTTGGAATATTTTTTGTAACCACGGAGCCAGCGCCCACTACACTACCCTCTCCAATCGTAACTCCATCAAGGATTACAGAGGAGGCTCCTATCCACACATTTTCCTCGATGATAATTCCTTTGCTCTTTGCGCCTTGTTTATTGATGGGAATAGAAGTGTCCGAGAAAATATGATTTCCACCTGCTAATACGCAATTAGGGGCAATCATACAATCATTCTTTATACTCACATTTCCAATAACAACAGTGTTCCTGTTGATTGTACAATTTTCTCCTATGTGGATTCGATTTCCTCCATTACTTCTCAATTCAACGTTATCGCCAATAAAAGTTCCATTGCCAATGGTAGTATAAGTGTAGATCCTAATGTTTCTAGACAGAAAAACATTCTTTCCTAACAAGAGCCTTCCTGTGACGTGCAAACCTCTACCAACTCGCAGAAAGCCCCAATGCCGAAACAACACGATAGACCATAGCATTCCTCGTATGAATTCGAAGAAAATGCAAGTATACTTAAAAAGTAAGACCATTACTGTTCCTTTACTTCTCCGATTTTTTTTGCAGGGACTCCCACAACAATGGTCCACGCAGGAACATCTTTCGTCACCAAAGATCTTGCTCCAACAATAGCCCCTTCACCAATTGTGACTCCTGGCATCACAGTTGCTCCAATACCAAAAGAAACGTTATTTCCAACAACCGTCTTAGCGTGTATATGAGGAACTTGATTTTGCTTTTGATCTCTTGTATAATTACTCAAATCTCTTCTATGAAAGAGAAATGTGCAATTCGGAGCAATTAGGACATCATCTCCAATAGACAAATCCCTCGTATTATTGTCAAAATAGCACCCAAATCCAATAAAGCATCTTTTCCCTACAATAGCTCCTGTATGTCTTAAGATTTTAGGTCTTATTTGCTTATCAATTAGGTGTAGCCAATTCCAAGACCTAAGGACATTATACAAGAGAATAGAGTTTAACCCTGATCTTATCTTTCGTAGTATCATAACTTCGTTCTTTGAGGATACAATCCTAGATACAATTTAAACTTGTCTTTTTGCGTAGGAACACCTAACCTAGGAATAAGAATGGGGGAAGTTTCTTTGGTTATCCTTTCTTTAGCTTTGGTCGTAAATGCCAAGTTGTAATTCAACTCAACGCACTTCAGCATAGCACTTACAAAATCTCCATTAGGATACGCAAGGTACTTACAACTTTTCCCTATAAGTTCTTCTAGTTTTATTTTACTTTGAGTTAGCTGTTGTTTAATGACATGTACGTCTTGACCTTCGTGACAACAAATGTGATAATCACAATGAGATCCAATGGTAATCCCTTTAGCTTGAGAGAGACTTTTAAGTTCAGACAAACGAAGAGGACGTAAAGACTTATACTTTTCTCTGAGACGTATTAGCTCCTTTTCTGAAAAGTGTGTTTTGAGATCTTCTACTATTTGTCTTGTCTTATCTAATGATGATGTTTTTATGAAACTGTTGATATCTTGTATTGCATCATTTCGATCCTTTTGTGTGAAAAGTCTAAACGTCCGCCCAATAGACTCCAAACGTAGAGGGGCTATACTTACGTATTCATTGATAAGTATCCTGCTTACCGATGTGGGATAGAAGCTTCCAGTCTCTGAGTGTTCTGTAGAAACAAACATAGTTGCAGGGATTTCATATTTATGTAATAGTGGGACGGCCTCATATAAATTATTGGCGTATCCATCGTCAAATGTAATTAAGATTTCATCACCCACAAACGAATGAGCTTTGAAACGATCTTCAAACTCCTCTATTCCGATTACATTGTAGTTTCTAGATAAATACTTGAGCTGATATTCAAATTCTTCTAGATGAATGTTCTCTGGGGCAACAGAAATTGGAAGAGCCGAACTAACTCCATGATAAAAAATAACCCTTGGAGTTTTATTCGTTTTCTGTAAGAAGTTTGATATCCCCAAAAGATTGCAACCTCGACATATAACAGATTTCGCGTTCATGAACTTACATTTCATCAAATCTATACACTAATCCTCTTGTGGATTCTAGTATATTCATTCATTTAGTATTACAGCCTTTGGTCGTAGGTGCCGGCGGGGAGGGCGGACTTTACGTCGTAGACAACCGCATTGGCAGCTTTCAGGGGAGCGAGGTCAAGAGTTTCATATTCTCTATGGGCAACCGCCAAGATAACGGCATCGTAGCGCGCTTGGGGGAGGGTATTGTGCACCTCTACGCCGTATTCGTGCCGAGCTACTTCGGAGTTGGCCCAGGGGTCGTGGATGGTAACGTTCACGTTGTAGTCGCGCAGCGTCTTTACAATGTCGATCACTTTGGTATTGCGTACATCGGGG
>QWBY01005397.1_pt1 | contig 11303 bp, 10 predicted proteins | sample 1972471 | NCBI WGS metagenome assembly QWBY01 (sample SAMN09866722, study PRJNA288562) | Human gut metagenome isolate term6_stool, whole genome shotgun sequencing...
ATTAAATCATACATATTTGCCGGTATATTTAAACTAATTAATTTTGAATAATTAAATTTTCTCATGAACTCTCACCACCTTTCTCGCCATTATACCATATTTGGCGTATATAAATCAATATTGGCGAGATTATTTTCGCCATTATATCATAATTGGCGTATATAAATTAAAAATGGCGAGATTAAAATACAATCAATCTTCTGTCGGAACAATAGGTTTGCATTTTATTTATGAAATCGTTTTATATTTGTTCTCCTCGTTCCAATATTGTGAATTGCTCGTCCCATTTGCCTGTGAAAAGTTTTTCCAATAGATATGTGCCGCCCTCAACAAAGCCCAGTTTCGCACCGAGCCAATCTGCATCTTCCTTTACAATTTGGACATAATCAGGTCTTCTACAGTCATTAATTTTTGTATCGATGATGTCTATCTCGTGGTAATATTTTTTCCAGTCCTCGTGGTAACGCTTCTTCGTTTCTTCGTCCAAATTTTTAGTTAGCTTATCAAAAATCGCGTGAAAATTTTCTTTCATCGGATTTTTTTCGCGTACATATAAATGCCCCGGTTCTTTTAAATCACTTTTTATTTCATCTGTATTTTGTAAAAGAAGTGAAACACACTCGTCAATCTTTGGAATAACAAGTTTGCAGGGAGCCTTTACGCCATTCCATGAGCCGCCGCAGTGTCCCATTGCGACCAAAATTGTGTCCACATCCTTGTCCATTGTCGTCAGCGTGTTAATGATGTGCTCACGCATCTCATTTGGATCCCTATGATACAAACGATTTAAGTACACGACCGGGTAATTCGTTTTAACTTTTCTTTGAGCCTCATCAATATAGTCTTTTAATGATGAGCATCCTAAAATTACGGTTTTTGACATAATATCACTTCTCTTTCGATGTTTATAGAGTAAAATAAGTAAAAAATATTTATTCTGTCGGAACAATATATATTCTATAGTCTATTTACGAAGATTTTTTTTCATTTTTTTATTCAGCAATTCAACCATTCGGCAATTTGTTCTGCAACATATCTCGGCTTTTGAGTATAAATCTCATGAGTCGTATCTTTAACAATTTTAATAGTAATATCATCGCGATTAGTTTTGTAGTATTTATCAATTTTTATTTTTTTATATTCAAAAGCATAATTTGGACTGTCCGCAACAAAAAACAACACTCGGGAATGTAAATCAACTTCAAAAATATCTTTATAATCGTCAGCAATAATTGACATTAAATTTGAGATAGTATCCGGATTAATATTCAACTTATTTTTGATGATAATCTCTCTTGTTTCTTGTATCTCTTTCTCTAAATCTCTGTTTTCAAAATCATAACCGATGATACCACCATCCAAAATAATTAATTCGCAGGGATTTATCTCCTTATTAAATTTGAGTGACAAATCAGCACCAATTGAGAACGCCATGACAATAGAATCTTTAGGAATACTGTTTTTCAACCATTCTACAAAATCTTTCTCATCAACTATTTTAACGTTTTCATTTGAATATTGCCCCGGAATATCTAAAAACTTTATCTCGTATCCATGCTTGTTTAACTCAGTGTTTAATAATTGTACAGACTCTTCAGTACTTCCTAAACCTGAAATAAAATATATTGTCTTCATAAAACCTCCGATACTTCCGGAAACAACTTTCGTATAGTCTAACCGGTTTATTTGACCCTTTCATCTGTAATTATATGTTCTACACCATTATGTTCCGAACGGAGAAATTCTTTCATAAATGTCGGATATGCTTTGCATTTATCAAGCTCATCTATCGGCACCCAATGCATTGTTTCTTTAACGCCCGACATTGTAGTACTTTTGCTCGTAAAATCTCTTTTGCCCATCGGCTTCATAATATAGTAGAAAGTAACCTCATGGAAGTCCACTCCTTTTAAGCCGGAGGTGCCGATAAAAAAGTTCTCGTGTATCACGGCAAGGTGATCGACCTCATAACGAACTCCTGTCTCTTCAAAAACTTCTCTTTTGACGGCTTCTTCCGATGTCTCGCCCATGTGAACTGCTCCGCCGACCGAGTAGTAATAGTCGTCGACGTCATTTCTTGCAAAGAGCACACAATTTTCTTCGACTATGATGGCTGCCGCTCTATATCTAAATGCTTTTTTGTCGTCAATAATAGCACAATTATGTTCCATAGTTATTCTCCTTTTAATTTTATAATAAATTTATTTGCACTTTTAATCCAACTAATTTCTAAACAATGAGTTGAAACAGTGGCTGAAGCCGTCATAGTATTGTAGAGGCAAATTCTTGACATAAAAAGCTGTCGAATAAATATTCCAATATACTTTTCGGAAATATTACCATGCATTTTTACTTAAAAATTTTTAATCCACGAGAACAAAGTATTTAGGATATTTTTTTGGCAATCATAACACCAATAGGTGCAAGACCTCCATATACTAATTTCATTTCAACTGTTGAAAAACCATATTTCTCAATAAAATCTTCAAATTCTTCTTTATTCCATTCTTGATACATTTTAAATCCTAAAATAGACATTAAATTTTTTATAATTTTTCTTTGCTTTCCCTCTAGCCATAGAAAAGTAGGGGCAAACAAAATTCCATTAGGTTTTAACACCCTATATATTTCTTTCATTGCCTCATCCGGCTTAGGCATAATATGAAGAGCATTGGCGATTAGGACACAATCAAATTTTTCATTTGGAAAAGATAATGATGTTGCATCGGCGGTTTCAAATGTAAGATTTTCGTATTCCCCACGCTTTTTAGCTTCTATAATCATTTGTTCGGAAAAATCTGTACCAATCCAATTTTTAGCATGCTTTGAAAGACTAAACGATAACTGGCCTGACCCACATGCAAGTTCCAGTACATTCATATCTTTATTCAAATAGGGAATAATGTATTCACAAACTTCATCATAAACACCTTTATCTTTTTTCATAAAAGGGGCATACAGCTTAGCAAATTTATCCCAAAATTTTTTATTGCTTTTATCAATCACTTTCAACACTCCTTATAATATAAATTAACATGTTGATTCTATTTTTTCTAAGAATTTAAATTTATTCCAAATAAATTCATTGATTTTAGCATAGATTCCATTACTTAAATACTTGTCAGATTAATCTCGTTTCGTTACACTCGCGACATTAATGCATGATAATCTTACATAAAGAAATTGGTCTTAGCGTTCATTTAAGAAGGGGAGATGGACAAGAGAATTTTGTTGTATGGTTCAAGTAAAAGTCCACTGTAGACTGAAAGTAATTACTTTTTTTGTTCAAGAACCCTATCGATAAACATTTCTAAAAATTCTTTTGAATTTCCCCATCCTGCACCATTATTTTCATTTGAAAAATCAAATCCGGATATTTCAGTTAATGCTTTGCTGCAAATCCATTCGTACAAACCGGCAATAGGACTTTTATATATGATCAAAAATAATGGTTTCATTGCTTTATTTCCCAATAAAATTACATTGTGATATTGTTTAGAATCCATTACATCGTGATACCATTCTCCTTTCAACCAATAAAATTTATCCTTTTTTTCTTTTTCACCAATTTTTTTACATATATCTTGAAATTGTTGAGCTATAAACGTGAGAGTTTTTTCATCAATATTTTTTAGTAGTAATTCCTCATCCACACCATTTTCAGTCACTTCGTCCCAAACAACATCTTCGTTTCTATCTACTTTTTCTTCGCTTGGTTCTGTTTTATCTTCGTTTCTATCTACTTTTTCTTCGTTTGATTCTAATTTCTCTTCTTTCTTTGTAGAAACTTGCTTTTCCGTTTTTATTTTATTGTTATTATTGCTGAAATCTTTTTGATTCTTACATGATGAAAAAAGGAATATAATACATATTACCAACATGGCAAGAAAAATATAATGCTTAAAGAGTTTCATTTATTTCACCTCATAAATTCTAATTTATCTAATTGTCGCTCAGATTATTATGTTAAATATTAACTCAGTGTCATCATTACCGTACGCCCAATATATTTCCGTTAAAGAAAAATATAATTTGTTCAGTTGCGTAATCATTTTTTATCCGTGGAGATAGAGAAACGAAGCGTGCGTATGTAATTTTATGGTAGGGAAGTAGCCTGTATCCCAGGACATCTCTGTCAAAAATTTTTAATAGAATATAAAATATTTTTTATTCTATCGCTCTAACTTTTATCTATATTATAACACTTATGCACCGCTTTAGTTAAAAAAATATTTGTTCAAATTAAATTTTATATAAAAAAATGGCTTCTAAGATTTGTAGGTCTTAAAAACCATTTGATTTTATTTCATTCAATATCATAAATTATAAAATAATATATTTCTAATCAAAAATAGCAACATCAAAAAACATATTATTATTTGCAATAATCAAGAAACACATTTTTAACATAAGACAGGTACTCTACATTTGTTCTTCCGATTTTGTAAAAATATGAATATATAAGTATCATATAATACTTCACATAATCCCAATTGCAAGTTCCTTCTGACTGATAACCATCCATAAACAAAGAAATTTCTTCATCTGTGTTCATGAATTTCTGACCGGGACGAAGTATCAATGCCCAAGCAATATCAAATTCTTTATTTCCCCGGCCGGATAACTCAAAATCCAATATGGCTGATATATGCTTTTGTTGCCAAAGAATATTGGCATAGTGAAAATCTCCATGACAGAAGCATTTATTAATTCTTTGAGGCTGATTCGAAATTAAATAATCGTAGACAAATTCTATGTCTAATTCTCGGAAATACTCTTTATCCTGTATATGAAAAAATTTGCGATCTTTCACATCATGGAAAATTCCTTCCGTCGCATGTAACTTTGCAAGAGCATTACCATATTCATAGAGATAGTCTAACGAAGCTCTATTAGAGTTATCTCCCACAATACTAGACAATCGCTCACCTTTCTTTGCAAGAGAGACGCAAAAATACTTCTTTTCCTCATCGTAATCGATTATGTTTGGAGCAAGATCACATTTAATAGCATCTATGGTATTTATTTCATTTTCAATATCAGCACCGAACTGTCGAGCTACTTTTATATATGCTTCAACTTTCTCTTTTTTGTATATGCCTTTAACTTGGAAAACATCATTGCCTGCATGAGGATATCCAATTACCTCTAACAAATGAAAATTTTTAAAGGGTAGGGAAAAAGGATCTACCGATTCTCTCCATTTTTCCGGATGTTTCATGTTTATCACTTCCTAAAATAATATCACTATCTCCATTAATTTTATCAAATCAATCAAATCAAACCAGTCAGGCCTCGCTTCGCTTGCCTTCTTGGTGATTCTTAGGACCAGACCTGCAGATTAATCTCGCTTCGTTACACTCGCGACATTAATGCTAGGGCTTCGCAATGGCTTGAGTGGTCAGTATGGATAAAATTTAATATTTCTAAAAGCTCTCGTATGTGGGAATATATTTATTCTCAATTATTTCTAAATTCTTCTAACATTTTATTGAGAACTAATGCATTTTTATATTCTTCAACGAATGCTCCCTCTTTATACTAAGGAAAATTCGGTATATTAGGCACTTTTAGATTTTCTAAATACTCTTTTCTATTATACTAATTATTCCTAATAAATTCTTTAAATTCCATGCGTTCTTCTTCTTATTCAAATAACAGTATTACCTCAAAGAATTGCTGTCTAGAGAACTTATCACTGTGGGCTTCTTGAAAAATGAAAAAATAATTTAATTTATAAAAAATTCCTTTCCTAAAATATATATTCAAAAAATCCATACTAAAACTTTTAATTTTTAAAACTTATATATCTTTTTTAGTCTTCCTCAAAGTCAATAATAAATTCAGAAATCACTGGTTGTATTTTATATAATGAACTTATTGCGTATGACATTTGATTATATAAGACCTCATAACTATTTTTTTCTGAAAAAAAATTATTTTTTAATTCTTTTTCAATTTTTTTATTCATATAATTTATTCTGTCATCATCAGTAGTTAATACATTTTCCTCTAGCTTGTTTGTTTCTAAAATTATATTTTGGCAAATTTTAGTATCACGTATTATATCATCCAATAATTCTTCAAAATCTGGAAGTTCAATTGATATCTTAACTTTGTTGAACTCTATAGTATTTTCTAACAATTTAAATCTATCTTTTTTTCTATTTATTTTTTTAATAAGATAGTTGTATTTATTTACAGTATTTAATCTATAATCAACTACAAATTCACGAAATAAATCGTACCTTTTAATCATAGTTGGAATTTTTGAAATTTCCTCTAATAAATAAAAAAGTTTATTTGACAACTGTAAACTTTCGATTTCATTTAAATAATCAATTATTTCAAAAGATATTTCTATCAAATAATCTAGTCGTCTCATTACAAGTGTATTATTATAATTTCTTACTTGCTGTAAAATCTCAGCATTTTTCAATTCAAGTTCTAATTTTCGATTTTCTTTCAATTCTTTTTTTAGTATATTTTTAGCTACAACTGCTGAAACAATTTATTACTAGAATTGTAATTCAAAATTGCAAAAATAGTATTATTTCATTTTTTCATCTATTCCATTTCAATTCTTGACATCAATACTACCGTCTCGACATGCGAACTTTTGTCCAAACTCCCACATGTAAACATCAACATAAAATATATCTATGAGGATTATTTTCCTATTTTATTGCAAACCATCTTCTATCACGTTTTGTTCCGATTCTTTCGATGACTTTTTCATTTTGTAAGAAATAAATGTTCGCTCTATGGTTCTTTTTGTTAAACCAATTTAAATTGCTCGCTCATCTGAAGTGGAAGCTGAATCTTCAATAAGTAAAGAAACAACTTTCTTTTCAGATTTGTTCAAACCAACATTTTATTTGGCTTTATTATCTAAATATTCATTAAATGTATAAATATTTTCTAATCCAACTATATCGATTAGAAAATTTCTAAAAGTGGAATTAAGAGGTATTGAAACAAATAAAAATAATCTTTTCTTTGGTCTTGAGCAGCATACATAAAACAAATTTCTATTTCGTTCATATGATGCCTCTTTACCTACTGGTATTGGAACTTTCCCAGTTATCATAGGTGCATAAGTCTCAAATTGATATTGGTTCCATCCCTTACTGATAACGAAGACAACATTATCGTATTCTTCGCCCTTAACACCATGTTCTGTCGAAAACTCTGATTCAGGGTACAGAAATTCAATGGCCGCCTTAAATTGATTGTAATCTAAATCTAAAACATCCTGGATTGTTGCATCCAATCCATAGATTGTATCAGGGGCATCAAAATATAGATGGTAGTATCCATCAACCAATGATGGAATAGGCACCAACTTTGTCTCTACGATAGTGTTGATAACATCAATGGCTCTGCCATTACGAGCTTTCTTTAGCTGCGACTCAAACTCTTTCCATTTCATCTTATCAGCTTTTTTCGTGATAGGATATCGTCTGATTCCAAGCGTATCAAACAGAAGTTGCATATTTGATGTGCTGAGTGCTTCATATATCGGTTCAACGGTATTCATGAAGAATAGCAAAAATGGATCTTGTTTATCTCGGAGTCCATCATCAATAATGGCTAATAGACGCTCATATCCTTGCTGTGTGGCAAGAACCTTATGAGTAATCATCAAAATTTTGATATTTTCATCCTTTGACACGTTTTTCTTGATGTGTTCTGAAAGCTGGAACAGTCTGGATTTCAGTTCTTCTGTGGGGAGATCGTCTTTGAATGTCCGTTCTGTTCGACGTTCTCCAGAAAAATCATCGCAAGTCACAACAACTACTTCACCTTCAAAATTATCTATTGCAGATTGTTGTGGTAAATCTGGGCGAATATCATTTAAAAGCTTCACAATTCTGGGAGCTGATCTAAAGTTTGAACCCTTTTTAATTTCCTGAAGCTTGCTGTGCTCTATCGCACCGCAAGCGTTGTTGGTCTGGTAAATAGTTTGCCATGCATCTCCGAAAAAGCCAAATTGTGGGCCTATTCCTTCTGCAATAAAAAAGTTTATAAAACGTGTGATAATCGGTTTGTAGGAATCTTGGTATTCATCAATTAAAATCAACGGATAATTGTCAGAGAAAACACGGCGAAATTTTGCATTATCCAGCATAGTACAAAAAAGTTTCAAAACATCATTATGGTGCAAGTAATGAACTCCTTGGGATACATAACGGTGTCCTAAAGTATAACGAATCTCTAACACCTTGCTGAAGTCCGTTTCCGTCGTTGTTAATGACGCATCATTCTCGATAATGCTAATAAGGGTACTTTGATACTGCTTGATTGCATTCCAAGCAAATGAATGGATTGTCGACGGAAGAATAAATGAATCTTGGGATAAGCGCTGCGAAATCACATCAACAGCTGCATTTGTATATGTAATACATATTACATTCTGCTTTTTTCGGCGATAATCATTCCACTTATTTGCTTGAATCCATTCGATTACACGGTTTAGTGAGTAGGTTTTTCCAGAACCAGCGCCTGCCTCCACGCGGAAGCTACGCCCAGCCTTGAGTGCAGAAATTATTTGTTCGTCGACTTTATCTGCTTCCGCCTTAGCTATGTTATAATTTAAATACTCATAATTCTTAGACAATTCTCAATACCTCCTCATTCAAGAACTCGCTGCCGATTAAGCCATATTAAACCATTTTTAATATATTGAGGAATAGAATAATTAGGATTGTTGCAAATCAGATTGAGTGCAAAGTCCGTCTTGCTTTTCTCAGTAAACTCCAAATCTTCTTCGGCAACAGGTTCTGTGAACCCATAATGACTACGATTCACATTCATGATGGCTTCTTCCAAAGATCTGCCACATATCCCATTTTCTGAAGTTTGATATTCAATATGACATTTCCCCAAAGTCTTTTCTGCATCTGTTGCAGCGGTGATATCCGCAAGGTAAATCTTATCTTTACTATTCTGCGGAATACCCTTAATTTTGCGCATCCACCATTTTATTGTTGCATTGGAGGTAGTCTTACCTTTGCTGACAACAGACTTTGTTCTGCCATCTATCATAGAATCTATATCCGTAAGGATTAAGCAAGGGAGTCCAAGGAAGTCTGCAAAAGGTATGAATTTGTATGCGTATGCTCCTCCAATTTCGATCAAAGCATAATACTGTGCGGGCAGTTTATATTTTTCTGAATCAAACAGTTTTTCTTTCTCGCATTTCTCTATCATGTCCGGTAGCAGCAACCGCTCCGAAGCACCCTCAACAAAAATGATCTTATCTGCAAAGAACAAATCGCATCTGCTAAGGGTAAGGTATTTCTTGATGAAATCCATGTTGTCAGCATTTTCTCTCGCAAAAATATCAAGGTTCTTATAAACAACTCCAGATTTAGACTTTTTCGCATACCGTATTTTAGAGAAATCCATAGTATTCGCTATATGTGCAGAGTGAGTAGTTAAAAACGTCTGAATATGAACAGTTGTAATTTTATCGAGGAATTTTTCTAAATGCTCCGCAAACGCATGCTGCATTTGAGGATGCATATGTGACTCAGGTTCTTCAATGAACAACAATGGAATGCAGGCGTCTCCCTTTTTCTCAACATCTCGTGCAAACGCAGCCAAGAGAAATTCCATTTTAATCAAATTCTTGTACCCCAATCCGTTATGGGAGCTGGGCAGGCTTTCGTCACCGGCGCCAGAGCTATATGAAAGCCGTGTCTGGTTTTTTATTTGATCGTCAATTTTTAACTCAGTAGTAACACCAAGCTGCAATTCTTCAACATTAGGATATCCAAAACCAACTGCCTTGCTGACCAAGTCACTGAGTATTCGATCGCTTTCTTTTTGCACATTTTTGTTTGCACCATCAACTACTGAACGGAGTTCCTTGACTTTCTCTGCTATATCAGGTGTCAAATCTTCCTCGTTCAAGCTGAAATAGTCCGCAATCAACGAACTAAGGGACTCGTTCTTTTGAGTACCATCTTCTCCAAGTATGCGTTCTGCAGGAATCGGATAATAAGGGAAAAGGTCTTTAAGTTCTCTATGACTTTTAACTTGCCAATCTTCTAAATTCTTTGGATTAACCGCATAGATAATTAAGCAAAACAACCTCGAAAAATTGCTTGCAAGCATAGCGTGCATTTCCTCTGCTTTGGGCGCAAATTTATCATTACTATAGCAACTATCCTTAAACAGTTCCCGCAGTTTGCTTTCGTCAGTTTTCAACTGATACTCCGCACGAATTAACGCTGTAGTGGTATCCACATCAACGTCAATAATGAAAGGTGATAATGCCCCCAATTTTGTATCTTGATCATCCAATGAATAATCAACTACAAACTCTATAGAAATAGGTTCTATTCCTCTGCAGAGATCTTCATAACTCAATTTTTTCTCCATGAACTGAAAAAACAGGTTGTAGAGGTTTTCTCGCTTTGATATAGGATAATCATTATATGAAAAATCGTTTCCTTGTAGCACGGTGTTGATACAGTTACTACAGGAAGTCTTGGCCGTATTATTCCTGCCAACAATAAGGGTTGTTTTTGCATCGACATCCAATTCGGCATCAATAAGCAATCTGTAGTTTTTAATCTTTATCTTCGATAATCGCATTTTAGCCATCCTTTCACTATTTTTTTTAACTTTAACATTATTCCATAGGCTTAATCTTTTCTTCGAAAAATCAATTTCATATTCTGATAATTTATATTTATATAATATTGCTCACCTATTGCTAAAATAGACTTACTCTATTCAATATTTAATTATTAATAGGATACTAAACTTAAACATTTTCAAATACTAATTTTGAAATTTTAGCTTTAGCGAACATCTATTAGAACATCTGAAAATATCTAAACGCATCTTTTATTGCATCTTCTTTTTCTATTGGACAAATTGGTTGTTTTAAGTCTTCTTTTTTAGGTTTATTATAATTTTCTCTTTCTTTAATTCCACATTTTTCTTTTACTTGTGCTATATATAAATTAGATACCTTAAATCCAAACTTCTTAAAAACATAGTTTTGAATTTGTTTATAGGTTGCCTTACTTTCTGCACTTGTTAAGTCCATATCATCCATCGGAAGTTCTACACTAATATATTTCTTAGAATCTAGTTTGGAAAGCAGCGTGATTACTTCGACATGCATCGTACCCGGGAACATGTCTATAACATGTACAGCGTTATCTTTGATTTCGTACTCCGGCAACAGCATTTTTATATCTCGTATTTGGGTTGTATGGTCGCAGCTCATGTAGACGATTTCTTTCGGGGCCATTTCTTTTATTCTCTCGATCAGTTCGGGAACA
>QWBY01004174.1_pt1 | contig 11300 bp, 10 predicted proteins | sample 1972471 | NCBI WGS metagenome assembly QWBY01 (sample SAMN09866722, study PRJNA288562) | Human gut metagenome isolate term6_stool, whole genome shotgun sequencing...
GCTTCTTCTGTTGTGGGTGCTTCTGCGGCATCCAGCTCTTCCAGATCGATGTCATCCCAATCCTCCGCTTCGTCGCGGTTTCTCTTTTCTCTCAGCTTTTCACGGTAGGTTGCCATATCCTCCTTGATTTCGCTTGCCTTTTCCGCCATACGGAAGGCTGCGGAGCGCACGGCAGGCTGCAGCTCATCTGCCTTATCCGCCAGCTTTTCCTTCATACGGAATGCCGCGGAGCTTACCTTGGGCTGCAAATCATCCGCCTTATCGGCTACCTTATCTGCGGCGTTTTTCACCGCGGGATTTTCCTTTACCTTATCGGCAACGGCGCTCAGCGCAGCCCCTGCCTTATTCAGCATACCGCCTACGGCTTTTGTAATGCCGTCCTTTTCGGTACCTAAGCCGCTATGCAGCGCTGTAAGCAGACGTTCTGCCTCATCCACGCTGATGATGCCTTTTTCGAGCATATTCAGGATTGCCATTCTTTCTTCTTTCATCGGTTTTCCCTCCTTAGGTGTTTTCTCATACTTTATGCGCAGGACATATTCATCGGGTCTGTCTGCTTTTTTTCCGAAGGCATACAGGATGCTTTCCACGATGCGGCGGCTTGCCTGTCCGTCGCCGAAGGGGTTCTTCGCCTGCGCCATTTTTTCGTATTCCTCTTTGTTATCCAACAGTTCCTTCGCCATGGAATAAATCACGTTTTCATCCGTACCTGCCAGCTTCAGGGTGCCTGCTTCCACACCCTCGGGGCGTTCTGTTACGTTGCGGAGCACCAGAACGGGCTTGCCCATGGAAGGCACCTCCTCCTGCAGGCCGCCGCTATCTGTCATCACGAAAAAGGAACGGCACATAAGGTTATGCATATCCTTTAAATCCAGAGGGTCGGTGAGGTGGATACGGTCGTTACCGCCGAGAATCTCATGTACAGGTTCTACCACGGCAGGATTTTTATGCACTGCATAGACCACTTCCACATCGGGATATTCTTCCACCAGACGCTTCACGGCGCGGCAGATATTTTTCAGGGGCTCGCCGAGATTTTCCCTTCTATGGGCGGTCATGGCGATGACGCGTTTGTTTTTAAAATCAATCTGATTGAGTTCGGGGACAGTAAAGGTATAGTCCTCCTCGATGGTATGCGCCAATGCGTCGATAACGGTATTGCCTGTGATGAAAATGCCGTCCGGACTGATGTTTTCCTTCAGCAGATGCTCCTTTGCCAGAGGGGTGGGTGCAAAATGCAAATCGGTCAATGCGCCGGTAAGGCGGCGGTTCATTTCCTCCGGGAAGGGCTGATATTTATCATAGGTGCGCAGGCCTGCCTCAACATGACCGACCTTCACTTGATTATAATATGCCGCCAGTGCGCCTGCGAAGGTGGTAGAGGTATCCCCATGGACGAGGACGATATCGGGTTTTTCCTGACCCATGACCTCCTCCAGACCGGTTAATGCGCGGGTGGTGATGCCTGCCAATGTCTGACGGGACTGCATGATATTCAGGTCATACTGCGGATGCAGGTCGAAGATTTCGAGTACCTGATCGAGCATTTCGCGGTGCTGCGCGGTGACGCAGACGATGCTCTCGATTTCGGGGGTTTTTTCCAGCTGCTTTACCAGAGGTGCCATTTTAATCGCCTCGGGGCGTGTCCCGAACACGCTCATTACCTTTATTTTATCCATATTTTTTCTCCTTCATTAAGACCTTGGGGACGTTGTCCCCAACACCCCTAGCAGGAGCTCAGCCCCTGCACCCGATACCGCAAAACCATGTACATGGTTTTGCAAATGGGGGTCAAGGGGAATGATTCCCCTTGTGGGAGTTTGAGGGTGAAACCCTCATGGTTTTTAGGGTCTTTACTTGATTTTGTTCGTCATGGTGCCGATGCCCTCGATTTCGCACGTTACAACATCGCCCCGCTTCAGGAACCTCGGCGGCTCAAAGCCCATGCCAACCCCCGCCGGTGTCCCCATGGCAATAATCGTGCCTGCCTGTAGGGTCATGCCCTGCGTTAACTCGCAAATAACCTTTTCAATGCCGTTAATCATCAGCTCCGTATTGCTGTCCTGCCGTAATTCGCCATTCACATAGGAGCGAATCGGCAGCGCAGGTGGATTCTTGAATTCATCCTTCGTCACAATCCAAGGACCGATCGGCGTAAAATCATCCAGACTCTTGCCGAAATACCACTGCTTATGCGAGGTCTGTAAATTTCTCGCACTCATATCATTGAGAATCGTATAGCCAAAGACATACTCAAAAACCTCCTCCGGCTTTACATTCCTTGCATCCTTGCCGATGATAACCGCCAGCTCTGCTTCATAATCCAAGCTATCCACAATATCCAGATGCCCGTCGATTTCCTCGCCATCCGCCAAGGCACGATTGATTCTCTTGGAAAAATAAATCGGCACAGGACGTTCGCCGCCAAAGGCCTCATCATGGAACCGCGCCGCTTCCTCTGCGTGTGCATAATAATTGATCCCCAGACAGACAATATCCTGCTTGGGATGGGGAATGGGCGAAAGAATCTGCACCTCATCCAGAGGAATCCCCTGCATCAGCTCCTTATTTCTATCCAGCTTTTCCAGCTTTTTCTCATTCTGCACATCCAGAAAGGTATTCATATCAATGGCACTGCAGCCAAGATAATTGACAGGCACCACCTCGGAGCCGTCATTCTTTAAAACGCCGACAGCTGTTTCGCCGCCATGCTTATATGTTAAAATTTTCATTCTTCCATCCTCCTCACATGCGATTTGGCTCTTTGTTTTCTTTCGTAAAAACGGTATGTTTTCTATAATGATACCAGTTTCATCATATCACAAAACCCTCTTTTTAGGAAGAAAAAAAAGGATTCCGCACCGTATGTATACAAGATACTGTGGTTCTAAACGCTTATTCACCTAAATGTGCATAAATATACATCATCTATTATTTAGCGCAAAGAAAAATGCCCAAAAAGATGCGTGCCGTTTCCCGTATTTTCAAAAATATACACAAATTTATGTATTTTTATTATTTTCTATTGCATTTATTGCATTTTCTATGTATAATCCATTTATAAAATTCATTTTGCACAAAACCCATTACAATATGATTTGTTTCAGGTTTGTTTTTTAAGGAGGAAGAAAAATCATGGCAAAAGAAAAAATCGTTCTGGCATATTCCGGCGGTCTGGATACATCCGCAATCATCCCTTGGCTGAAAGAAAATTATGACTGTGAAGTAATCTGCGTATGCGGTGACGTTGGGCAGGGCAAGGAAACAGACGGTCTGGAGGAAAAGGCACTGAAAACCGGCGCAAGCAAGCTGTATATCGAAGATCTGACAGAAGAATTCATCACAGATGCGGTTTACCCCTGCGTAAAGGCAAACGCTGTTTATGAAGGCAAATATCTGATTGGTACATCCATGGCACGCCCCATCATTGCAAAGAGACTGGTTGAAATTGCGAAAAAGGAAGGCGCAACTGCAATCTGCCACGGCGCAACAGGCAAGGGCAACGATCAGGTTCGTTTTGAGCTGACCATCAAGGCACTGGCACCCGAAATGAAGATTATCGCTCCCTGGAGACTGGATACATGGAAGATGCAGTCCCGTGAGGACGAAATGCAGTATCTGGCTGACCATGGTATCCCCTTTGAAGCAGGCCATGACAACTCCTACAGCCGTGACAGAAACCTGTGGCACCTGAGCCATGAAGGTCTGGAGCTGGAAGACCCTGCAAACGAACCCAACTACGAACACATTTTGCAGATGAGTGTGACACCCGAAAAGGCACCCGATCAGCCCGAATATGTTACACTGGATTTTGAAAAGGGTATTCCTGTTGCAGTCAATGGTGAAAAACTGAATCCCGTTGCTCTCTTGACAAAGCTGAATGAAATCGGCGGCAGAAACGGTGTTGGTATCACAGATATCTGCGAAAACCGCGTGGTTGGTATGAAATCCCGTGGTGTATATGAAACACCCGGCGGTACTATCATGTACTATGCACACCGCGAGCTGGAATATCTCTGCTCCGACAAAAAAACACAGGCGTTCAACGAAGTGGCAAGCAACAAATTCACAGAGCTGGTCTACAGCGGCGAATGGTACACACCTCTGCGTGAAGCACTGAGCGCTTATTTCGATAAGGTAAACGAAACCGTAACAGGCACGGTTAAGCTGAAGCTGTATAAGGGCAATATCATTCCTGCAGGCTCTACATCTCCTTACAGCCTGTATAACGAATCCATCGCTTCCTTCACAACAGGCGAGCTTTACAACCACAAGGACGCAGACGGGTTCATCAACCTGTTCGGTCTGTCCATGAAGGTTCGTGCGATGATGATGGAGAACAACAAAAACAAATAAAAACCTTAAGACCTTGGGGTTCCACCCCAACACCCCGGCAGGGGATAATCCCCTGCACCCTGTTTGCAAAAGCATACGCTTTTGCGGAGGGCGGAGGGAAGGTAAGAAGATAAGATAAATTATTAAAAATACGAAAGACAAAAAAATACTCCTGTCAGACTTGATGGGAGTATTTCTCATTATAGACGACTACGCAAACAGAAGTATTTCTGTTTGCAACTCGGGTTCCAAGGGGATGATCCCCTTGGTAGGAGTGCAGAGGGCAACGCCCTTTGCAGAAAGAAAGGAGAAACATCATGGCGAAACTTTGGGGCGGACGCTTCACCCAGTCCACAGACAGCTTTACAGACCACTTCCATTCCTCTATCTCCTTCGATAGCAGAATGTATAAAGAGGATATCACAGGCAGTATGGCACACGCCGCCATGCTCGGCAAGCAGAGCATCATCCCCGCCGATGACGCTGCCTTAATCATCAAAACCTTAAAGGAAATCCTCGCCGATATCGAAGCCGGCAAGGTTACATTTGACGAAAAAGCAGAGGATATCCACATGAACGTGGAAACCATCCTCATCAGCCGTATCGGTGATGTCGGCAAACGCCTGCATACCGGCCGCAGCCGTAACGATCAGGTGGCACTGGATATCCGTATGTATACCAAAAAGGAAATTATCGCGATTAAAGAACTGGTGAAAAACCTGATGGTAACACTGAACGATTTCGCGGCAAACCATACCGAAACGATTTTACCCGGCTATACGCACCTGCAGCGCGCACAGCCTGTTACACTGGCGCATCACCTGCTTGCGTATGTGGAAATGTTCAAGCGCGACTACGACCGCCTTTGCGATACCTACAAACGCACAGACGTAATGCCTTTGGGCAGTGGCGCACTTGCCACCACCACCTACCCTTTGGATAGATATGCCGTTGCGGAGGAATTAGGCTTTGCCGCCATCACAATGAATAGCATGGATGGTGTTTCCGACAGAGATTTCTGCATTGAGCTGGCATCCACGCTTTCTATCCTGATGATGCACCTGAGCCGCTTCTGCGAGGAAATCATCCTCTGGAGCAGCCATGAATTCCATTTCATTGAGCTTTCCGACGCATATTCCACAGGCTCCAGCATTATGCCCCAGAAAAAGAACCCCGATATGGCAGAGCTGATTCGTGGCAAAACAGGGCGTGTATATGGGCATCTGATGGCGCTTCTGACTACGATGAAGGGTCTTCCTCTGGCATACAACAAGGATATGCAGGAGGATAAGGAGGGTCTGTTTGACGCGATTGATACGGTAAAAATGTGCGTGCCCGTATTCACAAGCATGATTGCGACCATGACTGTAAAGAAGGACGCAATGCTGAATGCGGCAAAGGGCGGCTTCACCAACGCAACCGACGCGGCAGACTGGCTGGTCAAGCAGGGCGTTCCCTTCCGTGATGCACATGCCATCATCGGGAAGCTGGTACTGTACTGCATCGAGCATAACACCAATCTGGATGACCTTTCCCTTGCGGAATATAAGGCAATCTCCCCTGTGTTTGATGAAAGCGTTTACTCCGCTATCAATGTAAACGAATGTGCGCAGGCAAGAAAGGTGATCGGCGGCCCTGCGAAGGAAGTAACAACTGCCGCGATTGCTGCAAATAAGGAATATTTCAAAACGATTTAAACAATGAAAAAGCTGCCCTTGGCAGCTTTTTTTGTTGAGAAAACGGGGGCAGTCGCGCAATATGTCATGATTTAAGAATATAAGTATTTCGTCTATTTAGATAATTCTCAGAAATATCCGGATTTTCTTGCCGGAAAGGCTCTTTATCCATGCCGTTTCCGGCTCGTAGGGAAAGGATTGGAAAGGGAAACCTTGTTGCCCTTTCCTCGTCTGCGGGGGTCCGGGACCCATTACGAAACGGGTCCCGGGTTTTTGTTACTTTTTATGCTAAAAAGTAAGGAAGAAATGTCTTGTTTTGCCGAGATAGTTCTAAACGGGCGAATCCCATATTTCATCGGGCTTTATTTTGGCGCACCTGCGCCCAATCGGTGTGAAACACCGCTTTTTCAGTCGCAGGGCATAAAAAAAAGATACAAGATTTTTTCTTGTATCTCTCTTTTCGATTGCGGAGACAGGATTTGAACCTGCGACCTCCGGGTTATGAGCCCGACGAGCTACCGGACTGCTCTACTCCGCGGCAGTATAAAATGGGCGGAGAAGGATTCGAACCTTCGAAGCTATCGCAACAGATTTACAGTCTGCCCCCTTTGGCCGCTCGGGAATCCACCCATGGTAATGAAAAACTTACCTTAATTTAATTCAAGGAATCATTTTTCTCCTGCTGATAAGCAAGAAAAAAGCCGATGATCGGACTCGAACCGATAACCTGCTGATTACAAGTCAGCTGCTCTGCCAATTGAGCCACATCGGCGTAACTCGTGCTGAGTACAAGAAGTATATTATCATTCTTTCCACCTTTCGTCAAGTATTTTTTATAAAAATTTTGTACTTTCAGAAAAAATGCGTCAGGGCGCGCAGAATATCCAGAAGATAGGTTTCCATGAACCGCAAAACCACCGCAAGGCTGGCGATATAGCATCCCAATTCAATGGGCTTCTGCATAAAGCCGCTCTGCCATTTGGATGCCATTGCCTCCAGAACCGACTGCACGCAGAGGATGAGAAACAGCTGTCCTGCCAAAATCGAAAATCCTTCCATCTCCGCCGCCCCTTAAAAAATTCTTCAGACTATCTTATGAATTTTCCTCTTTTCAAATGCAGAATTTGGGCGCATAATATAGAGTAGGATAATTTCTTCCAATAAGGAGGTTTTTGATATGAAAAATGCACTTGCAAAATATTTTCTCGGCTTTTTCGGCGCAATCGGCGCTTTGCTTGCAGGTCTTGCCGGCTATCAGCAGGTCTGCCTGCGGATGGCACGCAAAAAGAAAGATGAAACCCATGTTATGGAAACATACCATGCAAAGGAAGGCGAAATTGCATATCGTTCTGTAGGGCACGGCAAGCCTCTGGTTCTGGTACACAGCATGATGCTTGGTGCATCCGGCAGAGAATGGGATGCAGTGATTGATGCCCTGGCGGAGGATTACCATGTATACGTTCCGGATTTGCCCGGCTTCGGCAATTCTTTCTGTCCCGAAAAGCCATGGACAGCATATCAATATGCAAATTTGCTGCATGTATTTATCGAGGATGTCATCGGTCATCCCGTCTGCTTCTGCGGTGCGAATGGCGGTGCGGATTTTGGTTTACTGCTTTCTCTGCTGTACCCGAAGGATATCCGCCGCATGGTGCTCATTTCCCCGGAGGGCATCGGGAACGGCTTTGCGACGGCAAATGGAAAATCAGAGCCGCACTGGAGCAGGCGATTTTCGCAAAGGAAACCATTTCCGCGGAGCTGGTGCAGCAATATGCGCGGGCGGCACGCTTCGGCACGCATGCACAGGCAACCTTTGCCTGCCTGAAAACACGCTTCTGGGCAGCAGATACCAAGCCTGCCTTTGAAAAGCTTTCTGTCCCGTTTCTGATGATCTGGGGCGAGGAAAACAGGCTGAACCCGACCTCTGCCTTCGATACGGCAGAAAAAATGAAGGACTTCGGTTCCTTCGCACTGTTTGAAAACACAGGTGCTTTGCCCCACATGGAAAACAGCAAGGCATTTCTGGAAAATCTCAATGAATTTTTAAACCAATCACATATTTTTTAAGTAAGGAGAACTGATACATGCAACACTGGACCAAAATACCCGGGCTTTCTCAGGAGGACATGGAAACCTTTTTTCAAAATGCCATGCTGCCCGGTTCTGAACTCAAGCACCATGGGGTAATTCCGCAGATGGACCCCGTTTTTGTCACCTGTGATTTTGTAAAAGGCACGATAGACATGGCGTATCACGCGCAGGAATGGGAGCTGAACCCTGAAAATATCATGCACGGTGGTATCATTTCCACCGCACTGGATACCTCCATGGGCTTTCTGGCGCATTATTATACACATCTGAGCGCCCCAACCGTTGTTACCGTTACAATGAATGTCACCTTCCTCAAGCCTGTCCTTGCAGGAGATATCTTCCATATCAAATGCCAGCTGGATTCCCTTGGGCGCACCCTCGCGACTGTAAAGGCCGAGGTTCGCTTAGAGCGGGACGATATTCTGGCAGGGATTGCAACAGCAACATTTATGGCTGTGAACGAATAAGGGAGGACAGACAATGGTTACATTAAAAGACGAAATTTCCTCGCAGGAAAACATGGAGCAATGGATGTCTCAGCTTGGACATCCCGAAAACCCCATTTCCAACAAGGGCGTACTGGTGCGGCTGCAGCCGCAGTTTGTTTCCTGCGATTTTGAAAAAAGAGAAAACTGCATTGCATTTGAGGCACTTCCCTGGGAGCAGAACCCCGGCGGCACCCTGCACGGCGGCATCATCATCACCTGCTTTGACGTTGCCTTCGGCTTAACCTGCCATTATTACGCAAAGCAGCACCAGATTACCACCGTCAATCTGACAACCACCTTTCTCAAGCCCGTATTTCTGGGCGATGTAGTGGAATACCGCGTGCGGATTACCCATCTAGGGCGGACGCTCGTCAGCATGATGGCAGAAGGACATGTGAACCGCAAGGGGAAGGATGTCCTCATCGGAACAGCAACCGCTACGTTTATGAAATTAGATAAAACATTCGATCATCCAATTTAATATAAATTGAAAACCTCGGGGAATCCCTCGAGGTTTCTTTTTATTTCGACTTAGCAAGGCTTCGCCGGTATGTATTCCAGTAAATCCTCTGTTGTGCAGTCCAGTGCATAGCAGATACGCGCGAGGATATCCAGATCCATTTTTTCCAGCTCCCCCTGATACCATTTATTCACAACCTCAAAGCGTGCATCAATCCGTTTGGCAAGCTGATTGCGCGTGATGTCTCTTTCCTCCATAATTTCTCTCAAATGCAGTGCAATATGCCCATAATCGGCACGAATGAGAATCCCTTTTTCCTTCATGCGGCTTTCCCCCTCCATGGTGTTTCGTTACGTTCTATATGGTAACGATTATAAACCGCAGATGGGAAAATTTCAAGCCGATTCCACGGCGTTTTTGCGAATCCGAATCAGAATTTCACAGCAATCGGCATCCTGCTTATCCTCATAGACCACATCCACACCCGAACGGCGGATGACCTCAACGCTTTGCTTGATGGTATTGGTGAACAGGCGAAAATCAGAGGAACGGACATAGCGTTTTTCCTTCTGCTCGCCCTTTTCTGGGAAACGGGGGCGCATCTGCTCCAAGGTTGCCTCGACGAGCTCCTCTGTTTTTTTCACGTTCATTTCCTCCTGTATCATCTGTGCGAGGACGAACAGGCGGCTTTCCTCATCGGGCAGCTTCAACAGGGCGCGCGCGTGGCGTTCGGTAAAATGATGCTCCAGCAGGAGTTTTTTGACGCTGTCCTCCAGCTTGAGAATCCGCAGCTTATTGGCAATCGAGGACTGGCTTTTGGAAAGCTTTGCCGCAAGCTCCTCCTGTGTCAGTCCGTAGTCCTCCATCATATTACGATAGCCCTCCGCCTCCTCCAAAAAGCTGAGGTTCTGGCGTTGGATATTTTCGATGAATGCCATCACGGCGCTATCGCTGTCGCTGACCTGCATGAGGATTGCAGGAATGGTTTCCAGACCTGCCAGTTCAGCGGCGCGCAGGCGGCGTTCCCCGGCGACCAGCTCATAGGCACCGCCGCTCATTTTACGGACGGTAATCGGCTGCAAAATGCCATAGGCACGGATGCTGTCCGCCAGCTCCTCCAGTGCGGCGCGGTTGAAGTATTTCCGCGGCTGATAGGGGTTAGAGCGGATTTTATGTATGGGCAGCTGAAAGACCACCTTATCCTTTTTGAGCCGCATTTCCGAAAATTTCAAAACCTCCATATTTTTACCTCCTTTAAGACCTTGGGGCTTTGCCCCAACACCCCACCAGAGGGTAACCCTCTGGACTCTATTTGCACAAAATATTTCATATTTTGTGCGTGGGAAAGATTGGGAAAGATTGGGAAATATTTTATTTCTTCATCAATAGCTTTATTTCTTGTTTTTTTCATAATATCACAGCAAAATTCCGCTTGGAGAAAAACCATTCCACAAAAAAAAGCCCATATCGACACAAACCGTGCCGACAAAGGCTTTTTCAGACTCAACTAAGAGGTTCCTTTTTAATTTTCCCTGCATTTCGGGGGTATTTTTTCGGGGTAGGTGCGATTTTTTCGATGAACACAAGCTTATGGGACAAATCGGTATGGGGAATCGCAACATCCTTAATTTCTACCAATCTGCCGCCCAGCTTTTTCAGTGCGCCCTTTGCCTGCTCTGCCTCTGCCGCGGCATCGGGGCCCTTCAGTGCCGCAAGCCTGCCGCCGACCTTAATAAAAGGCAGGCAATATTCCGCCAGAACAGAAAGATTTGCAACTGCGCGTGAAACGCACAAATCGAACCCTTCACGGTACTGCGGGTTCTGTCCGCCATCCTCCGCACGGCTATGGACATAGTGGACACCCTCCAGACCAAGCTGACTGCCGACCTCCTGCAAAAAGCCGATGCGCTTCTGCAAGGAATCCAGAAGGGTCAGTTCAATTTCAGGGCAGGCAATTTTTACAGGAATCCCCGGAAAGCCTGCACCTGTGCCGACATCAATCACGCGCATGCCGTCCCTCCATTCCACGCAGGGAACAAGGCTCAGGCAATCGGCAAAATGCTTCAGCACCACCTCACGCGGCTCGGTGATAGCAGTCAGGTTCATTTTTTCATTCCATTCAATTAATAAATTCATGTATTTATAAAATTGTTCAATTTTGGCAATTTTAAGATTTCAAAAATATTTTATAATGTTTTAAGAATGAACGCCATGGGTTCAAAAATACTCTTTGGAGGCATATATGAAACA
>QWBY01002613.1_pt1 | contig 11295 bp, 7 predicted proteins | sample 1972471 | NCBI WGS metagenome assembly QWBY01 (sample SAMN09866722, study PRJNA288562) | Human gut metagenome isolate term6_stool, whole genome shotgun sequencing...
TGGCTGGTGTAGAGGAAGTGACCGTCGTGGCTGAGGGCAATGTGTCCCCCGCTCTTCCCCGTGCGGTGGGTGGATATGCGCTGGATCTCAGTCAGTACGCCGTTGTCGTTGCGGTAGACAAAGATCTGAGGAGTGAATTCGCAGACGACGTAAGCAAACTTGTCGTTCTTACTGAGGATGATATGCCGGGGACCGGAGCCCTTGGGGAGTGTGATCTGATTGGCATCAAGGGTGATCGGCGGCGTATCGGTGTGGATGCCGAAGTGGAGGACCTTATCCAGTCCCAGATCGGTAGCAAAGAGCTGCGAGCCGTCCGACGTGAAGTAGACCGAGTGGGGGTGAGACACGCCCTTATCCCCTATCTGAATATGCCAGTCTACCGGTGCCAGCATACCCTTGCTGTCACTCTCCGTGAGGCTTATGCTCCCTCCTGCATAGTTGGCCGACACCACATAGGAGCCGTTGGTGGCTACATAGGTGGGACCCTCTCCTATGGTGTAGGTCTTGCTGAGGAGGCTAAGCTCACCGCTACTGGGATCAAGCTTGTAGGAGGAGAGCGTCGACTCACGCTCCGTCTCGTTGGTCACAAAGAGCGTGCGGCGATCCTTACCGAGCACCATAAAGGAAGGCGAAGCCGCCGAGACTGTACCGGTATGCTCCATAGCCATAGTGACCGGATGAATCGTAAAGCTCTGTATCTCCCCTTCCTCAGGAGTACTTCCGAGCGATCCGACAAGCATGACGTAGTGATGATCCGTTATAGTCTCCGTAGCCTCATCTCCATACTCATGGGTGGTCTGACGGAGCAGCCCGCAGCCGGTGGTGAGGAAGGCGGCAAGCGAAGCGACGATGACAGGACGAAGTATCTTGGCGTAAGTATTCATATTTATCTCGATTGGACTATTTATCATCTCTTCTCACCTGGGTGCGACGAGCAGCCAGATCCCTCAGGTCGAGGAAGTTCTTAGCGGTATCAAACTGGTCAGCCGCGTGGTACGAGGAGCGCACCAGCGGTCCACTCTCCACATGCTTGAGACCGATCGCCCTACCCTCCTCGGCATAGACCCTGAAGCGGTCCGGGTGGATGTACTCCACGACAGGGATATGCTGGCGCGTGGGACGCAGGTACTGACCGATGGTCATCGTCTGCACGCCTACATCGTAGCAGTCGCGCATCGTCTCCAGCACCTCCTCCTCTGTCTCGCCGAGCCCAAGCATAATGCCGGTCTTAGCGATGAAGCCCTGGTCAGCTATGTGTCTCAGCACGTCAAGGCTCCCATCGTAGGTTGCCCGGTAGCGGACATGCGGGGTCAGGCGTCGGACGGTCTCCACATTATGGCCCACCACATCAGGACCCGCCTCGAGGACTGTATCGACAGCACTCATGTCCCATCTGAAGTCCGGTATCAGCACCTCGATCTTTGTCTCCGGTGAGAGCCGACGGATGGCACGGACCGTCTCGGCCCAGTGTGCTGCGCCACTGTCCTCCAAATCATCGCGATCCACCGAGGTGACGACGGCGTAGCTGAGCCCCATCTCGCGGACGCTTCGAGCTACAGACTCCGGCTCGTCAGGATTGAGAGCCGGCGGCTTACTCATGTAAGCGGTGGCGCAGAAGCGGCAGCGCCGGGTGCAGTAGTTTCCCCCGATCATAAAAGTGGCAGTGCCGTGACTCCAGCACTCCGCCCGATTGGGGCACTTACCGCTGGCGCAGATCGTATGTAGCCCGCCAGAGGTGATGGTGTGGGAGGTATGGCTGTAGCTGTCGGTACTGCTGAGATCGATCTTCAGCCAGGCCGGCTTACGTGGTTCGTCTCTCATCATGGACGAAGGTGGGTAATGAAGTGATCGGTGATCTGGCGGTAGAGGTGATTGCGGGTATTTCCACCGTAGATACCGTGATTCTTGTCCGGATAAACGAGCATCCGGAAGTCCTTGTCCGCCTCCACAAGGGCGGGGACGAGGTGCATCGTATTCTGGAAGTGGACGTTGTCATCCGCCGTACCGTGGCAGATCAGCAGTGCGCCCTCCATCCCCTTGATATAGGTTGCGACAGAGGTCTGATCGTAGCCCTTAGGGTTCTCCTGCGGAGTACGCATGTACCGCTCGGTGTAAATGGTGTCGTAGAGGCGCCAGTCGTAGGGCGGAGCGACAGCGACACCGGCACGGAAGGTCCCCTTGCCGCGTGCCATCGTCATCAGGACATTGTACCCGCCGAAGCTCCAGCCGAAGATACCGATCCGGTCACCATCGACGTAGGGCAGCTTCCCGAGCGCATGCGCCGCCTCGATCTGATCCTGACTCTCGAGATATCCCATGCGGAGGTAGGTGCACTTCTCGAAGTCACTACCACGACCTCCCGTACCGCGACCGTCTATGCAGGCAACGACGAAGCCCTGAGTGGTGAGGTACTCCTCCCAGCCGAAGGAGAAGTCATTGAGCGCCGACTGCGATCCGGGACCGCTGTACTGCGTCATCACGACCGGGTAGCGCACCCCCTCTCTGTAGTCAGTCGGGCGCATCACCCAGCCATTGAGCCGCTGACCACTCTCAGTCTCCAGGGTGATAAACTCTCTCTTGCCGTAGGTGAGCGGGGCGATCCGCTTGGCGAGTGCAGCATTGTCCTCCAGCACCCGAAGCTCCTTCCCGTCCTTGGTACGGTGAATGGTGTAGCGCGGCACCTCAGTAGCGGAGGAGTGGCTCAGCAGGTAGAAGCTCATATCGTCGCTGAAGGTGACATCGCTCGTCCCCGACTCCGGAGAGAGGAGGCGGGTGCGCCCCCTTGCATCCCTCGCCACCACGACCCGATCCATCGGCGTGGGTGAGGCAAGCCGGTAGTAGATCTCTCCCGATGGCGATACGCCATAGAGCTCCTCCACATCGGCATCCTCATCCGTCAGCCGTCCGGCGAGGTTGCCCTCGGGGGTATACTTGTAGACTCTCGGACGACCGTCCCGCTCGCTGACGAGGTACGCTGCCGAGGGCGTGATCTGCATCTGCAGCACCTCCGCATGCTCATCTATATACTTGTCGTCCTTGTCCTGCAGCCAGAGTCTGGCGATGCGGCTACCAGGATTGACCCGATAGATACGGAGGTCGTTCTGATTGCGATTGAGGGTAAAGACATAGAGCTGCTCGCCCTCAAATCCGAGCCTCGGGATGTAGAGCTCCTCCTCGCCCAGCTCCTTCTCCATGATCGGCACATTGCGCCGATTGTCCACCTCGTAGAGCCAGAGGGAGACCTTAGAGTTCTCCTCCCCTGCCTTGGGGTACTTATAGGAGTAGATATAGGGATAGTCGCTCTTGCCATACATCGTCATACCGATCATCTTGACGGCGCTCTCGTCAGTCTTGGCATAAGAGAGGTACTTGCTATCCGGGCTCCAGCTCAGCAGGCGGGTCAAATAGAGCTCCTCCTCGTAGACCCAGTCGGTCACGCCATTCATCACGTGATTGCGCTTCCCGTCGGTCGTCACCCTGACCTCCGTGTCGTAGTCAAACTTCTTTATGTACAGGTCATTGTCGATCACATAGGCACACATCTTACCATCTGGGGAGAAGGTGGGGATCCGCACCTGCCCCTTAGTCTCATTGAGGGGAGAGATCATATTGCGCCGTACATCGTAGTGGTACGCCGTATAGGAGCGACTACGCCGGTAGATCGGCGTCGTCTCCCGCAGGATGATCATATGGAAGCCATTGTCGCTGATGAGATAGTCGTCAAAGGTCTCGAAGGAGCACTCCCGTGCCTTGGCGGTATCGAAGAGTATCGCCTCCTCCTTCCCGGTCGCATACGAGTAGCGCACCACCCGCTTATGGTCCGGACTAATCACCGTGAAGGAGTTGCCGTCGCCACGGAGGGAGCGGAAGCCGCTGCCTGCGCTGCGAGGGTAGTAGACCCCGCGATTGATGTCCGGTAGCGTGAGGCGACCGGACTTTTCCTGAGCAACTGCGGGCATACTGCCGACCATCATAGCGACAGCTGCCACACCGATAAGGATCTGTGATAGCTTCATGAGTAAGGTACTTGAGGTAAGCTGTTCGTTCTTTTCATGTCTCGCAAATATACCTTTTTCTCTCGTCCCCTATCGTAAGGGAGCTCTACAAGATCAGAAAAACGCACTCGGACTATAGGCAGATGGTGTCTGCAAACTAATACCGGTATTAGTGATCACTATAGTCGGTATTAGTCGACACTATTACCGGTAATAGTTAAGTCTAATACCGGTAACAGAAATGGAGGAGTGGTAACTGCTGGCTTCCAGGCCGGTGTAGGCGTGTCTCTGGAGTCCTCAGCGGGACCATAGTTCCGATGGCTATTCCTTGTGCGTTTGTTCTACCTCCCCAGCCCGTGGCAAAAGAGCTCATGACCTGAGCATTTGTGGAGGTGGGAGAAAAATTGGAACTTTGTGTCAGCCTGCCACAGACGTCTGTGGCATGAACTTCGTGCAACTAACTATGAATAAGATACTCCCTCTCCTAACGGCGAGTCTCCTCGGGGGGCTCTGCCTCTCTGCCTCTGCTCAGAGCGACAAGACGACCACCACCGACCCTCATCTCGCTACCTCTCGAGCCATTGATATATACAGGAGTGTGCTGGGTAATGTCTCCACGCTCTACGTCGATACCTTTGATATGGAGAAGGTGACCGCCCAGGGACTCAATATGACGCTCTCTCAGCTGGATCCTTACACCAATTTTTTCCCTGAGACAGATCGGGCGGACTTTGCCTTCATGACCACGGGTGAGTATGGCGGCATCGGCGCCTATATCCTGCAGGTGGACTCAGTGGTCTACGTGCGGGAGCCTATGCCGGGCTCTCCGGCCGCTAAGGCGGGACTGAGACCGGGAGATGCTTTCCTCGAGATCGACGGCAAGAGCGTCGTACCGGGGACGTCGTCCCTGATCAGCAATAAGCTGAAGGGACCGATCGACACCGATGTGCAGGTCTGTATCCTCCCTGTCGGGCAGACCGATCCGGTGGAGAAGACGCTGACGCGAGCTAATGTGGTGGTGGACCAGGTGGTCTACAGCGCCATCTATGGCGATCGCATCGGGTACATTAGGCTAAGCTCCTTTACCGACAAGAGTGCTGCTGACGTGCGGCGTGCCTACGAGCGGCTGAGCAGCTCGGGGAAGCTTAAGGGACTGGTGCTCGACCTCCGAGGAAATACCGGCGGCGTGCTGGACGGCGCGATAGATATCGTGGGGATGTTTGTCCCCAAGGGGACTAAAGTGATGGAGACCAAGGGTCGTCTGCCCCAGTCCGGGCAGGAGTACCGGACTTCGGCTGACCCGATCAGCCTAGACCTCCCTCTGACCGTGCTGATTAATGGCTCCTCCGCCTCTGCCAGCGAGATCGTCGCCGGCTCTCTGCAGGATCTGGACAGAGCCGTACTGATAGGGAGTAAGAGCTTCGGGAAGGGTCTGGTGCAGTCGACCCGTCCCACCCCTTACAACGGTATCCTCAAGGTAACGGTGGCACGATACTACATCCCGAGCGGACGATGCATCCAGCAACTGGACTACAGCCACCGCAATCCCGATGGCTCGGTGGCAGCCGTACCGGATAGTCTCACGAAGACCTTCCACACCGCTGCCGGTCGTATCGTGCGTGACGGCGGCGGCATACGACCTGACATTAAGGTGGAGGACGAGGTACTCACGGAGCCCATTCTCTCACTCTCTCGTAAGGGGACGCTTTTCCGATACGCCACCCGGCTCGCCGCCGAGCGCCCTGCCCCTAAGAGTAGCCGAGAGATCAGCGTCAATGCAAACGACTACGAGGCTCTGGTGGACACGCTGGAGGCCAGCCACTTCACCTACGGTGAGATGAGTGCCAAGGCACTCGAGCAGCTGAGAGAGCTGGCTGACTTTGAGGGCTATGCTGAGGGGAGTAAGGCTGAGTTTGATGCACTGAAGGCAAAGCTGACCCCTTCGCTTCGGAGGGACATAGCACCGCACAAGGAGCTGGTGCTGGATCTGCTGCGAGGGGAGATGGCGATGTACTACTTCGGCTCCCAGGGCTACTATGCGGTGATGATGGAGACTGATCCCTCGCTGAGGGAGGCGGTAAAGCTGCTGGAGGAGCCGCAGAGATACCGTGAGCTACTCACTCCTAAGGGCAAGAGCGATGGCAAGGAATAAGGGCGGACTGGTCTACTCGACCGGTAAGGAGACGATGGCTTCGCTCCTCAAGGGACTCTCCCTGGGGGATCAGGAGGAGACGCTCCCGAAGGAAGATCAGGAGCTCAGGGTGCGGATCGAGCGGAAAGGACGCAAGGGGAAGACAGTGACGCTGATCAGTGGCTTCGTCGGACAGACTGCCGATCTGGAGGAGCTGGGCAAGGAGCTAAAAGCAAAGTGTGGCATCGGGGGGAGTGTCAAGGAGGGAGAGATCATTCTCCAGGGGGAGCTGGTCGAGAGGGTGGTCGCGCTCCTGAGAGAGATGGGATATACGAGGACGCGAGGATAGTAATGAACAGGAAGACACTCACGGTATACTCTGCCTCTGCAGGAAGTGGCAAGACATACAACTTGGTCAAGGAATTTCTGCTGCTCCTTTTTCTTAATCACTATGCCCCACACTCAGATCTCGGAGAACGCAATCTGAGATCTGAGCTAAGGGGAGAGCCCTACTTTGGATTCCAGGGGATCTTAGGTGTCACCTTTACGAAGAAAGCAACCCTGGAGCTGAAGCAGAGGATCCTCCGAGAGCTGATCCGCCTGAGCGAGGTGAAGACGGGCACGGCGATCACCGGCATCTCTAAGGATGTCATCAAGGAGCTGAGCGGACTGGTCGGTAAGACTAAGCAAGAGCTGAGTAGTGAGCTGCCGCCCCTCAGCAAGCACGCTGTAAAGCAGATCCTTGAGGACTACAGCCACTTCAATGTCCGGACCATTGACTCATTCTTCCAGGAGGTGCTCCGATCACTGCGTCACGAGATCACAGGTCAGAGCGTCTCCGGCTCATACCAGATCGAGCTGAATGTGGAGGAGGCTGTCAACCTCGCCATCGATAACCTAAAGCTCGAGATGGACGCCGACACTTACGGCGAGATATCCAAGGTGGTACTGACCTTACAAAACAGCTCGATCGGCAAGGAGAAGCAGGTGGACCCCTTCAAGGAAATCGCTGACATTGCTAAGCACCTCATCAATGGCGATGAGTGGGAGCAGATGAGAGACCTGCTCAAAGTCAACAGCGTGCCAGAAATTCAGAGACAGATAGATCAAGTCATCTATGATACGGAGAAGGAGTTTGAGAAGATCGTAGCGATCGGTCAGCAGCTACGGGGGTATGAACTGTCGAGATGGAAGACAAAAATCGACATGCTGCTGAGCACCGAAGACATTATATCCGGCTTCGTCGATGGTAAACTGACAAGCGAGGAGGTGAATACATGGGAGCTGACCAAGAAGCAATCTAACTTAGCAGACACGGTCTATCCTCTGAGGTCTCAGGTGAGTAAATTGCTCGATGAGGATAAGATGAGGACATACATCTCAGCCTGTCTTCTCTCAGACTACCTTCCCTATCTATCTGTGCTTACTGAGATGGTACGCGCCGTAGAGGAGTATGAGCATCAGAATCACCTGCTCCTTATTCCCAGGATTAATCAACTCCTTGATCAGATCATAGACGGAGACGACACCCCCTTTGTCTACGACCGAGTGGGTGTGCGACTGCACCACTTTGTAATCGATGAGTTTCAGGACACCTCCAGGCTGCAGTGGTCCAACTTCCGACCGCTCATCGACGAGGCTCGCAGCAGCGGACACGAGAATTTCGTCGTCGGTGATGCCAAGCAGAGTATCTATGCCTTCCGCGGGACAGACAGCAGCAACTTCATCAACCTGGTGGATAAGAGCAAAACCGGATCCGATAACACCTCAGAGGTTATCAATCTGCCTAATAACTGGCGAAGCGACGAGAGGATCATCTCCTTTAATAACGAGTTCTTTGCAGACATCTATAATTATAATGGCTACTACACAGAGGAGTACGCCACCGACCTGACTCAGCTTCATGAGACGGTATACGAGAGGGAAAATGTAGAGCAACAAGTCCCCGATCAGAAGAAAGGCACAGGCTCCGGGTACGTCGAGATCTCCGTCCTACCGGATAATAAAAAGGACGAGAGCATACCCGATGTCGAGACCTACCTTCACAGCTGTCTCAAGGATCTCTTCGCTCGCGGGTATCAGCCGGGAGACATTGCGATCCTATCTCGGGGTAATAAAGAGTGTGCCGAGGTCGCCACATGGCTGACCGAGTGGGCTGCTGAGGAAGATGAAGAAGCAGGTAAGTATGACTTTGTGAGCAAGAGCGCCCTCAGCCTGACCAGCTCTGTCGTGATTCGTCTCCTTAGGACTCTGATCCGGGCTCTCTCATCCCCCTCTCCTCAGAGTGAGAAGCTGCTGAGGCTGATGATTCAGTCCTTTGCACGCAGCAGAGATCTTGAGAGCGGCGAGCAGCAAGTGGAGTCGCTCTACAATAGCCTTATGGACCTCTCCACCACCGGTCTGTCTGTCTATGAGTTTCTCCTCAGAGCTATTGATCTCCTCGGTGAGCTGCCGGTCGAGGAAAGACTCTATGTCAATTCCTTTATCGATCTAGCTTATTCATACAGCAGGCGGAGTCCGGATCTGTCGATTCGGCAATTTGACGACTGGCTGGACCAAAGGATAGATAATGCTAAGGTCGATATGGGGAGCGGCGAGCTAAACCGCATCAATGTCCTGACGATACACGATGCAAAAGGGTTAGAGTTTCCCGTCGTCATACTCCCATTCGCTGACTGGGACATCTACTCGACGAATAGAAGAAAGAGGGATCTCCGTCTGATCCGGATCGCAGAGGATGATCCTAATCTATCCTCAGATCTTAAGCCGGGCATCTATCTGATCGACATGAACGATAGGAAGCGGGGACTAGCGAGCAGTCTGGCACCTATCTATGAGGCAGCGAGAGAATCGAGCTACATGGAGGAGACCAATATCCTGTATGTCGCTTTTACCAGAGCTGTCAGCGAGCTCCATGTCTTCACAAAGCCAACATCCGAAAGTGGCAAGGTGCTCAAGATAAATAATATCATCCTAGATCGTATGAACAAATTAGGCGACCTTAGAGGTGATCTTATCAAAGAGGAGCGTCAAGGCATCCCGGTGTGGCGGAGCAACGTAACAGAGAAGCCACAACGGAAACAGGAAGATGGAGCAACCACGCCGAGCCATAATCAGACGACCCTCGACAGTCTCGTAAGCATTGTGGACCTGGAGGATCTAAAGGTAAGAGATGAGTATGCGGATGAGAAGACTGACTTCGGCATCCTCATCCACAGGCTGATGGCGTCGGTCTACAGCAAGGAGGACGTCAAGCCCCTGCTCGACAAGCTCCACCAGAGCGGCAGGATAAACTCCGAGGACTACCAGACCCTGCTGCAAAACTTCTCCGCTGCGATGGATGATCTCACCTATGCCTCCTGGTTTCCACCCAGGGGTGAAGCAGTTGTGCGGACAGAGGCGACCCTATTTGACTCAAAGAGCAATCAGGAGCAGCGTCCGGACCGCATAGTGATCCGGAGCGATAGCGAGGGGAAGCGCCAAGGCGTGATCATCGACTACAAGCTCGGCGAAGACCCAAGCTCCATACCCGACGCTTATAGCCGACAGGTCCGGAGGTATGTCGAACAGCTCCGCAAGAGTGGTGTGGAGGAGGTGACCGGATATTTGTGGTACCTTCGCAGTCCTAATGGTATAATAAAGGTGTGCTGATGAGTACGACAACATTACTGGGACTGACATTAGACGAACTGACCTCCCTCGTGCAGGAACTCGGGGAGCCGAAGTACCGGGCGAAGCAGCTCGCTGAATGGCTCTACGTCAAGCGTGCCACCACCCTCGATGAGATGACCAATCTCCCCAAGGCACTCCGGGCTAAGCTGGAGGAGACCTGTACCATCGGTCGCAGCCCGGTCGCTCTCACACAGGTGTCCCGGGATGAGACAGAGAAGTACCTCTTCCGCAAGCTGGATCGTCCGGAGCAGACCTTTGAGACCGTCTATATCCCTGAGGAGGATGGTCGGGCAACGCTCTGCATCTCCTCCCAGGTGGGCTGTCGAATGGGGTGCCGCTTCTGCGCCACAGGGCAGATGGGATTTCATGGGCATCTTACCCCGGCTGATGTGATCAATCAGGTACTCAGTGTGCCCCACTCTGACGCCCTCACCAACGTCGTCTTTATGGGAATGGGCGAACCGCTGGATAACTACAAGGTGGTCGCCTCCGTGCTGGAGATCATGGCTTCCTCGATGAGCAGCGGGCCAATCTGGCGGTTAGTCTCCACAGTCCCTTCCCCGAGGAGCGGGCTGAGATAATGCCTGTGGAGGGGCTCTTTCCCATTGAGGAGGTAATCGAGACCTTGGGTAAGTACGACTTCTCCGGTCAGCGGAGACTATCCTTTGAGTACATCGTCTTCGGCGGGCTCAATGACGACCTCCGCCATGCTAAGGCACTGGTGGAGCTGATCCGTCCTCTCCGATCCCGGGTCAATCTGATCCCCTACCACCCGATCGACGGACTACCCTATCACGCCTCGGACCGGGCGGTGATCGATCGCTTCGCAGAGTACCTCAATGCCCACGGTGTCATCGCCACGATACGCCGGTCCCGCGGCCAGGACATAGATGCTGCGTGCGGCATGCTCTCCACACTTAAGCCACTCTCTTAGTCACTAATGAGAGAGGCAAAGGATCTCACCGACGGACCTATCGGCAAGCAGATCGTAGCGCTGGCGCTACCGATCCTGGGGAGCTCATTTACCCTGATGCTCTACAGCTTCGTCGACATGGCGTGGCTTGGTCGGCTGAGCAGCCAGACGGTAGCGGCCTCCGGGGCAGCATCGATATTTACCTGGCTTGTCACCTGCTTCACACTCATTACGAAGGTGGGGGCAGAGGTGACTGTGGCAAATGGGATCGGGCGAAAGGACGAGCGGGCAGCGGCGGACTTTGCCGCGCACAATATCACGCTGGCGCTCTACCTCGGTCTCACCACATCGCTCGTCTTTGCTCTCTTCACCGAGTCCTTCATCGGGTTTTATGGACTGGAGGCGCCGGTAGATCGGTATGCGACCGACTATCTGAGGATCTGCGCACTGGGCTTCCCCTTCATCTTTCTGAGCAATGCTCTCATCGGCATCTACAACGCCTCCGGACTCTCCAAGATCCCCTTTGTGGTCAATGTAATCGGCCTGGGGCTCAATATGCTCCTCGACCCTATACTGATCTTTGT
>QWBY01002236.1_pt1 | contig 11284 bp, 9 predicted proteins | sample 1972471 | NCBI WGS metagenome assembly QWBY01 (sample SAMN09866722, study PRJNA288562) | Human gut metagenome isolate term6_stool, whole genome shotgun sequencing...
TGCCAGATCAAAGGGGTAGACAGCAAGCGTCACACACTGGCGATCATGTGTCAAGACCTTGGCGAGGTGGCCCAGTATGCTAAGCTGGGGAATGAGACTTTTGCCCTGATGAAGTCGGGTAAGTACGAGCCAGCTACCTATATATTGCCTCCGACGACGACTCTGCCGACACCTTTTCGCCAACGCAAGGAGGTGGGGGTGCAGCTATGCAAGCATCCCGTGACGCGTATCATATTGGAGGAGCTGGAGGCTCCGCTCCTGACGGGCTCTCTGCCAGACCTGCCAGAGGGATACGACATGAACTACCTGACTGATCCTGAGCTCATCGAGGAGTACTATGGACATCAGGTAGATCTGATCATCGATGGGGGCGTGGCTCCTGGCGGTCATGGTGCGATCATCGACTGCACGGGCGAGACGCCACAACTGCTCCGTGAGGGTACTATCTAAAGCTCTATAGGCAATACCATATATGTTTCATTCGCACCAGCAGCTTCCTACACTCTTAGTCGCCTTCCTGCTCCTAATCCTAGGTGCTGTGGGGTGTGCCAAGCAATCTTCGCCAGAGGGTGGTCCTTACGATATGACCCCGCCTCGGGTAGTGCGTTGCACGCCTGAGATGGGGAGTACGAATGTTACATCACATCGTGTGCGCATCACCTTCGATGAGTACATACAGCTAGAGCGAGGCGAGGATAAGATAATCTATTCGCCACCACAGCGCATTCCACCGAAGGCTTTGGTCAATCAGAAGCAGCTGGTCATCACTTACCAAGATAGCCTTATTGCCAACACGACCTACACGATCAACTTCAATCGTGCGATCAAGGACTACAACGAGGGTAACTACATCGAGCAGTATGTCTATGCCTTTAGTACGGGCGACTACCTAGACACGATGCAAGTAGCGGGGCTGGTACTTGATGCCTACACACTACAGCCGGTGCCTCGTATCCTGGCGGGTATCTACGCTACACCGCTTCCGGCGGACACGCTAGACCGGCCAATGACCCGCATGACCTATACGGACGACCAGGGGCACTTTACCCTACAAAATGTACGAGATGGTGCTTACTACGCTATCGCGCTCGTTGATATGGACCGTAGCTATAGCTACAACGCTCCGAACGAGAGCTTTGCGATCACGACCGACAGCTTCCGTACTGAGGTGGTACACGGTTCGGCTTTCATCCCCGCCAAGGAGACAAAGGTGGACTCACTTAGGAATGCTCCCGACTCACTGCAAAGTGCAGTCGACTCGCTTGGAGCGTCTGCAGATAGTTTGCTCACCAAGGAGGCAGCTCCTACGACAGCGACAGACAGTACTGCAACGTCAGCAGACAGCGTCTCGCCTTACGTTTATCTGCCCAACGATCTGGTGCTCCTCTTGACACGCCCGAAGACGAATATTATCCGCCTCGAGAGACTTACGAGACGGGACTCGATGTCGCTCATGGCGACTTTTACAGAGCCTCTTGATACGTTGCCCCAGCTTACAATCCTCTCACCAAGCTACCTTACGAGTACAACGAGCTACTACCCTGATCTCTCGACAGATCGTAAGAGTCTCGTCTACTGGCTCTCGCCTCACGACTCACTAGCGAGAGACTCTGTCGTGGTGGCTTTTGCCTATCCTACGACCGACTCGATCGGTAGTCCGATCAATAAGCTTGACACGATGACGCTACAAGCGCCTAGAGTGCATGCTGCCAAGGCTAAAGCTAGTCCAAAGAAGCAACCGAAGATCGCAGCTCCTCAGACGGCTACCGACAGCCTTACTCTGACGAGTGACTCCACGGCTCTAGCAGACCCGAAGAATGATCTAAAAGCTATCACGATCCTTTCACTCGATAATATCAATAAAGAGACGACCCGCGACTCCCTTTGGATTAGCTATGACATGCCTATCTTGGGCATTGACACGACGCTGGTACAGCTTGCTAAGTTGGTCGATTCGGTGCCACAGCCGATCTCCTGCCAGTTACGGCCGGATAGCATACGACGCTGCCGATGGTTGGTAGACTTTGCCAAAGAGCCTGGTACTACTTATCGACTCATGGTAGATACCGCTGCCCTAACGGGACTCTATGGCGGTGTCAGTGCACCAGCACAGAAAGATCTCAAGATCGCCTCCGAGACCGAGCTAGGCTCTCTCTCTGTCACGCTCACGGGGCACCCTACGGATAGTCCGCTCTACGTCTACCTACTCAGTAGTAAGGAGGAAATACTGGCGACTGCTCAGCCCGACAGTGCAGGCATAGTGACCTTTACGGAGCTGGCTCCTGGAGCATACTTCCTCAAGCTTTATGTGGACCTTAATAGCAATGGTACGTGGGATGGGGGCGTCTACCCAGCGACTCCTCCTGAGCCTGTGCGCTATCTACCTCAGACGGTAAATGTACAAGCGCGCTTTGCCACAGAGCAGACGTGGGCATACGATGGTACGCCCCTAGCTGAGCAACGCCCGAAAGAATTGGAAGGTGATAAGCAAGCGGAGGGAGATGGTAATCGCGCTAAGCCGGAGACACAAAAGCGAGATCTCAACGTCGAATACGCTCAGCGTATGCGAGAGCGCTACGGCAAGCGCTGGAACCCGACAGATCGTGAGCGTAAAATCATGGGACTCCCCTCACGTGCCGAGGAGCGAGAGGCGCGAGCGCGTGGCGAAAATGTAGAGATAGGCGCTCCTCCCAAGGAGCAAGAGAAGGGTCAAGACAACAAGCAGAGTAAGCCCCAGACGCAACCGCTCGGCACAGGGAGTGGCTCGCCCCTCCGCACCAATCCAACCCAGACCAATCCATCGACGACTCGACAATCTGCTGGACAGCTACAAAATCGCTCTCAGAAGGTCTCTCGCTAAAGGTTTTTACCTAGGAAATGAGGGGATCACTCCATCATAGCGTAGACCAACGTATGCTGGAGGGGAGGCAATGCTACGAAGAGCTGATCGGGCGTGAGAGGCTTGATGAGCCGGTCGATAGGACGTGGTGCGAAGAGTAGCTGGCGACGCTGGCGCAAGACACAGTAGCGACCGCTGTTCACAGGGATCTGCTCATCGAGTAAGTCAAAGACGATACGCTGCTCATCGTGATAGAGCGCAGCGGGGTGGAGCTGATCCTCTTCTAGCAAGCCTAGCTCGACAGCCCACATCAGTAGCTCAGCGATACGCAGTGGACGCAGCATGCCAAAGGGAGCGGATAAGTCAAAGGTGCCGTCAGCTAGCTCCTCCGCAGAGGGTATAGCGAGGACGCTTTGCGTTTTTCCCTCGGCATCTCTATAATAGTAATAGGTCTTTTCTCCGATCGTGCCGATGCCACCGCCCTCGAGTGCTAAGCTCTCTCGGAGCGTGCGCCACTGATGGTAGCTATGTGCGACCGTAGGATACTGCTCGGCGAGTGTAGCCTGCCAATGACGGTAGCGCTGCCAAGCCTCACTAGATGGAAGGTCGGAGAGCTTTTCTTGCAATGTAGGGGTATGGCGCTTGCCATAGAGCGTGGCATAGCCCATCTTGCGATAGAACTGGTAGAGCCACTCCTCGGCTGGTATGAGGAAGGCGCAAAGACAACCCTCCCGCCACATCTGCTGGTGGCTCGCTCGCATAAGGTACTGTACGAATCCTTTGCCTCGCTGGTCGCTCTCGGTAGCTGCTCCCGATATGTAGCCAGCGCGCCACCACTGGTCGCGGTAACGCATCAGATAAGGAAGGTACTGCACATGACTGAGCGCACAGCTCTGGTCTAGAGCGGTCAGTAGATGGGTGCGATGTGGGTCAAAGGTGGTACGACTGTAGAGCGCGATGAAGTCTTCGCTATCCCCAAAGGTGGTGCTCCAGATCTCTTCGTAGAGTCGTTGCTGCTCAGACTTTAGTCTCATGCTTAGGACTCGAGCTCGCCAGCCCACTCTGGGCGACGCCATACACAAGTGTGCTTCACGAGGCGTACCTCAGGATGGTAAGACTCTTTCGCACGGCGTAAGCCAGGCAGACCGAGATCTTCCTCTCTATTTACATAAGTATATTGCTCAGGAATGCTGCGAGCGAACTCACGGTTGATGATCGTATAGGCTCCGTCGATGTCGGTGCGTGCCTTCTCGATATGTACGTCGAAGGTATCCTCCGTGATAGGCGAGCCAAGGGTAAAAGCAACGATCTCACCACCAATCTCGATCATACCGCCACGCATTTCTAGAGCCTCGTAGTTGTCGAGGAAGCGCTGTATGACCTTTCGCTCCATACGTAGGCTGGGGTCAGGCTCGCCCGTCTCCTCGGCATGTGCCAGCCACTCATCGGCAAAGTGTGCCACGCGCTCTAGATCGTCTGTCGTGATGGGGAGGTAGCGGTAGTCAGGGTAGGTCGCTTCGAAGCGGTTAATGTGATTGCGCTTCGACTGAAGCTTCTTGCCATTGAGCCGTGCGAGCTTGTCTCTGAGATAGACGTAGTCAATATAGTCGTCGTCCTGAATATGAACGAATTCATCAGGAAAAAGCTTCTCCAGTCGCTCTTTGCAGCCTGGTGTCACCCCCATGAAGACAAGAGGGTAAGCTTCCCGCTCGGAGATCTCCATAAGCTCCTTGATGGTCATCGTCCACGAGTTGTCGTCACGACAGAAAGGACAGAGGTAGACGGGGTGGTCTCGCCGTGGGGAGCGAAAGCGGATCACGAGTGTCTGCGTGCCACCGATAGCCCACGAGGTCTCGTACTGCACCGCCCAGCTATAAAGATTGGCAAAGGAGATATCGCAGATCGGCTCTGCTGCATAATATATATAAGGAAAGACTGTGGAGCGGTCGGCTACATCAATCTGTCGAAAAGGGGTCATAATCTCTATCTCTTAGTGGCTCAAAAACTCTTGGGCACGTCGTCTGATCGTCTCATACATCGACTGAAGGCCGTTGCTTCGTGTCGGAGAGAGGTGTGACTGGAGTCCCAGTCGGTCAATGAAGTAGAGGGGTGTCTCCACGATAGCCTGTGCAGGCTGGTCATTGTAGCAGTAAAGGAGCATAGCAGCAATGCCCTTGGTGATAAGCGCATCACTGTCTGCCTTGAGGTGTAGTGTGCCATCGTCCTGAGGAGAGATGATGATCCACACTCGGCTCTGACAGCCGTCGATGAGATTTTCGCTTGTATGCTCCGTATCATCGACAGGCTCCAGTTGGTCGCCCAGGTCGATGATCATTTGGTAGCGATCCATCCAGTCGTCAACGAGTTCAAACTGTGATATGAGCTCCTCTTGTCGTTCGTCTATAGTCATAAGTTGATCAAGCTAATCAGTGAGCATCTAGTTCTTTGAGCACCGCCATGACGGTATGCCCGACAGCTCCTAGCGTCTCTGCCGAGATGTTGCTCATATTATCTTGCAGTGTGTGCCAATAGGGGGCAAAGCCCTCTTCGCTCCGTGGATTGTAATTGACAATGTCTATGCAGGGGATGCCGAGGTTGCGAATCACGGGGACATGGTCGTCGGTCAAGCCCCCACCGTCAGCTTGGTGAAAGTAGGATCCGTAGCCGAGGTCGACGGCTTTGCTCCACACCTTGGTGAGTAGCTGCGGTGCGTAGCTCTTAGAGAAATACTCCCAGTAGAAGGACACATCACGTCCGCCCACCATATCTAGAAGGATACCGCCCATCGCTTGGTAGTCAGCCACGTGAGGGTTCTTGCTCCAGTGGGTAGAGCCTAGGCACCAGCTCTCCTCGTTGGAGTAACTGCCGTAGTCCTCTCCATCGAAAAGCACGATGTCCACCCCAATCGTCTGAGGCGGTGCGACACTACCTAGTAGACGAGCCACCTCAAGTAGGACGCCTACGCCACTGCCCCCGTCGTCAGCTCCAAGGATCGGCTCCGTATGGTTGGCTGCGTTAGGATCTTTGTCCGCCCAGGGACGTGTGTCCCAGTGCGCCATGAGAAGGATACGCTGCGAGGCAGAGGGATTGTACGAAGCGATCAGATTGGTCAGCGGAAGCTTCGTGCCGTCATGCGCTGTCGCCTCAAAGCTCTGCTCCACGACCGTCGCACCATACTGCGTCAGTCGCTCCTTCATCCAAGCGAGACAAGCGGTATGTCCCGAGGAGCCTGGGATACGAGGTCCGAAGGCAACCTGCTTGGCCACAAAGTTGTACGCACTATCCGCCTCAAAGGGTGTAGCTACACGGGGTGTCTGCTGCTCGTCCTGAGTCGTCTGTTGACTCTGCTTACCCTTACTGCAGGAGAGCAGCAAGAGACCGAAGAGTAGTGGTAAGATATATTGCGTGATACGTGTCATAAGAGTTAAAAGGTAAGTGGGTCAATGCTCGATTCCAGTGCGAGATAAGACTCCGTCATGGTAATAATGCTTGACCTCTGCAAAGTTAGTGACAAGCTGACAATGTGGGAGCAATTCCTCACAGTATTGTCGTCCCGTGAGGATCAGTTCGCACGCCTCGGGGCGCTGCTTGATGGCATCTATGAGCTCTTCTACTCTGAGCAATCCCAAGCCGACAGCCATCGAAACCTCGTCCCAAATGACTAGATCATATAGTCCTGAGCACATCTGCTCGACAGCTCGTGCCAGTCCCTGCTCGGCAGCCTGCACATCTTTAAGACTCGCACTATGGTCTATCAAGCAGCCCGTACCACCATACATCGAGCCATACAGCTCGATCGTACACTCCTCAGGCTTCGTATGCTGCTCCAGAAAGAGTACATCACCGTAGCGCATCGTCTTGATGAACTGCCCGATATAGATCCGTCCACCATGACCGAGCGTGCGTATTGCCAGCCCCATGGCTGCGGTGCTCTTCCCTTTGCCCGTACCGTAATAGTAGTGAACAAAGCCTCGCTCCCACATACTCATTAGCGACTGACAGGCTCATAGTGAAAGCCCCCTCCGTCTTGCTTCTTAGCTGAAGAGGTGCTTCCATTGTCTCTCAATTGACTAGAAACTTGGCGACGATCTTGGCGCATACTCTTGTCAAGCGACTTGATCTGGAGCTTAGGGCCCTGTGACATAACCCCAGGACCACGATAATACTGTCGCGCCTCAGGGAGGAACTCCTGAATGGCTCGGATACGGTTCTGATCACTCGGGTGGGTACTGAGGAACTCAGGAGACTTCTGTCCCTGCTGTGCCATCTTCTGCCAGAGCGTCACAGCTGCTGCTGGATCGTAGCCCGCCATAGCCATAAAGACCATGCCAATCTTGTCCGCCTCATACTCCTGCTTGCGACCATAAGGAAGCGAGACCAAGAGCTGCGAGCCAATAGGATAAACCTGCTGCAGGATGCCCCCGAGAGCAGCACTCTGAGAGCCGACCATCCCCGTCAAGACCTGTCCGCCTAGCTGCGTAAGCATCTCACGACTGATGCGCTCATTAGCATGCTTAGCTACAGCGTGAGAGACCTCGTGTGCTATGACCGCGGCCAACTCATCGTCAGTAGGACGCGTTGCCTGGAGCAAACCACTATAGACGACAATTTTGCCACCAGGCATACAGAAAGCGTTGACCTGACGATCACGGACGAAGTTAAACTCCCAGCGTGTCGCCTGCGCTATCTGATCGTAGCCGTTGTTGCGCAGATAGTTGTCCGTAGCCTGCGCTATACGCTGCGCTACACGGAGCGTTTGCTGTCCTTGAGGTGAGCGATTGTCCACGTTCGCCCTGCGGATAAACTGATTATACTGCTGTGCGCTGGCCGCCGAGATTTCAGCGTCCGACACCAGATTGAGCTGCTGTCGTCCCGTGATAGGCACGACGCCACACCCGGCTAGTAAGAGCGTCAGGGTGAGTGCTGTAAACCATCTTGCTATCTGTGTCATCTTCGTAGTATGTTGATTAAATCTATGAGACCATAGTCTCTACTAATGCAAAGATACTCTTTTCGCATTAGCTGTGCCATACCCCAAGGGATTAAGATTACGCCGTACATTCCACCCTCTAATGCCCTATACAAGCAAGGAGCCTCACTGGATCTCAGGTAGGCTAGAAAAGAATAGCCCCCGTCTAGATGACCGAAGTCGTCCTGACGGAGGCCCCTTATCTGTGTAATTCTATCAGCTCAGTGACTAGTATCGTCTGTCAACTATTACTTTCTGAAGTAGAGCTTCTCAGCCTCAGCCTTGCGCCCCATCATGTCGAGTGCGATAGCTGTGGGTAGCGTAGCTCGACTGTCTGACTGCATGGTAGAGAGTAGCTTGTAAGCTTCACTAGCGTTCTTGTCATACTCAAGGAGTGCATTGGCATAGTTGAGCTTGGCAACAACATCATTAGCGTTTTGCTCATAGGCTGTACGATAGATAGCTACGGGATTCTCGCCTCTTGCCACCTTTTGATTAGCTAACGTATAAAGTTCCTTGAGACTTAGCAGCTTAGTATTGGTTGAGTAGATGTGTGCCAGCTCAGAGACCTCAAAAGGACGTACCCGATAGCTCATCGTGAAAGTAGTGCGGCGAAGCTTAGGATAGTAGTTGTCCAAGAGGTTGCGATAGACCTTACCATCATCGAGAGCCTTGAAGTCTGCCTCACGCTGTGTATCCTTGTCATACTTATCGATAATATCAAGGATCGTCTGACGCTCTGGCATGTCGCTAGCCTCTACGAGCTTACGTAGACCACTCCAGTCCTCACCCTTACCCTCAGCAACTACTTCGACCTTGTTGAAAAGTGCCTTATGAGTACTCTTGACATAGTTATAGAGAGTATTGGTACGACGATCAGAGAGTGCTAGGTTGTAGTCAAAGGAAGCCTCGGGAGATGCGTAACCATAGATATAGACGGTGTGAAGCTCAGCTCCTTCAATCTTAGTTGCTTTCCTTACGAACTCATCAAGACGTGCCAGCTCAGCCGCATTGTTTTTGAAGTCCTTGCGGAGGTCGTGCTTGGCGACAACGAACTGGACGTTGGCATCAAAGCTTTCTGCATACTCCTTGAAAGCTGTAGCAGCAGGCTCTACATAGTCGTACTTATAGTCGCTTGGTCCGAATGCTGTAATAGACTGTGGAGCTCCTAGTGCCAACAAAGAACTCTTAGGACAGTTGCCACAACTGTAAGTCTCCATCTCTAGCTCCATATGGCCACTAGCCATCCAGCTCTCGAAGGGGCTCTCGTAGACCATGTGTGGTAGATCACTGACCCCACGCGCATAGACAGCTCCCTCTGGACGGGAATAGACCTCGCGTACTAGAGCATCTTCATTGCGAAGGTCGTGCTGGCGCTTGAGAACCTTGTAGCGAGCATTGCCAGCTACGTAGATGTCCTTGAAGCGTATCGAGTCTCTTCTGTCTGCGGACATGTATATTGGAGTAATACGAACGAGTTGCTGTGCACGTACAGTAACATAAGGGACTACATCTAGTTCTATACGAAGCTGGTTACGCTCTATGTCACGTGTTACAACACAGTGCTCTGCTGACAGCGCAATCGTCTGAGTCTCCTCCGCCTGAGAGTCTTGCTGAGCACATAGCGACCCTCCGACAGCGAATAGTAGCATCGAGAGGAGTATGAGTAAGCGGGATATCTTGATATTCATAATCTTGGTGTCTGTGTTATTAGATGTGCGACTAGTGATTACTTAAGGAAGAGGACGTACGAGATAGTCGCCTTGGTAGGGCCTACGTAATTAGCATTACCCTCTCCAACCTTCGTACCGCAACTCTGGCAGGGGAACTTATCGTACAGTACACGAGCATAGCCTGCACCTAGAGAGAACTCGAGGGAAGAGCGTGTCGAGAGTACCCATTGGTACCCTACACTGAGACCACCTCCATAGAACCACCCTTGGTAGCGGTGATCCTTCATTATAGAGTTTTTATTTTCTAGGATGAAAGGGATGTCTACACCTCCCACGTTCATCTGCCCCACATGTCCATGTAGACCTAGAAACCACCCATTGAAGACATCGCAGAACCAGTAGCGAAGTTCAGGCTGCGCCATCCAGTGTGCCCACTTGGTCTCACTGTAGTTAGGCTTACTCACATCAAGGTTGAAGACGAACGCGTTCCACCCGACTTGAGTGTCTAGAGTAACCTTATTGCCCAGCGCAAACTCGAGCGAGAGGTTGGGCGTAAGGATGGCATCATAAGCGAAGTTGTGCTTGAGTGCAACTCGCTGTGCCGTTGCTGCAAGTCCGATAGTTAGGACGAGAGCGATTGTAATCACTATCTTTCGTGTCATAGTAAATGGTTTGGCAACAATTTCAACTGTTTCTGCGGAACAAAGTTACGAGATCCAGCTCAAACAAGCTACGTTCTTTGGTAAAAGGACTTAACAAAATCGGTATTTCTTTTGATTCTTTCGATCTCTAACGTTCTCTGCAAGACTTCAGAAGTATAGAAGTCAGCATACGCAAGGCGACAGCATACTATCCGGATGAACGGGGGTGTACGCTGTCGCCTTTTTTCTTTACTCTTATCGATTGACTTATCGACTCAGAGATGTTTTAGCCGAAGTTATCGTAGTTGATCTGCTCGGGCGGCACGCCTAGGTTGTCCAGCATCTTAATGGCTGCTGCCGACATAGGTCCAGGGCCGCACATATAGTACTCGATATCCTCAGGAGCCTCATGATCCTTGAGGTAGTTGTCATAGATGGCTTGGTGGATGAAGCCCGTCAGACCTGTCCAATTGTCCTCAGGCAGTGGTGCCGAGAGTGCAATGTGGAAAGAGAAGTTCGGGAACTCACGCTCGATGGCGCGGAAGTCCTCCTCGTAGAAGATCTCACTGCGTGAGCGCGCACCATACCAGAAGGAGACCTTGCGGGTTGTATGCTCCGTGAGGAATAGATGTAGTAGCTGCGCACGTAGCGGAGCCATACCAGCACCACCACCGATGTAGAGCATCTCAGCGTCAGAGTCTTCATGAATGTGGAAGTCTCCGTAAGGACCGCTCATAGTCACCTTGTCACCAGGCTTGAGGCTGAAGATGTAGGAGGAGGCGATACCAGCGGGTACCTTCTGCCAGGTGTGAGTCACACGATCCATAGGAGGAGTAGCGATACGCACGTTGAGCGTGATGATGTTACCCTCGGCAGGATAGTTTGCCATAGAGTAGGCACGGACGGTCTCCTCGGTGTTCTTTGCCGTGAGGCTCCACATATTGAACTTGTCCCAGTCGCCACGGAACTGCTCCTCGACCTCGTAGTCGCTGTACTTCACCTCGTACTTAGGGATCTTGATCTGGGCGTAGCTACCACTCTTGAAGTCCATGTGCTCACCCTCGGGGAGCTTGACGACAAACTCCTTGATAAAGGTCGCAACGTTCTTATTAGAAATGACTTCGCACTCCCACTCCTTGACGCCAAAGACGCTCTCGGGGAC
>QWBY01002240.1_pt1 | contig 11272 bp, 6 predicted proteins | sample 1972471 | NCBI WGS metagenome assembly QWBY01 (sample SAMN09866722, study PRJNA288562) | Human gut metagenome isolate term6_stool, whole genome shotgun sequencing...
AGATATACCTAAATTATATGAGAGAGAGAGAGAGAGAGAGTACAAAATTATTTGGAACTACCAAATAATTTGTGTTAAAAGAAAAAAAGTTGTTTTTTCCTTGCAGCACATCACGCACCAAAGGGTATTTGGAGCAAGAATTTAATTGACTATGTGAGAAAGCTGATTTCAAACTCTATCGGTATTTAAAATCTCTATCAGTATTTAATTTGCCAGCAAAGATAATATATCTTTTCGTATTTTACAACTTTTTATAATATATTTCCCTGTATTTTGTAACTTTTTAAAAGAAATAAACAATTTACTACCAATTTCCTGCATCAAAAAAGAAGACCTATTGCTCATTGTACAGGCTGAAACATTGATATCGGTACGGTTCAAGATAAGCGTCTCGACGGTCAGGCACAGGTTGCATGACACCAAGTGTGAGTGGGTGCAACCTCCTTGAATCTTGTAGATAAGAGGAAGTCTCAATGTTGTTTCAAAGTCATCCAACGTCTTTGCCTACCTCATGGAAGATTCAGCCACTAAAAAGGGCAGGTGTTCCCCTGCCCATAATAGTCAAAAAATGTAGTTCGAGTCAATTTATTTTCGTGTTGGTATGGTAAATTCTGTGACCTTGCTGATACTTCTATAGCCTTGCAATACGGTCAGTGCGAAAACAGAAGTACCGTCCTTGAGCCTTTTGTCTGCTTTGACAAGAGCGGTGTAACGGATGCCGCCACCAGGTTCGATGCTTTCGACATGAATGGACGGGCTGATAGTGATGTGCTTGTTGTTGGTGGTCTCTAAAACAGAGGGCAGAACATCATAAAGCGTTTGTTCGCCACGGTTGATGACTTCAAAGATAATCTTGCCAACCTCGCCACTGGACAACATCCCATCCTCATTGTCGTCAACGAACCGGGCATTGGTGATTTCAATGTTTGGCGTATATTGATAGGCACTGGCCAAATCTTCGACACTTGACTCGGCCGGAACTTTAGATGATGGCTCGGCGGCACTGTAATTGCCAGTGTAATCATTGCTGTTGAAATCGTAGAGAATATCATCGCCAGAGTTAGATGAGTCGAACCCACTCTCATTAGTGACAGGCGTCTCTGTTGTTTTCTCTTGCTTAGCGTATGGATGATAGCCACGTGCCTTGTTCTGTTGTATTCTTTCGTAATGTTCGCGAACTTGTTCTTGATCTTGTTTGTCCTTTTGCGCGCCGATAGAGGCCCCGAGAACCGCTCCCCCAGCCATACCGATGATCGTACCAACATCGGAGCCACGAGCGCCACCGGCAATTCCACCGATTGCACTACCAAGAATACTTCCCAATGTACCTCCAGTGTAAGCACCGGAACCAGTGTATGTACCGCAAGAGCTGACTAAAAAGACCGCAGCCACAGCAACAATTATATCCTTTTTCATTACCTTTACCTTAAATATCTTTAGCAAAGGTAGCAAAAATATAATCACAAAAGAGGATATTTTCCCTATTCAATGGGGGAATTTCCCTATTAATTGCATTAGTTCGAGTTAAGTGGGTTATAGTAACCAAAAGGGCTGACACCTTGCGAGGAGTGTCAGCCCTATTTTAGAAATTAATAAAAGGTTTTCCAGGCAGCAATATTTTAGAAACCATCAAATTGGTATTGTTCTATTTTTCATTAAAAGAACGCATTTATTCAGACATCATTGTGATTTCTATTCTACGATTCGATTTCAAAATATCTTTTGCTATTTGTTGCACATCTTGCGGTGTAAGACTTTTCACCAGGTCTTCATAGCCTGTAAAGAAATCGACATTGTGGCGCAAACGATTGTAGATGACATAGTCCCAATAGCCATTTGTATTGATAGATTGACTGTATGCCTTAAGCAAATATTTCTTTACCTTATCCATGCTTGACATTAATGGTCCTTTGTTGGCTATGTTTTCTATTTGCTGATAAATGATAGGCATCAGCATTTCGTATTTTGCAGGGTCGGTACGGAAACTTATTTTAAGGAATCCGTGTGGCTTTGCCGTATTGTCCAACTCGCTTTGTACGCTCACACCATAAGTTCCTCCTTTTTCTTCACGCACCGAGTCGGTGTAAGCAATGGTAAGAACACGTTTGAAAACATCGAGAGTTAGGTCGTTTTTTGGAGTAAAGGCTTCGTCGAAAGTATAGAAAACGCTTACCAAAGTAGAAGGTGTGTTCATCTTCTTTTTAAAGATATGCGTTTCGTTTACATTGCGTACTTGCGGATAACTATCTTTCGCTATGCTATGTTTGCCCTTACTTGGCAGCGTGGCTATGTATTGGCAGAGCAGCGGGCGTAAGGTTTCCATATCGATATTGCCCACCAAAACCATTTTAAATCCAGAGGCATCGCTGAAACGTTCATTGTAGATTTGCCAAATGCGATTGTAAGAAACACGATCGAGCGTACTACATTTCATAGGCTGCAAGCGTGGGTGATTGCCATAAAGAATAGCCGTAACAGAATCTTTATAAGCTACTTGTGGATTGGCTTCTCGGTTTTTAAGGAATGAACGCATGGTTTCTATGCTACCTTTGAATTTTGCTTCATCTTTGCGAGGAGCTGTAAAATAAAGATAAGTAAGTTGCATCATGGTTTCAAAATCTTTCACCGCTGAATTGCCATTAATGGCTTGTGTTTCGACTCCTATACTTGGGGCTATGCGAACAGCTTTTCCGCTCAGCAATCTGTCTAATTTTACCTTGTCAAAGTTGGCCACACCTGCGTCAGTAATGGCACTCGACAGCATAGGAAAGTTTATTGCATCAGCATCAGGATATAAAGATGTGCCACCTTCACCAAAGAAACGCATATTGATTTCGTCTTTAGCAAAATCGGTTTTCTTAACATAAACCTCTACGCCATTGCTTAGTACGAGTTTCTTTACACCAAACTTGTCCCAATCTGTTTCCTTTTTAATCTTTCCTTTCTTGGGTAATTTGGCAATAAGTTTAGCTTGTAATGCCTCTTCCGTGTAAGGCTCATATTTTTTAGCTTGGGCATCAAGTACATATTGCTCGAATGTAGCCTCATCTGCGATAGGGAAGTCAGCCTTTAAAGGAGCATAAACGGTAAGTACTTGATTCTTGTTCGTAATAAGTTCAGTTACCTCTTGGTTGACTTCAGAAAGAGTAACCTCTGCGTTAAATTGTTTTATGAGTTGGTAATCATATTCTGGTGATGTGATAGGTTCATTGTTCAAAAAGTTTTGCAAAGCCAATTTTACTAAAGAACGATTACGGCGGTCGTTGCGTTCTGTATATCTACGCTCTGCACCTTTAAGGGAAGTAGTTTTTGCACGTTGCAGTTCGCTTGCAGTAAACCCATGTTGGCGAGTGCGTTCTACTTCCCCAATAACTGAATTGAACGACCCTTTTACATTCTCTTGCAAACAACCGAACGACACCGAAAAGGCATCCTTTGTTTTTGAAATAAAGAATTGCCCATTGCCAACCGAAGCACTATGAAATGGAGGCATTGCTTGTTTCTTTATATCGCTTAGTCGATTGTTGAGCATATTGACAATCAAGGAACTTAAGTATTTCTTGCGCTGGGTAATAACAAGATTTTTTTCATTGTCGGGAGTAGCCGCCTGTTTCATGTAAAGATTAACGAGCATAATGGGTTGTTCACTATCTTTATCAATTGAAACTATCATTTTTTCGTTATCTGGAACGGGATAGTAAATGCGTTCTGCTGGGTCTTCTGGCTTTGGAATATCAGCAAATGTATGGCGAATCTTTTGTTCTATTTTATCAACGTCAATATCTCCAACTATGATAATTGCTTGTAAATCCGGACGATACCACTTTTGATAATAGTCTCGTAAGTCTTTATAAGGAAAATTATCCACTATATCCATTGAGCCGATAGGGAGACAATCTTCATATTTTGTACCCTTGTATATCGTTGGCATGACACGTTCCATCATGCGTTGAATAGCCATTCCTGCACGACGAGTACGCCATTCTTCATGAATTACACCACGCTCTTTGTCTATTTCGTCATCGTTGAGCAATAGGAAATGACTCCAGTCGTGCAAAATGAGTAAGGTTGAGTCTATGATACCCTCTCGCTTAACAGGCACAGCCGAAATATTATAAACCGTTTGATCTACGCTGGTGTAAGCGTTAAGGTTTGTTCCGAATTTAACCCCAATGGTTTCACACCATGGCACAATACCCAATGAGTTTCCTTTCCCTTGGAAATGTTTTGTACCATTAAATGCCATGTGTTCTAAAAAATGGGCTAAACCACGTTGACGAGGCTCTTCAAGAATTGAACCGACACGTTGTGCAATAAAAAAATCGGCTAATCCCTTTTCCTTTGCATTGTGTTTTATATAATAAGTAAGTCCGTTTTCTAACTTGCCCTCCCTATACGAATTGTCTACTTCTACAGTTTGTGCTGTTATAGAGAATGGTAAAAGGAGTGTAACAAGGAGTGTTGAGAAAAGTTTATTCATAATGTTTAATTATAAAAATCCCCCCTCTAACAATATTGTCAGAGGAGGAGTGTAAGTTTTATTTCATAGTTGGGGCTGCCTTTGGAATGAAGTCTTCAGTAGAATTGTTAGTATCAACATACTTTCCATTCATTATTTTGCGTACAACGGCAGTACCGATACCACTCTTGTCCTTAGCGTTATCATTGCAATAAGTGAAGCCCTTATCCATTGAAACAGGGATAATGTTCCAATCATGAGGATTATCTTTAATATCAACATTGACAGCATCAATAATCCAAGCCGAAGGAAGGAAGTAAGCCTTTTGTGTCATTAATTTTCCATTAACGTCATTATTGTATTGAGCGTCATAATTATTATTCTTTAAAAAGTCTTGTATTGTTCCTTGAATCTTACCAATTGCGTACGCTTTATTGCCTTTCATGTTTAACACAAGGATAGATGCTGAAGTGGTAAATATGCGTTCCAAATCTTTAACATTGGCATTCTGCTCATCTTTATAATTGTTTTTTGAAATGTCGTAGAATTCAAAATCAGCTTTGCTCAAATCGAAAGAGTTAGCATTTACACTCTTATGATTTTTCCCATTCAACGCTAATAACAATGTTTCTCCAGGTTTTACAGGTACATCTTTACCTCTTCCTGGAATCATATATATAGCACCAGCAGCAAAACCTTCGTTTCTGTAATCCTTGATATACTTACGTTTTACACCATTGGTAAAGGTAGACTCCATAATAACCAAACTATCAGCATACATTAGTTTGCTTGTATTGTTGGTAATTTTGATGTATTGGTCAGCAAAATAAGGCTTTCCTTTTGGTGTTTGTGTACCACGGAAGAAAATTTCAGATATAACAAATCCTTCTTTTCCTGTGGTAACATTGAGCAAAAGATTGATTTGGTTAGAATTATTCTCTACTAATTGTACATTTTCGTTGGTAGTATTTACTTCTATTGATACCTCTTTGCCACCAGCTTCGTAAGTTAAAATGCCTTGTGCCAATACAGAGTAAGTGCCAACAGGAATGTTCTTTATCTCTGCAGTGTAACCTTTTTCAGTCTTACTAAATTCTTTTACACTATAAACAGTTTTTGTTGTCTTGTTGGTAAGTAGGACAAGAGCATTTTTAAAATCTTTTGCTTGAATGTTCATAGGCATTTCAATATTAATTTTTGCCGAAGTTTCAAGCGTTTGTGGGTCATCTTTACCGTCTGAACAAGACACAAAAGAGAAACACACGGTAAGGAGCAATGTTATGCTCATTAAAATTTTCTTTGTCATTTTCTTTCTTTTAAAGTTATTACTAATTGATTATTTTAAAATGAAAAACCTAATGTTAGGCTTGTTACCGCACTATGCGTATGTTCGGAATTAGCAATAATACCTCCCGATAGTTCTGCAAATACGCCATATTGAGGCGTTTTTAGCTTATAATCGGTGCGTATATTTGCTTTTATTTCTGTTCCGTTGCTTTTCAATTGCGAATAATTATAATTGATATATTGCGTAAATGAAGTTTCAATATCAGTGTATGGCATATCTATTTTATTGTTACTATTTCCAAAGTATGTAGCCGTCAAACCGCAATCTAATAGCCATTGTTTGGCAAAAGGTTGTAAAATATGTGTTGAAAGTTCACAGAAAAAATGTGAAACATCAATTTTTCTGTGTGGATACACATATTTTGAACGATTAGAAACAAAACCAGCTTTTGCCCCAACGCTCCATTCTGTTTGTTTCTTCGCGATATAGGTAGCACCAAGATAAGCCTTTGTTGCATAATGCTTATACATTGTGAGATTGGCAATGATTGGATAATCGCCTAACACAGCATCGCCTGCAATATGTTCCACTCCATGCTGACTTAAAATATTGTAATATCCATATATCGAAAGTATGTTTTTTACTTTTTGAAAATTGTACCCAATGGTTATTGAAGCTTTGCTATTGTAGAGTGTTGTTAATGGAAGTGAGTTATATTCGTCAGAAATTCGTTCGTAACTTTGCCTTGAACAGGTTGCATCAGCAAAGAAGCCACGTCCCTGAACCGGAGTTGCCGAAAGCAAAATGGTTATGCCTTTTCCTTTATAACTCATATCCGTGTTAGTTCCCGAAAAGCGTTTGTAGTATGCTCCTAATCCTGTCATGATGTATTCTGGCACTCCACCCAATTCGTTGTAAATATCTACATCGTTTGTTTGTTTATAAACGTTTCCCAATGCGGCTACTCCAATGCGGTAATTATTTAACAAATAGGCAGCACCGAGTTTTAAACTCAAGTCAGAGACGACACCTTTCATGCGTGGATCTTGTTTTCTCCATTCTTGTTCTGCACGGAATTTCAGTTCAGCACCCACGTTCCAATGTCCCAAACTTGTGGCATAACCGCCTAAAAAGAGGTATCTTTCACGTTCGGTATTCCCTCCAGCTGAATCGGCAAGTATATATGGTGCAAGCAAATCATAATCGGCAGTCGAATTCCAGCTGATTCCTAAATTGCGCCCTGTAAGATACGATGCTTTACCCCATACTGTTGTGAGTTCCCCAAGACGAAGATAAGATTCAACTTTTGCTTCAATGGTTCTGTGTCCCTTTCCCTTTTCAAGAATAAAAGGCGATGTACTGTGTTTCAAATCGCCATTAAGTGTAAGTTCAGAATGGCTATATTGAAAAGCATTCCCATAATTTGCAGGATTTTCCCATGCTCTTTGCCAACTTACATTTGTTTGTGTAGCCCGCTCTATGCGTGCCGAATCTTGTGCAGAACCATAGCTTGCACATATTATACCCAATACAATATGTAGAAAACGAAGATATTTCATTTAATCAGTAAATATAGTTTGCATTACGATAGGATCACAATTGCTCCCCCAAACATTAATAAAATCAGTTGTACTGCGGAAGGGACGTACTCTAATTTCGTTATTTTTATCAATGTAACGTATTATTCCGTCAAGTGCTATCTTGTATGCTCCACGCAAAACCGTTTCTGTTAGTGTGTTGCCATAAAAGTTTGTTGAGCTGAAGACCTGCTTACTATTCAAATTTGTGATGGTTGCAGTAGCTTGAACTTGGTCTATTTTTATGGCTTCCTTACTATTTACAACGATTGTAATATCAGCCATATATTCTTCAGAATCGTTATGGCACGATATGAAAATACAAGCTGCAATGGCAAAAAATATGATTAAGACATACTTTTTCATAATTTCAAGTTTATTTCTAATCCGAAATAAGGTCGCACGCTACGACGTATTGTTATTTCGTTTTGTTTGTAATCGGGTGTATAATCTAACATTCTATTGCAGAACATGGCAATATTCAAGCGGTCGTTCAGCAATTTTTTCGTTACTTTCAGATTCAGATTCATGGAGAAAGGAACGGTGTATTTAATGTATTCCTTTGCCGTATGGTCGCGAACAAGGAAACGCAAATAAGTGTCATTGGTATCTTCTTCTTTCCAGTCGTGCAAAGTTCCATCAGGTGCCATATATTGTTCTGGTTCGTTGCTTAATGGTAAACGTTGAGAAGAGGTAAACCAAAGGCATTGAGCCGACAGAGAAAATCCCAAACGGAGTTTAGGAATATTAGTATCGAAAGTAAAATTAGTATTTGCCATTTGTGTTTTCAAGCCATCATTATCTCGGTATAAGCCCACATATTGTATTTGCTTTCCATTTAAAACGGCAGTTGGACGATAGGCTACTACCTGCGAGTTGCGATAAAGGGTTTTAAACCACGCACCATTTACAGTCAGTCGAGTTTGCAAAGTCTTGAAACGAGGAGTAGAGAAAGTATATTCCAAACCTTTTTTTAATGTTCTGCTACCATTTGTATATTCCGTATTGCCAAACAATTCCTGTTCTATTGTATAAGGAAGTTTGTTTACATCTGGTGGGGATATAAGGCTATTGGTATCAATACCAGACGTATCAAATTGTTTAAAGCTATAGGGGCGATAGATGGTATTGGCTCGAAAGCCCGATTTCATATCTTCATGAAAGAATGTAAGCGAAAGGTGGTTGCCTGCAACATTTATATCTGTTCCTATTTCCCATTTAAAGTTATGGGCTGGTTGAATGTTTTTATTGGCTACATCAAGCACGAATGTTCGAACGTTAATGGTACGCAATGCCTCATTAGGATGATAGTAACTTAGCTGAATGATGTCCAAATAGCGTGGGTCTGGATAAATATAATCCATAGTTGGAAACTTTGTGTGCTGTCCAATCCCTCCTTGCAGACGTATATTGGTAGCCCATTTGCCAATGTGGAATTGTGGAAACGACCAACCAAGATTTACTCGTGGGTCAGCGTACCATTGTCCGCGCATGGCGTATGTATTTGGCAGATTGAGCATTTGGTTCACCCTGACACCACCATTAACCTCGAATGTGTGGCGAGCAACTGGTAGTCGCAAGCGTTCTTCGGCATAAAAAGCAAGCGTACTCATAGCTGGTGTGAGCGAAAGTTTGCGTGGTCTGACCGATGTTCCTGTATAGGGTGGAGCTAAAGGGTCGAACTTTTGTCCCTCGCCATAATTTTTATCCAGTGAGAAATCGGTACCAACGAGCAAGGTATTAGCGATTCTGTCGGTTGGAATTTGCAATTTTGCATTCATTCGGATAAACAAGTTGAATGGTTTCCCATCTACATCGTGCTGACCATAATAGGTATAAGGCAGAATTTCAACAGTATGTTCGCCCTCTGTAGTAGTGGTTAGGGCTGGCATCATACGTGAAAGCTGCACCAGACGTAAACGAGAAACAACATCGTGTTGATAGCTTGTAGAAAGGGTAGCGGAAAAACTTTTTAGCCATTGTTGCTTTTTGAAAGCAAGGTCTAATGAAGAATTGAATGCAAAACGATTATAACTCGATTTGTAGGTATCGCGTCTACCTTGGTTAAGATCAGGGTCTAACTTCTCTCCATCGAACGAACCTCCATAATCTAAGTTGTTTGCCCACTTTATATGATAGGCTTCTTTCTTCCATATTGCGTTGGCACGAGCCGAAAGCGTTACACGCGAATAGCTTTCCAACGTGTTGCGTGGGTCGTGATTGGCATTTAAATAGTCGGCACTGAGGTTGAGTGTCCATTGTTTTCCAAATTCAATTCCTTTGGCGATGTAAAACAATTTGCTGCTCATATCGGCTTTTAGGCGAGCATTCATGTTATGCCCGCCATGTCGCCGTTCTATTTTTATCAAACCGCTGGTCAGGTCGCCATATTCAACCGACGGAATACCACGCACTACTTCCACTTTTTCAATGTCGTCGGTCGATATGGTTCGCATGTCGATCCCCTGATTTGTAAAAGTGCGATTGGTTACTTGTGCGTCCCATGCCCCTGCCATATATTGTTTATTGGCATTGTTCGAAACAGGCACACCGTCGACTACAAAACTTGTTCCCAGCGATGATGTACCGTAATTTGTACTTCCATAGGGAGTAGCCTCACGTAAACGAATACTGTTGGGAGTGTTTAGCATAGGGTCGGATGAACGTCCACCAGGCAGCAATTCCAACAAATCAGAGAAACTTGAAGGCTGTAAATGCTCCATAGCTTGCTTGCCTATGGTTGAGGCAGCTGCCAGTCCGCTCGACTCTTGTGCCGTAACCACGACTTCAGCTAAAGCATTTGTGTCAGCTACTAAATAGTAGGTAGCATTGTTTTGAGCTTTTACGACTAAAGGTTTGAATCCAGTATAGCTAATGCGAATTGATTTTCCTTGAATATTTTTAGCCTGAAACCGTCCGTTCATGTCTGTAATAGCCAATACGTTTTTGCCTTTTTCAAACGTTACGGCAGCACCTATAACAGGCTTATTTGTTACATATTCAAGAACAAGCCCACTCGTTATACTTTGCCCTAAAGTTGTGATGGCAAAAAAAAGAAAATATATAAAAATGATGGGCCTTGTTCGCTTCATTCAGTATGTTGTTTTTATAAATGCAAAATTAAGCCAATGTGGTATTTGGGGCAATACTCAAAAGTGGGTAAATTATTGTAAGAACATCTTTCAAATGCGACAATGATTTATATCTTCTTGTTTATTTTACCTGTTTCTTTTCTACTTATTTCTCTTTGTTATTATTGAAAAAATAGCCATTTTTTATACAACTATCCATATATGGATTATAAAGTTGACGATAAAAAGCAACTGTTATTGTTTGTTGTGGATTTTTGTGAATAACAATGGTAATTTTGCAATCTGAATATTTATACCTTTTAAATAAAAAAAGACAGGAAAATTTGAACAATTCTGTAATCTATTGAAGATTAAACAGTTATAACTTTGTTTTCTTATGTATTGTTTTGCTCACCAAAACATGATGTTTTGGTGAGCAAAAGGTGCCCTTTTAGGGTACAAAAGAATATGTTTTAAAATTGAGAGAAATAGGCTCTGTCTAAATTGTTCTAAATTCCATAAGACAATCTAAAAAGTATCGAAAAAGTTAGAATAAATATTATTTATAGAACACACCTTTTAAAATATACTTTGGACCATGAAAAATAAATGTTGATTTTATCATAATAAAAGAATGAAAATACCTAAAGATATAGGAGAGCTGTGTTGTTAACTCATATTGATAAAAAGAGAACAAAGATATAAGAAATAAAGCAAAGTTACTTTTAAAATCAATTATAACCTCAAATCCGCAACTAAGCCCTTGAACGTCCTTATCGCGTTTACACGTCCTCTCATTACTGAATTTGCAGATAAGTTGAACTTGAAGCACCCACTTCTGCCTACAATATCCCCTTACCCCACAATGTGACTTGAG
>QWBY01002937.1_pt1 | contig 11253 bp, 6 predicted proteins | sample 1972471 | NCBI WGS metagenome assembly QWBY01 (sample SAMN09866722, study PRJNA288562) | Human gut metagenome isolate term6_stool, whole genome shotgun sequencing...
TGGAACTTTTATAATTATTGGTAGTATAATAATAGCTTGCTCAAATATAGTTATGGCAAAAAGCGTTCTGGGGATATGATAGCGATAGACGGAGAAGTAATTAAATTAAAATCAGAAGAGCCAATTGAATTTTCCGTATATCTAATGGCAAGTGATGGGGTCAATGCTTCTAAAAATAGTGTACAGATAGCATATGTGAAATTCAAGGAGATGCCGGCTGAAATGAAGGTCGTTCGTCTGATAGATGCCATAGGTGAAGTTACTGATACAAGTGGAGATGCTATTTCAAAGGCAAGAGAGGCGTATGATAAGCTCAGCGATGAGCAAAAAGCCAAGGTAAATAATTACAAAACATTAACTGATGCTGAGGAGAAATTCAAAACAATCCAGGCTCTGAATAAAGAGAAACAAAAGGCTATCAAGGAGCTTGCAGAATATAAGAATGCTGATGATTATAGAGACGCCGAAAAAACACAACTTAAGAATCTTGTTGAAGAGGGAACTTTGGCTATCAATGCTGCAAGTGATATTGTAGGTGTTAATAAGGCATTAACAGATGCAAAGACAAAAATTGATGAATTAAAAACAGATGCTGAACTTTCAGGCTCCGATATAGTTAACAAGGAAGTCGTTATTGAAACTGACAAGAAATATATTCAAGGAGATGAGCCAGACCTGAGCGATGCAGAGATTAAAATAATTCTGACAAGGAGAGACGGAAGTAAAGACGAATTAAAGGTGCAGAAAGAGGATGTGGTTAAATATGATGTCAATACAAATACTTTAACCATAGAAAAAGATAATGAAACTTATACATTCAAGAATGCTTTACATTTTGAGGACTTGAAGTTCCTGCAAGGAGAAAATCAGGTATACAATCATGGTGACAATTCAGATATAAGTATTGTTGCAAACGGAAATATAGGAGCATTTATTGGGGTTAAAGTTAATGGCAATTTCCTAGAACCTATGCATTATGAAAAATCTGAAGGCAGTACAATCGTAAAACTCAAGAAAACATATTTAGACACCTTGGGTATAGGAACTCATAATATTACCTTTGCGTATAAGGGTGGCTATGAAATTTCAACAAATCTTACTGTCAAGGAAGCTTCAGTGACCCCTGGGCAGGATGAAGATAAGAATGATAATCTGCATGGAGATACAAGCGAAAACAAAAATAATGTTACAACTGAGCAGATAAAGAAAAGAGATACAGCAAATACAGCAGATGCAAATATATCTCAATTTATTTTCTTGATTCTCATGTTGCTAGGAAGTCTTGTTACACTTTTATATGTGCAGAAAAGAAAAAAACAATAAACTAGCTCAGATAGGATTATTATAAATTCCGAAATCATAAAATACATATGGCAATCTATTTTAATAGGATGCCATATGTATTTTTATACATGTAAAATCCCACGTTAAACGAGATGCTGTTATTATGAGATTAAATACTTACGCTTGCTATTTTTAGATACAAAACACTCACGTATCATAGGAAGTGTGATATCTTGTTTGCCTGTACGGTTATTTTGTTCCCTCTAAGGTTTTAGCCGATGCTAACAACATAAATTGGTTGACATTGTATACACTGAGGAGTACACTTAGGGTAGAGAATAAAGCATAAATTTTAATATAAACAAAGGAAGGTGAAAAGAGTGAGAAACCTAAAAACAATGGATGGTAATACAGCTGCCGCTCACGTGGCATACGCTTTTTCGGAGGTTGCAGCTATCTATCCAATCACACCGTCATCCCCTATGGCTGAGAGCATGGACGAATGGGCGTCTGATGACCGAAAGAATATTTTCGGCGAAAAGGTAAACATTATTGAGATGCAGTCAGAAGGAGGAGCAGCAGGGGCGGTTCATGGAGCAGCTTCAGCAGGTTCGTTTACATCTACATTCACAGCATCGCAGGGATTATTATTGATGATTCCTAACATGTATAAGCTTGCGGCAGAGATGGCACCGGCAGTTTTCCACGTTGCAGCTAGAGCTATTGCGACTCATGCTCTTTCAATTTTTGGAGACCATTCAGACGTAATGGCAGCAAGACAAACTGGATTTGCAATGCTTGCATCTAATAGTGTTCAACAGGTTATGGACCTTGCAGCAGTTGCGCATCTTGCAACAATTAATGGCTCACTGCCTACACTTCACTTCTTCGACGGATTCAGAACTTCGCACGAGCAACAGAAGATTGAAGTTTGGGATTATGATGAACTCAAGAACATGGTTGATTGGGAATCTGTTAAGAGAAGAAGAGCAGAGGCGCTTCATCCTGAGCATGGCATTGCAATGGGGTCAGCTGAACAGCCTGAGACATTCTTCCAGCATAGAGAGGCTTGTAATCCTGTATATAAAGATGCTGTAGACATTTTCGTTGATTCTATGAATATGGTTAACGAAAAGATTGGCACAAATTATAAACCTTTCAACTATTACGGTGCAAAGGATGCCACAGAGATAATTATAGCGATGGGTTCTGTCTGTGATGCTACAGAAGAAGTTATTGATTACCTAACTGCTAAGGGTGAAAAAGTAGGACTTGTTAAGGTTCATCTTTTCAGACCATTTTCTGTTAAACATCTCTTAGGGCAGATTCCTAAGACAGTTAAAAAGATTGCCGTACTTGATAGATGTAAAGAGCCAGGATCTGTTGGCGAACCTCTGTATCTTGACGTTGTTAAAGCTCTACGCGGGTCAGAATTTGACAACTGCGCAATTTCTGGTGGTAGATATGGTCTTGGTTCAAAGGATGTTCAGCCAGCTGATATTTTGTCGGTTTATGAAGAACTTAAGAAGGACAATCCAAAGAGCGAATTTACAATTTCTATCGTGGATGATGTTACCAATCTATCACTCACCCCTAGTGAAAAGCCGGTTACAGTGCCTGAAGGAACAATTTCATGTAAGTTCTGGGGCCTTGGATCTGACGGTACAGTTGGAGCTAACAAGAACTCTGTTAAGATTATCGGCGACCACACTGACAAATACGTACAGGCATATTTCCAGTATGACTCCAAAAAATCTGGCGGTATCACAATTTCTCACTTGAGATTTGGAGATCACCCAATCAAATCTACATACTACGTAAAACAAGCAGATTTTGTTGCATGTCATCAGCAGTCATATATGCACAGATATGATATCGTTCAAGATGTTGTTCCAGGTGGTTACTTCCTTCTGAATACAACATGGGATGAGAATGAACTGGAAGAGATGATTCCAGGCAATGTTAAGAGATATATTGCTAATAACAATATTAAATTCTACACTTGTAACGCCGTTGATTTGGCAGAAGAGATAGGTCTTGGTGTTATGAGGACAAACACCGTTCTACAAGCTGCTTTCTTTAAACTGGCTAATATAATTCCTATCGATAAGGCCGCAGAATACATGAAGGCTGCAATCGAGAAGACTTACGGACGTAAGGGCGAGAAGATTGTAAACATGAACAAAGCAGCTGTTGATGCTGGAATCAAGCATGTTAAGGAATTTATCGTTCCTGATAGCTGGAAAACTGCTGAAGGTGAAATGTGCTATCCACAGCCTGAAGGTAAGACGCCTGAGCTCACAAAATATCTCAACGAGGTTATGGTACCTTCAAATGCTATGCGTGGCGATGAGCTGCCAGTTTCAACATTTGTGGATTATATTAGAGGCGATGCTCCTGCAGGAACTTCACTTCACGAAAAGAGGGAAATCGCACAGAGGATTCCAGTATGGAAGCCTGAGAATTGTATCCAGTGTAATAGATGTGCATATGTATGTCCGCATGCAGTTATCAGAGCATTCGGTATGAGCGAGGAAGATGGAAAGAAAATTGGCGATGAAGCTCTTGATATGATGGGAGCAAAGGATGGACAGAAGTTCACAATCGCTATATCATCAATGGATTGTACCGGTTGCGGTTCTTGTGCATCAACTTGTCCTGCCAAGAACAAGGCCCTCGAAATGGTACCTGTTACATCTGATCTTATGCATAACACTCAGAAGAAATATAATACAGTATTTTATGATACAAAGAGAGTTGAAGTTCCATTCAAGCCTGATAGCTTAAAGGGTTCTCAGTTCTTGCAACCACTTCTTGAGTTCTCAGGTGCTTGTCCAGGATGCGGAGAAACTCCTTATGCAAGGCTTATAACTCAGCTATTTGGTGATAGAATGTTCGTGGCTAATGCTACAGGTTGTTCATCAATTTGGGGCTTCAGTGCACCAGCAACACCATATACAACAAATGAAAACGGGTGTGGTCCTGCTTGGGCTAACTCACTATTTGAGGATAATGCTGAATTTGGTCTTGGTATGCACCTTGGAATGAAGACAAGGAGAGAAGCTGCAAGGACTGCGGTCGAAGCTCTGATTGAAAAACATGCAGACTTTAAGGAAGTCGGACAAAACTGGATAGACCATATGTACGACGGAGATGAATCTAAGGTTGCTTCTAAGGCTGTTCTTGAAGCACTCGACAAGATGAATGCAGACGAAGAAGAAGTTAAATTCCTAAAGGATAACAAGAATCTTCTAATCAAGCCTTCCGTATGGATTTTCGGTGGAGACGGTTGGGCATACGACATCGGATACGGTGGACTTGACCATGTTATCGCATCAGGCGAAGATGTAAACATTATGGTATTTGATACTGAAGTATATTCAAATACAGGTGGTCAGAGCTCTAAGTCAACCCCAATGGGAGCAGTTGCTAAATTTGCCGCTTCAGGTAAGGGCGTAAAGAAAAAGGATCTCGCTCAGATTGCAATGGCGTACGGGTACGTATATGTTGCACAAATTGGAATGGGAGCAGATATGAACCAGACTTTAAAGGCAATCAAGGAAGCTGAGGCATATAAGGGACCTTCTCTGATAATAGCATATGCACCTTGTATCAACCATGGAATTAACCTGTCAAACGCACAGGGCATTATCAAGGATGCAGTAGATGTTGGATATTGGAACCTACTCAGATTTAATCCTGATCTTGCAGCAGAGGGCAAGAATCCGCTCAAGGTTGACAGCAAACAGCCAAAGCCTGAAGGATATAAGGACTTCCTTATGAGCGAAGTACGTTACAGCTCGTTGACTAGGAAATTCCCTGGCAGAGCTGAAGAACTCTTCGAAAAGAATGAGGAAGATGCACTTCGTCGTTATGACCTTCTCAAGGAACTTGAAAAGACATACGCTACGGCAAATGAAGACGTTCCTACAGCTTCCGATGTAGCGACTAAGAGAGATCCAGGAGATCCGCAGAAACAGTAAATAGAATTGTTATGCCGCTGTAATCACACAGCTGAGATTCTACGAACAAAATAATATTGGGACCCTTAAAAGGGTCCCATTTTTAAAATTTTAACAAATGGATTTATAATTTTTTATAGTATTAATAAGCATGCTGTAATTTTAGTTTTTTCTAAAATGAGCAATTAATTTTAGTATTTAAAATCATAGAAAATAGAAAATGGAATTATGGGAAAGAAAAATATTTTTTCGAAAAATGATTATCAAAAATTAAAGAGAGCTAATGATAAAAGGCTTAAGTATTTTGAAATGGAAGATAGGGACTTGATGAAAAATCTCATCACAGAACTGGATATAAGAGGTGCTTCGAGGGCTTATATAGAGGTTGTAAGGACAGATTTAATCAATGCCATGATACACGAAGAAAATTCTCACAAGAGCGTGAAAAAGGATCTTAAGGGAATACTTGGCGGAGACGTTGAAGCGGCTATTGATGAAATTATGGAAGCTTCTCCTCAGAGAACAGATAAACAAAACCTCATTATGGCTATAGGAGATGCATTTTTCTCTTATATATTTGTATTAGGAATAGCAGCCGCAATATCTGGTAGTGGATATAGGTTTGTTTTCGGCCCTGCTCTTCTTGCGATTATAATATTGAGCTTTGCTGCATTGTTTTTGATAACTAGAAATACTGGGAGAAATGCGAAAGATGAGGAGGGAAGACGACGCTCAGGTGGACAGTATAAATTAATTGTTGCTGCTATAACCTCTGCCTCTGCTGCCTTATCACATATGGTGCTGAAGCTTCCTGAACCATGGTATATCAACAGCTGGATTCCTGTTCTAATCTCTGGGATGTGTTGGCTATCTTTGTATGATTGGGATAGCAAGATAAATGACGATAAGCTTACAGAGATTCAACAGAACTATACTGAGTAAAACTATTAAATAAAGCGATATGGCATATAGCTTATAAATCACAACTAAAGCAAAAAAATTCAAAGGTAGTATACGTGGAATTTGTCCAATATACTACCTTTTTTGTGTCGTTTTTACAAAATATTATTTTGCTGTAACTGAATTTTGCTATTGAGCATTAACCTACTTTTATTTTCTTTTAATGCGAACATCAGGCTCTTTAGGAAGGCCGAATAGAGGCACAAATCTGTCAGCACCTGTAACTGTTAAGATTAGAAGTGACAATACAGCAATCATCGCCATAAAGTTATACTGAATAAAGTTTACAGCACTGAATTTGAACAGAGGATATACATTTGCAGCAATACCTACATAAAATGCAAGATATACGTGCCAAGGAATAAGCTGTGAACCGAATACTCCCATTGCATCACCGAAAGTTGCATTTCTGAGTTTGAGCTTGTACATGTCTTCTTCAGAAGCCTCAACGTTCTCTTCAACAATGTTCTTGGTTATTGGACCAACTGTTACAATCTGAGCCATTTCATCTGCGAGAAGCATGTTTCCGATTATGCACAGAAGACCATTGAAAAACATGAGAGTTCTTACTTTTCTGGACATTGCAGCTATTCCTCTTGCAAGAGGCTCAAATGCATTCATTGCAGCCATTATTCCTCCGAATGCAGCTACCCACATCATCATTACAACTACCCAAGAACCAGCTTCTGCGAAACCATCCATAATTAGTGTAAGATATTCGTTAAGTCCGCTCTTTTCAAAGCTAGGTCCACCGAATGTTGTAGTGCCGGCAAACAGTCCGAGGATATAAGCTGAGACAATTCCTGAGCCGATACACACGAAAGTGTTAACACCTGCAACAGCAAGACCGATTACAAGAATCAGAGGAATTATCATGTAAAGTGCCACGCCCTCCTGAACCTGAGTTAAAAGGTCAATAGCAACTGGTTTTTTCTCTTGAATATATGCGATAGCATCAGGAGCCTCAGCATTGAGCTTATCAAATACGCCGGAAGCATCAGCAGATTCACCTGGAAGTCCCATAATTGTTCCTGCAACAAAGAATGCAATGATTGCAAGGATTAGACATCCAACAGACCACACTCCCTGTGTTCTGATTCTATCAACTACTTCAACGCCCTGAATACCTGAAGATACGATTGTGGTATCGGAGATAAGGCCGATGTTGTCGCCGAAGCAAGCACCGCCCGCAATGGCACAGGTTGTTAAGATGACATCTCCTCCTACGATGTTATTGAGCCATAGGAAGATTGGAGCACATGCTGCAAAGGTTCCCCAAGATGTGCCTGTAGCAACTGAAAGCACAGCAGTAACTGCGATTCCGACTACAGCGATAGTTTTGCCAGTAACACCGAGCTTAAGAGCGATGATTACGGCAGAAGCACCTACACCTGTTGTCATAAATGCAGAAGCCATTGCATATGCAAACATAAGAATGAAAAGTGCTATGAGGATGTGAGATACGCTGCCGACAGCAGCATCAATCATGTCCTTAAACTTAAGCTTTTCTGTTACTGCGGCAACGATGCAGGCGCAAATGGTCGCAATCGGAGCTGCCAAAAGAGCATCCATTCCAGTCATCATGAGAGCTGCGAGGACAGCTACTGGAACGAACTTGATAATTGCTTTAAGTGTGTTCATTAAAAGTTCTCCTTTTCTTTGATAAAAATAAATAATAAAATTAGGTGAAAAAGTCGCCATTGCTAATTTATAAGCAATCATCATGCCAAAACTTTCATGCGTAGATTAAATATTAAAATTAATTGTTTCTTTTGAATAAAATTCCGTGCTTGGACTGGGTTTAAAGGGCATTTTGTGTTAATAGAGAAAATGCCTTGTTTAAAAATTTTGTTGAAAAACAATTGTGGCTTTTGTATATAATATTTTAATCTCTTGTTTTTTCGAACCGAAAACGGGTCGCAGTGAAAAATATAAACCATTTTTGGGTCAAAATTGTTGACCGAACAATTCAAAAAATATAGAATGGATTATGAACTTAGTATGTTTTGAACTTAGAAATGAAGCAGGAAGGTATATTGCATGAAAAATTTTGGATTATCAAGGGTAATTTCACCTAAGGGTGTGTTGCCAGTGGCTGCATGGGAGCTCGATAACTCTCCAAAGATTGGTAATGGGGAAGCACTTCTTTATATTGAAAAGATTCAAATAGAAAAAGAAAGCTTTGCACAGATATGCTCAAGCTGTGGATATGATAAGCAAAAGATAAAATCTAAAATTATAGATATAATAAATAAAAGAGGAAAACTTCAAAATCCAAATACAAACACAGGTGGCGTGTTCATAGGTAGGATGGCAAAGATAGATAAAAGCTATATAAATTCTGAGGATTTTCAAATAGGAGAGAGAGTTTGCTGTGTTTGTTCGACATGCGGGATCCCAATGAAAATTGAGAGTATAGATTCGATTGATTTTACATATGGGCAAATACAATGTAGTGGCTATGCTATTGTGTTTGATACAACTCCGCTGAGGCATGTTTTGCCAGGCATAAAGGATGAAATCGTGCTAAGTGCAGTGGATGAGGCAGGCAATTTATATGGATTATACAAGATAGCAAAGTCCGAAAAAATAGAATCAGCAATGATAATAGGTAATACTCCGATTGCGACAATGCTTTATGCACAAGCCTTGCAAGAAGCTATCAAGGATAATGATATTAAAGGGAGCATATCAGCCATTATAAATGATAATTCCTTGCACACCGTCAAAAAAGAGACCACGTCAGAGGCACTTGAAGGAATTGTGGATGAGATATATTTTGTTGACCTTGTAAGACCTATCGAAGCTGTAAAAGAGTTGATGTCGCTAGAGGATATCTATGGGGGCATTGTCGATAAGGTTGTAGTTATTGAAGACGTATTTGGGGCAGAAAGCCTTGCGATATCAATTGTTAAAAGGGGCGGTCATGTATTCTTTTCTTCTGCTGGCGATCACTACTGGAGTGCAGCGGTGGCATCTGAGGGATTGGGTAAAGAAGTTCATATGCATGTTTTTGATCAATACGTCGAAGAACACCCAGAATTCACATTTAAATTAGTAAGAGAAATATATGGTAATTTGGAAAAAGCAATCGAGCTATGGCAAAAGACCTACGAACCATTTTTGTGGAATGTATTCGAGGATGATGCGGATTCGAAAAGAACAGATATAAACATTGCTATTACAAAAGGAAATTTTGTGTTTCAAAGTCTTGACACCAAACAGATGGTGGGTGAGGCTTTAAATATAGCAAAATATGATTGTAACCTCATAATTCAGGGCGAGACGGGAGTAGGAAAAGAAAAAATTCTCGAAATAATACATGAAAATAGCGGCAGGCGAAGTGAGCCTTGCAAGTCTAGCGGAGTCGGAGCTTTTTGGATATGAAGAAGGAGCATTCACAGGGGCGCGGATTGAGGGTAAACGCGGATATTTTGAAATGGCCAATAATGGAATCCTTTTCTTGGACGAAATAGGTAGCTTGCCAATGCACATACAGTCTAAGCTTTTAAGAGTAATTCAGGAAAGCCAATTTTATAAGGTTGGAGGCACGAAGCCTGTAAATGTCAACGTAAGGGTCATAGTCGCAAGCAACATCCCTCTAAAGGAGCTTGTCGATAGCGGTGATTTCAGGGAGGATTTATATTATAGATTGAATATATGCACGATAGATGTTCCGCCACTTAGGGAGAGAAGGGATGATATACCTTGCCTTGCGGAGTATTTTGTAAACGATTGGTCGACAAAATATTCTGTTCATAAGGAGCTAGAGTACGATGCAATGCAAACGTTATATTATCACTCATGGCCGGGGAATGTGAGAGAACTTGAAAACGTCATGCATAGATTGGTAATAAAAACAGAGGGGAACAAAATAACCAAGCTCGATGTTGACCAGCTTATCCACGGAGAACAGGGAGAATCCGGATTTTCAAGGAGAAAGAATTTAAGCAGCAATTTTGATGATTCCATTAACTTTCGTGAATTTATGGATGAGCAGGAAAAGAAAGTTATCGCCTATGCTATGGAGCAGGCTGGATCCACAAGAAAGGCAGCAAATCTTTTGGGGCTTCCTCAAACAACATTTGCAAGAAAAAAATTGAAACATGGTCTATGATATAATTGGTATAAAAATATTCACTTTCAGGGCATGATGAGTTATAATCTAAATTGAGAAGTTAAAAAAACGCTTCTGTCAAAAGAATTGCTTCGGTCATTTGAGATATAGGGCTAAGCAATCCTGTTTTGTATATATATTTATCTGGGAGGTATTTCGTGAACGAAGAGAAAAACCTAAAAACAATGGAATATTTTGTTGATGAGATATCAAATGCAAGAGAGATATTTTGGCATAATGATTGTGCGGTGCATACTAGAGGCAAATGTATTCAAAGCTGTGTGTATAGCGACAATTTTAGCACTAAAGATATAGACGAGGCAGAGCTGCGTCTGATAAGATTCGCTCCGTATATTGAGCGTGTTTTTCCTGAGACAAAAGCCCAGAAAGGCATAATCGAATCGCCACTTGTAGAAATTCCAAAGATGAAGGATTACATTGAATCCAAGGGTGACAAAATTTATGGCGACCTATTTCTAAAGTGTGACAGTCACCTTCCGATTTCCGGCTCAGTTAAAGCTAGAGGTGGAATCTACGAGGTTTTAAAATATGCTGAGAAGCTAGCAATGGCAGAGGGAATTCTTAGCTACGACGATGACTATAGCATCTTGGCAGAAGATAAATACAAAAAGTTCTTTTCAGGATACAGCGTTGCAGTTGGATCTACTGGGAATTTGGGTATGTCAATTGGTATTATAAGTGCAAAACTAGGTTTCAAAGTGGATGTTCACATGTCACATGACGCAAAGGAATGGAAGAAAGATGTACTGAGGAAGGCTGGAGTGAATGTTTGCGAGTATTCTGGAGATTATGAAAAGGCGGTTGCTGAGGGTAGAAGACTAGCGTTATCCAATCCTAAATGTCATTTTGTGGATGACGAAAATTCTGTGGACTTATTCTTGGGATATGCGGTTGCAGGTCGTAGATTGG
>QWBY01002246.1_pt1 | contig 11248 bp, 9 predicted proteins | sample 1972471 | NCBI WGS metagenome assembly QWBY01 (sample SAMN09866722, study PRJNA288562) | Human gut metagenome isolate term6_stool, whole genome shotgun sequencing...
GTTACGTGACTGCCGCTTTCATCTGAACGATGTCAAAGGGGACAAGAAGGAGGAAAGCTGCATCTTCATTACCGAGGGAGACTCGGCAAGCGGTTCTATTACGAAAAGCCGCGATCCGAACCTGCAAGCGGTATTCAGCCTTCGCGGCAAACCGTTAAACAGTTTCGGACTGACGAAGAAGATCGTGTACGAAAACGAAGAATTCAATTTGCTACAGGCTGCATTGAACATAGAGGATGGATTGGAAGGCTTACGTTACAATAAGGTGATCATTGCGACCGATGCCGATGTGGACGGTATGCATATCCGCCTACTGCTGATCACCTTCTTCCTCCAGTTTTTCCCGGACCTGATCAAGCGGAACCATGTCTATATCCTGCAAACACCACTGTTCCGTGTACGCAACAAGCAGAAGACCTGGTATTGCTACAGCGAAGAAGAGCGTGTGAACGCAATCGCTGCCGCCGGAAAAAACGCCGAGATCACCCGGTTCAAAGGTTTGGGAGAGATCTCACCGGATGAGTTCAAGCATTTTATCGGAAAGGATATCCGCCTGGACCCGGTAACCATGAAGAAAGAGGACCTTGTGAAAGATATGCTGGAGTTCTATATGGGCAAGAATACGATGGAACGACAGAACTTTATCATAGATAACTTAGTTGTAGAAGAAGACGTTATCAATTGATAATTGACAATAAATTGAGAATATGGATAATACGATAAAAACAGGGGAGGGACAGGAATCGACCGATAATTGTCAATTGTCAATTGCCAGTTGTCCATTAAAAAGGATCGCTCTTTTCCCCGGAACGTTCGATCCTTTCACGATCGGGCACGAATCGTTGGTAAGCCGAGGACTCGAACTGGTGGACGAGATCATCATTTCGATCGGTATCAACGACACGAAGCGAACCTATTTCTCACTGGAGAAACGGTTGGAGGCGATCCAAGAGCTCTACAAGGACGAACCGCGCGTCCGGGTCATGTCGTACGACTCCCTGACGGTCGATTTCGCCCAACAGATGAATGCCGGGTTTATCCTGCGCGGTATTCGTACGGTGAACGATTTCGAATATGAAAAAAGCATAGCCGATGTGAACCGCAAGCTGAGCGGGATCGAGACATTTATTCTTTTTACGGAACCGGAACATACGCATATCAGCTCCAGCATCGTGCGGGAGTTGCTGCGTTACGGCAAAGATATTTCCCAGTTTGTGCCGAAAGGGACAAACCTTTATTAAAAAATAAAAACAATGAAACGAATTTTACTTCCACTCCTTATATTGAGTGTGTTTGCCGCCTCGATGTCGGCACAGCGCGGTAACAACATAGATGCCCGCAAGCTCCAGTTGGCCCTGTATGCCATCTCCAACCTATATGTAGACTCTACAAGCGAAACGAAGTTGGTGGAGGACGCCATCGTCGGCATGCTGGAAAAGCTGGACCCTCACTCTACCTATACGGACCCGGAAGAGACGAAAGAGATGACGGAACCGTTGCAAGGTAACTTCGACGGGATCGGCATCCAGTTCAATATGCTGACGGATACTTTATACGTGATCCAGGTAATTCCCGGCGGGCCTTCGGAAAAGGTCGGCCTGATGGCTGGCGACCGCATCATCATGGTGGACGACACGCTGATTGCCGGCGTCAAGATGAAGAATACGGATGTGATGAAACGCCTGCGCGGTCCGAAGAATACGGAAGTGCGGGTAAAGGTCCTGCGCGGCGGAGTGCCCGACCTGATCGAGTTCAAGATCACACGTGGAAAGATTCCGGTATACAGCCTGGATGCCGCTTACATGGCGGATAAGGCTACCGGATACATCAAGCTGAACCGCTTTGCCGCTTCGTCGGCCGACGAATTCCGGGAAGCACTGGAAAAACTGAAGAAACAGGGAATGAAGAACCTGATCCTCGACTTGCAGGGGAACGGCGGGGGATATCTGAATATCGCGATCGATCTGGCCGACGAGTTCTTAGGCAAGGACAAGCTGATCGTTTATACCGAAGGAAACAAACAACCGCGCGAGGAAGCCAAGTCTTCGGCCCGCGGAGGGTTTGAAGAAGGACGTTTGGTCGTGCTGGTAGACGAAACATCCGCATCCGCCAGTGAAATCCTTTCCGGTGCGGTGCAGGATTGGGACCGTGGCGTGGTCGTAGGCCGCCGTACGTTCGGAAAAGGGCTGGTACAGAAACCGATCCCGATGCCTGACGGCTCGATGATCCGCCTGACGGTTGCCCGCTATTATACGCCTACAGGCCGTTCTATCCAGAAACCGTATGTCAACGGCAACCAGGAGCAATACAACCATGACTTGATCGACCGCTACAACCGGGGGGAACTGATGAGTGCGGATAGCATCCATTTCCCCGATTCGATGAAGTACAATACGCTGGAGACGAAACGCATCGTGTATGGCGGCGGCGGTATCATGCCGGATGTCTTTATCCCGGTCGACACGTCCCGCTATACGGATTATCACCGTAGTGTGGTGGCGGCCGGTCTGGTGAACCGCATCGCCATGAATTATCTGGACCGTCATCGTGCCGAACTGAACAAGAAATATCCGAAGTTCGCCCAATACAAGCAGAACTTCAACGTGACAGACGACATAATGCAAGAACTGGTCACACTGGCTAAAGACGACAAGATCGAGTTCAACGAAGAGCAATACAACCGTTCCAAGCCGCTCATCATGCTCCAAATCAAGGCGCTTATCGCACGCGACCTGTATGATATGGCCGAATACTTCCAGGTCATCAACGACGACAACGAAAGCTTCCAGGAAGCCTTGCGCCTCATCAACGACGAACAGCGGTACAAAAAAGAATTGGGACGGTAAACCTATTATCGATAATACTTCCTATATTTGTATTCATCAACGAAAAGAAAGGAACACAAAAGATGGACACAACGATGAAAACGATAGAACTTACTTTGCCGGATTCGGAATTGCCTTTCATTAAGACAATAGCGAAGAAATTCGGATGGACTCTGACAACCAAACACACAAAAACTCAGAAAAGTCTTGATGAAGGCATTGCCGATATCAAAGCCGGGCGTGTTCGCGAAGTTTCTACGGATGAATTAAAACAAATGATGGGATTATGAGTTCATACACGATCCTAATCACTAAACGATTTGAAAAGGACTTGGAAATATGTAAGAAGAGGGGACTAAAACTTAGCCTCCTCTATACTGTAATAGAGCAACTCAAATTGAACGGGACATTACCAAAACAATATCGTGCCCACAAACTAAGTGGTAATTATGCTAACTATTGGGAATGCCATATTAAAGGCGATTGGTTATTAATATGGGAGCAAAACGATGATGAACTCATTTTGATATTAACCTCAACCGGAACACATTCAGATTTATTCTAAAGGATTATGTACTGGACACTTTTTCTGACATTCGTCAAAATAGGGACTTTCACTATCGGGGGAGGATATGCGATGCTGCCCCTGATACAGCGGGAAGTGGTAGATAAAGGATGGCTTTCGAAGGAAGATTTCATCGACCTCTTCTCCGTAGCCCAGTCCTTGCCCGGCATTTTCGCCGTGAACATCTCTATTTTTGTAGGATATAAACTGAAAAAAGTGCCAGGTGGTATTGTTTGCGCTTTGGGAAGCATCCTTCCCTCCTTCTTCATCATTCTGGCTATCGCACTGTTCTTTACACACGTGCAGGACAACATATGGGTAGAGAAGGCGTTCAAAGGATTGCGTCCGGCGGTCGTCGCCCTGATTGCCGTGCCTTGCCTGACAACGGCACGTTCGATCAAGATGAGTTACAAAGAGCTGGTTATCCCTATCGCTGCCGCACTGCTGATCTGGCAGGGAGGGTTGTCTCCTGTGTGGATTATTCTGGCGGCTATCATAGGAGGACTTGTTTACGGACTGAAAATAAAGAAAGACTGATATGATCTGGTTGCAATTATTCTATGTATATCTGAAAATCGGGATATTCGGTTTCGGTGGCGGCTATGCGATGCTCTCCCTGATACAGGCAGACGTGGTGGACCGCTACGGATGGATTTCGTCACAGGAATTTACGGATATCGTCGCCATCTCGCAGATGACCCCCGGGCCGATCGGGATCAACAGCGCCACCTACATCGGATATACAGCCATCCACAATGCCGGCTATTCGCCCGCGATGGCCGTATTTGGCTCCTGCCTGACGACATTTGCCGTCTGCCTGCCCTCTTTCCTGCTAGTGCTGGCCATCTCATACGCCTTTGCAAAATTCAGGAACAACAAATATGTAGCAGCCGCGTTCTACGGCCTTCGTCCGGCTACGGTCGGCCTGATTGCGGCAGCGGCTTTGCTATTGATGAATAGCGAGAACTTCATCGACTATAAAAGTTTCCTGATCTTCGGGGCTGCGTTCATCCTCACCTGGAAGTTCAAGATCAACCCGATCCTGATGATTATCCTGGCAGGAATCGCCGGGATGGTTCTCTATTGGTAAATTTTACCGCAAAAGTCAAGACTTTCGTAACAAGAAGTCAGGACCTTCAGAGTAAAAAACCTGGACTTCCACAATCAATATTCAGGGCTTTCTCTCAAAAAACACCCTTATTTCAAGTCAGGCTTTCATCGATAGAAAGTCCTTCTTTGTCGAGGAAACGCTCCTCTTTTTCTAATCTGATTGTGTAGGCTTTCATCCTGTTGTAGTTTTGCTTTCGAAAAAAGGTAAAAAGATTGTCAGGTTACAAAACGAAAGCATCATGAAACAGATTTCTTCCATACTCCTCTCCTGCCTGCTTCTCCTGCCCACCGGGATGAATGCGGAGGAAGACACACCCAAACAATGGACGCTTCGCGATTGCATCGATTATGCACTGGAGCATAACATCACCATCCAGCGGAATCGCATCAGCGCCGAGAGTGCCCAAGAAGACGTAAAGACAGCCAAGGCGGATTTCCTGCCTTCCTTGAGCGGGAACATCAGCCAGCGCGTCGTCAACCGCCCGAACAGTGCAAGAGGCACCATCATCAGCGGCGATAACATCACGACAAGCGAAAGCAAAACCTCGTACAACGGTAGCTACGGCATCGACGCCAACTGGACTGTGTATAACGGCAGCAAACGGGTGAACACCGTCAAGCAACAGAAGCTGAACAACCGCATCGCCGAACTGAATGTGGACGAAAGCGAAAACTCGATCCAGGAAAGTATCACCCAACTGTATGTACAGATTCTCTACTCGGCCGAAGCCGTCAAAGTAAACGAATCGACACTTGAAGTAAGCCGGAAAGAGTTTGAACGGGGACAGGAATTGTTCAACGTCGGCAGTATCGCCTCAAGCGACCTCGCCCAACTGGAAGCGCAGGTAAGCAGCGACAACTACCAGTTGGTGACATCCCAGGCTACCCTGCAGGATTATAAGTTGCAATTGAAACAGCTTCTCGAACTGGACGGGGACATCGAAATGGACCTCTACCTGCCGCAACTGAGCGACAGCAACGTCCTGATCCCGCTTCCCGAAAAAGACGATGTCTACAACACCGCCCTCAGCCTGCGTCCCGAAATAGAAGCAGGAAAGCTGAACGTGGAGAGCTCGGACCTGAGCATCAAGATGGCACGTGCAGGATATCTCCCGACCTTAAGCCTCAGTGCAGGCATCGGAAGCACGAATGCCAACGGCAGCGACTTCAGCTTCAGCGAACAGGTCAAGCAGAACTGGAACAACTCGCTGGGACTGACCCTCAGCATCCCCATCTTCGACAAGCGGCAGACGAAAAGTTCCATCAACAAGGCCAAGCTGCAAAAGCAGACTAGCCAGCTGGACCTGCTGGACAACAAGAAGACACTCTACAAGACCATCGAAAACCTCTGGCTAGCCGCCAACAGCGCACAACAGCAATACGTGGCAGCTTCACAGAAGTTGAAGAGCACGGAAACCAGCTACTCTCTCGTCAGCGAACAATTCAACGTCGGCATGAAAAATACAGTAGAATTGCTCACGGAAAAAAATAACCTGCTAAGCGCACAACAGGAAACGCTCCAAGCCAAATACACGGCCATACTGAACGCAGGCTTGTTGCGCTTCTACCAAGGAGAAGAAATCAATTTATTCTGAAACACGGCATTAGGGGTGAACCGCTAATGAATATATTCACTCTCTTTTTGTTTCGGAGGATGTGTCAAAATCCCCTTATCTCCGCGCTTGACGCAGGAACAAGGCACTTTTGGCACACCTCCCTTGCAAAAGGGATCGACATCCAGAAAGAAATAAAAACAGATAAAGATATGAACAAGAAGAAACTAATTATCGGTATAGTAGGCGTATTGGTCGTGGCCGGAGGCATCTGGTTCTTCACAGGCAAAACGTCGAAAGGCGGTATCCGGCTCGAAACCGCCAAAGTGGGCCGCAGTTCCATTTCGAACACGGTAACGGCAACCGGAACAGTCGAGCCGGTAACGGAAGTCGAAGTCGGCACGCAGGTGTCCGGTATCATCGACAAGTTGTATGCAGACTATAACGACGTGGTCAAAGCAGGGCAGTTGATCGCCGAAATGGACAAGGTCAACCTGAAAGCCGAACTCGCATCCGCCGAGGCACAGTTGGCTAGCAGCAAGAGCGAATTCGAGTACCAACAGAAGAATTACGCCCGCAACAAGATCCTCTTCGAAAAAAAGCTGATCAGCGACTCGGACTATGAAACGTCCACATACAACTATGAGAAAGCAAAAGCCGCCTACGAACAAAACCAAGCGGCAATGGTCAAAGTGAACCGCAACCTCGAATATGCGACGATCACCAGCCCGATCGACGGTGTCGTGATCAACCGCGCAGTTGAAGAAGGACAGACCGTGGCCGCCGGCTTCGAGACTCCGACCCTGTTCACCATCGCGGCAGACCTGACCAAGATGCAGGTGATAGCCGACGTGGACGAAGCCGACATAGGTAACGTAGAAAATGGGCAACGTGTCTCCTTCACCGTCGACGCCTATCCGAACGACGTATTCGAAGGTACGGTCATGCAAATCCGCCTCGGCGACAGCGAAAGCACCAGCAGCTCTTCTTCCACCTCGACCTCGACGGTCGTTACCTACGAAGTGGTGATATCGGCCGATAATCCCGACCTTAAATTGAAGCCGCGCCTGACAGCCAACGTGACGATCTTCACGCTGGAACGCGATAACGTGCTGACAGTCCCGACCAAGTCACTCCGCTTCGTACCGGATGCCGGGATGTTGACGCAACTGGGCTACATCGTCTCCGAAGCCGGCAAGGAAGCCCCTGCCGGGAAACGTCTCGTATGGATCAAGAACGGGCAGGAGCTGAAGCCGAAAGCCGTTACCGTCGGTTCCACCAGCGGAAACATGATCGAGATAACCGACGGCCTGAACGAAGGTGAAGAATTGGCTGTCGATCTCGAAGCCTCCTCCATTACTCCGGCAGCCGAAGCCGAAACGGAAAGAAGCCCGTTCATGCCAGGCCCTCCGGGAAGCAATAAGAACAAGAAGAGTGCCAAGTAGGGGCAGGCTTTATATATCTGCCCTCCAAACAAGGAGTACAACAATATGAAAGAGATAATCAAATTAGAAAACATCAAGCGTGACTTCAAGGTCGGAGACGAAACGGTCCATGCCTTGCGTGGCGTCTCCTTCACGATCTACGAAGGCGAATTTGTCACCATCATGGGGACATCCGGCTCAGGAAAGAGTACCCTGCTGAACACGTTAGGTTGCCTGGATACACCGACCAGCGGAGAATATTACCTCGACGGCACATCGGTCCGCACGATGGGTAAGAACGCCCGCGCCACCTTGCGCAACCGCAAAATCGGGTTCGTCTTCCAGAACTACAACCTGCTGCCTAAGACGACAGCGGTCGAGAACGTGGAGCTTCCCTTGATGTACAATCCGTCCTACAGTGCAGCCGAACGACACAAGAAAGCAGTCGAATCGCTGATTGCCGTAGGTTTGGGCGACCGCCTGATGCATAAAAGCAACCAGATGTCCGGAGGACAGATGCAACGTGTCGCCATCGCCCGGGCGCTGGTAAACGACCCCGCCGTCATCCTCGCCGATGAAGCGACCGGAAATCTCGATACCCGTACCTCTTTCGAGATACTGGTTCTTTTCCAGAAACTGCATGCCGAGGGACGTACCATCATATTCGTGACCCACAACCCGGAGATCGCCCAGTACAGCAGCCGCAACATCACGCTGCGCGACGGGCATGTCACCTCCGACACGGTCAACCGGAATATCCTGAACGCGGCAGAAGCGTTGGCGCGGCTGCCGAAGAATGACGATTGATCTTGCCACCCTTCCGCGGGTGCCCCTTTATGCGAATACCGGAATCATCCGATATAAGCGGAAGGAGGCAAAGGTGTTTAAAGAGTAACTTATAAAACAACAAAAACAATGAACGGAACAAACCTAATAAAAATAGCTGTCCGGGCACTCGCCAATAACAAATTGCGCGGCTTCCTCACGATGCTGGGTATCATTATCGGCGTAGCCTCCGTGATCACGATGCTTGCCATCGGACAAGGCTCGAAGCGAAGCATACAGGCTCAGATCAGTGAGATGGGTTCCAACATGATCATGATACACCCGGGCGCCGACGTGCGTGGCGGTGTCCGGCAGGATGCCTCCGCGATGGAAACCCTGAAACTACAGGATTACGAAGACATTGTGGACGAAACACGCTTTGTCTCGGCCGTTTCTCCTTCCGTCAACAGCAGCGGGCAGGCGATCTACGGCGCCAACAACGCCCCGACCACGGTCTACGGCATCAGTCCCGACTACCTGGAGATACGGCGCTACAAAGTCGAGGACGGTGACATGTTCACCGAACAGGACATCCAGACAGCCGCCAAAGTATGCGTAGTCGGCAAGACCGTCGTCGACAACCTCTTCCCCGACGGCAGCAACCCGGTAGGCAAGGTCATACGTTTTCAGAAATTACCTTTCCGCATCGTAGGCGTGCTGGAAAGCAAAGGATACAACAGCATGGGAATGGACCAGGACGACCTAATCTTAGCTCCATACACAACTATTCAGAAAAAGGTCCTGGCCATCACCCATCTGCAAGGCATTACCTGTTCGGCCCTCAAGGAGGAATACACCGACCAGGCCATCGACGAGATTTCTGAAATACTCCGCCGCAACCATAAGTTGAAGGAAAGTGACGATGATGATTTTACCATCCGTAGTCAGCAGGAGTTGAGCACGATGTTGACAAGCACTACGGATATGATGACCGTGCTGTTGGCGGCTGTGGCGGGTATTTCGCTGCTCGTAGGCGGCATAGGGATCATGAACATCATGTATGTCAGCGTGACGGAGCGTACACGCGAAATCGGCCTCCGTATGAGTATCGGGGCAAAAGGCATCGACATCCTGGCACAGTTCCTGATCGAGTCCATCCTGATCAGTGTGACAGGCGGTTTGATAGGTGTAGTCTTTGGAGTGGGCGCAGCCCTTGTCGTGAACGGGGTCGCCCACTTTCCGATCTACATCCAGCCCTGGAGCGTCATCCTCTCGTTCGCCGTATGTACCGTCACGGGTGTATTCTTCGGATGGTATCCGGCCAAAAAGGCGGCACAGCTCGACCCGATAGAGGCAATACGTTACGAATAGCAGGCGGGAAGCATCGAGGGAAGAAGACGCTCTGCGTCAAGCATGCCTCATAGGTATGAGGCAACGTACCTCAAAGATATGAGGCAACTCACCTCATAGGTACGAGGCAATACACCTCATAGTGATGAGGCATGCTCGACGCAGAGCCTCTTCCATGACCGATGCCGCCTGGCGTTCGACAGAGAAACAACACTTCTTCCATGCCCGATGCTTCTCTGATATATAATAAACAGTATCTTTGCATAAATGGGAACAACAGAGACAATGCACACATTACCGGCTCCCCCCTTCAAAGGCATGGGGAAGCTGATCCATATCGCAGCCTGGGCCATCCTCTTCGGGCTGCCGTTCTTCTTCACCGGACGCGAGTCGCAGACGGTGACGGTCCTGAGCTACGTCCGCTCCATGATCGTCCCGCTGTCGTTCATGCTGGTGTTCTATGCCAACTATTTCGTGCTGATCGACCATTTCCTGTTCGCCAAGCGTCCCTGGAAGTTCTTGCTATGCAATGTCGTACTGATCGCTGCCTCGATGGGGGCCGTCCATCTGATGTTCGAACTGCTCCCGCATCCCGAATGGGAACATCCGAGGCCGGAAAGGGAATGGCAGGAGACGGTCGGTTTCTTCATGGTGAACGCCATGCTGTATATGCTGGTGGCAGGGCTAAGCGTCGCCATCAAGATGACCGGAAGTTGGTACGAGATGGAATCGTCCCGCCGGGAGTTGGAGAAAAGCCGTGCCGAAGCGGAATTGCAGAACCTGAAAAGTCAGTTGAACCCCCATTTCCTTTTCAACACCCTGAACGTCATTTTACAGACCGCCGGACAGGAAAAAGCCTACCGCACGCAGGCCCTCATCACGGCTCTGTCGCACCTGCTGCGCTACAGCCTGATGAGCAACGACGAGCAGGTGCCGCTGGCCCGGGAAGTGCGGATCGTGGATGAGTATTACTCGATTTATCACGTCCGCTTCGGCGACCGTGTGAAGATGGTGTGGCGCATCTCCGACTCCCTCGATTTGACGGAGACGATGGTGCCGTCCTTCATCTTGCAGCCCATCGTGGAGAATGCCTTCAAACACGGCATCTCGCCCAAGGAAGAGGGCGGCGTGGTGCGCATCCGCATCAACCCGCTGCGGGATAAGGGGCTGCTCTATATCAGCGTCTGCGACAACGGCGTGGGCATCCAGCCCGAACAGCTGGCCCAGCTGAAAGCCGCGCTGGCCCAGCCCGGGGAGCGCTGGGAGCATATCGGCGTCTATAACGTGGCCGCACGGCTGCGGCTTCTGGATAAACGGGGGCGGCTGGTCATCCGCTCTCACCCGGGCCGGGGAACGGCCATCAGGATGTACCTGCCCCTTGTAGAACTTTTGGAGGAGGATTTGGACGATGATACGCCTGTTGATCGCGGATGACGAAAAGCTGGAGCGGGAGGCGCTTGCAGAGCTGGTCCAGCGCCGTTTTGAGCGGGAAGTGGTCCTGGAGGTGGCAGAAAATGGCCGCAAAGCTGCCGACACGGCGGTGCTGTGGGGCGCAGACCTCATCCTGATGGATATTGAGATGCCGGGCATGAGCGGCCTCGACGCTGCCCGCGCCGTGCTGGCCCAGCGGCCTTCCTGCCGGGTCATCTTCGTCAC
>QWBY01002248.1_pt1 | contig 11244 bp, 15 predicted proteins | sample 1972471 | NCBI WGS metagenome assembly QWBY01 (sample SAMN09866722, study PRJNA288562) | Human gut metagenome isolate term6_stool, whole genome shotgun sequencing...
AGCTCAGAACGTAGACAAAGTCAGTTTAATAATTCATTAATGATTTAAAAATAAAATTACGCTATAACCCATCTCGACTAAGTGAGTGAAACGAACGCATGGAGAGATCTCATGAGATTTCTCCGCTCGTTGCACTCGGTCGAAATGGGAAATTTTTTAGTTTGTCAAAAGTCTGAGCCTGGTTAAAACCAAGCTAATTTTTATTGAACATCTTCTAAAAGTTCTGTCAAAATATATCCTTCATATTCACCGTAGCTTACTTTTGACCATTCGCCTACAATTTCTGATCTTTCGATTTGGGTGCCTGGTTGGATTGTTGCTACTATTTCTGAATCTGTATTTGTTTCTCTTCTTATATTTGAAATATCTCCTACTGTAAATATTCCGTAGGCTTCTTGTGGATTTTCTTCTTCATCATTTTTTTTCTTTTTGTCTTTTTTAACTTCTTTATTTATTTTTTCATCATCTTTATTGTCTTCATTTTGATCAATATTTTTAAGACTTGCATTTGAAAAATTATCATTTGATTCTTTTTCTTTAAAATCTATTTTTGCTGATACTGGGCTTGATTGTTTGTTTGCTTTAGGATGCCTTTGGGAGATATATTCTTCCTTTGAACAAGCTGAAAGTCCAAGAGATAGAGCCAATATTAATAAAATTTTCTTTTTCATTTTTTCTCCTTAATTATCTGTTGTTATAATTCCAGAAATTTGTGCATTTACATTTTCAAGTTTTCTTAATGATGTGTTTAATTTTTTCTTTCTAAAATCTTTTTTTCCTGCCAAAACTATTACACAATCACAAAGGCTTGGATAAAAATTTGCATCATCGTATTTTTCGTTACAAGCTGTATCCAAAAATATAAAATCATATTTTTCTTTTAATGAATCAAAAATTGCCTTTATCCTATCATAGTCTAGAATATTTTGCCCATCTTCTTTTTGGCTTGGGGCAAGAATTAAATCAAGATTTTTTTGGAAATGATCTTTTACTATAAAATTTTCATAGGGTTTTTCTTTTTCTAAAATATCATAAAATCCCCTATCAAAATCTATATCACATAATTCCCCCATCCTTGGATTTCTAAAGTCTGCTTCGACAATTATCACCTTATAATTATCCCTTGCCAAAGTCCTTGCCAAATTTAATATTAATGAGGACTTATTTACTTTCTCATTTGATGATACAAATTGAACTAGAGAATTTTTATGGCTAATTCTTAAAAATTTATTTTTTAAGCTTATAAAAGATTTTTCAATCTCTTCTTTTTTGTTTTTATTAAACATTCAAATCACCATCATCATATTTTGGCATATCTGCAATTATTGTGTAGTCCTTATCATTTTCTTTGTTTTGATAAGTTCTAAAATCATCATCCAAATCCTCATCTTCTTCGATACTGTCAACATATTTGTAGGATTGGTCGTAATCTATTTCTTCTTCCACTTCTTCATCAATAACATTTTCATCTTCATTTACAAATTCTTGATTTTCTATTTGGTGGTCTTCATCTTCATAAAAACTTTGATCAAAAGAATCATATTCATAATTTTCTTCTTCGTCTTCGTCTTTAAAAACTACTTTTCTTATCTCTTTTTCTTCAACTATTTCCTCTTCATTAATTTTTGAATTTCTAATAGTTAAAGCCAAAGACCCAAAAATCATATAAGTTAAAAATCCTGCAAGTCCCACTTTAAAAGAATCTTTTTCGTTATTTTTCAAAAGACTTCCATTTGGATAAGCGTGGTCGATTACAACGGCATTAGCCTTGTAAAGTTCATTTATAACTGAAACTGTAATTTCTGCATATTCATCTGCTATATCTTCCGCCCTAAGTTTTATAGAATCTTCTACATTAATATTTAAAATATGGGTGTTTGGAATTGCTTGAATTTTCATTTTTTTATCAAGCTCGCTTGGTTCAATATCAAGTTTCAAATTTTCTATAACTCTTTGCATTGTTTTAAGTGGTCTAACCTTATAAAATAAATCATTAAACAATAAATCTTCAAGCGATTGACATCCAAGTTCAGAACATCCGCCGCCATATAATCTATCTTTATATCTATACTCAGACAATGTTCCATCAACATCAAAAAATACATATTTATCTTTTAATTTTTCTATCATATTATTTTACCCCTTTATACTAATTTCTTTAATCATATCTCCTGGATAGTCGTATAAAACTAATTCATCAAATTCAAGATCAAATGACTTAAAATTTAATTCTATATCTTCTTTTATTTTATTAACTAATTTTTTATCTTTATCAATATGTAATGTCATATGAAAAGTAAATTTATCTGGATCATAATTATCTCCAGGAATTTGTAAAAAGAATTTTTTTGTAATTCTTTTATATCAGTCATGGTGTCATCAATATCTATTCCTATTCTCATAATATCATCATAATTTATTATACATGAAATAAATATATTTTTCTATGTTTATAATGTAATTTATTTTCCTTTTTAAAACAAAAAAATGAGAGCACGGTTAAATGCTCTCTTCAGGGGGCAAAAATATATTGCACATAGAATAAATTATTGCTAGTTAATTTCCTTATATTTCAAGCAATTTTAAATTAAATCTAATTATTAAATATTATATATTTTTAATCAATATTACGAATTGAGTACCTAAATGGGTACCTAAAATTGTTAATACTATTATTAATTCTTCATATAAATGAAAGGATAAATATTATGAATATAATTTATACAAAATGTGGTGATTATTTATTACCAAATTTAACACTACCTGAAAAAGAAAATAAAAAATTAAATAAATATGGATTATTAAGATTAGAATATTTAAAAAATAACAAAAAGGCATTATATCAAGAATTATTAATGAAAGATAAATTAAATGAACATCTTTTTTCAGTCAGTATAAATGCTGAAAATAAAATAAATCATATAATTAATGAATTAATAAAATCTGATATTTCTATTACAGAAAAATTAAAACTTGAAAATCAATTATTATGGGTTCAAAAAATGAATAATTATAAACGAATTGCTGAAGAAATAATTTTAAAAGAGATTATTTATGGAGATAAATTATGATTAAAGGTAAAAAAGATATTACAGATAAAGAATTTGAAGAAATATTATTACCCTTTTACAATAATTATAATGATTATCTTATTAACTTTGTTATACCAGATGCTGTAGCATTTTATTTAGCAAATAGATATAGTAGAAATTGTTTATCAGATTGTCCACTTCATAATCATATTAACTCTGCACTAGATATATTTAATGTAAGGTGTAATGTTAATGATTTAATATCACAAATAAAATTAATATTAAGAATAAAATATAATCTTAAAATTGTAAAAAATAATCCTTTAAAGATTGAAAGATTTATTTAATCAAAAACACTACCTGCTTATTTTGGTAGTGTTTTATTTGCCTTTGGGAGTTGAATTCTTGTCCAGCAAGCACTGAATTTGTACTCCCGTCAAATTCTTTTATGGGGAATCCCATTCCCTATTCATACAAATATATTATTGAAATATTTTATATAAATTCAGATATCTTATTTAAAATTCTATTTTTAATTTCTCTTAAATCATCAGTATCATTATAAGATATAGTAATATCTTCAGGCTTAAAATTTATTTTCAATCCTTCTTTTTTCATTTTTTCTATGCAACAATTTATTTGAAAAATAACATATTCTTTTTTTTCAGCAAGAGTCAAAGGCATAAATTCACAAATTAAGTTAACTCTAGATTCAAATTCAGGAGAAACTCTATTTTTAAACTCATTTTCGTTTTGTATATTGGAAGTGAAAACAATTATATATCCATTTATATCATATTCTCTACTCATTGAATCGGTAAATCTTCCATCTTCTAATAATTCAAGAAAAAAGTTTTTAATTTCTGAATCAGCTTTTTCAAACTCATCACATATAATTACTCCAACCTTATTTGAATTAACTTTTTTGCTTAATTCACCACCTTCACAACCTATATATCCTGCGGGACTACCTATTAAGCTATTTAATGCATCTTGACTTGAATAATTTCCAAAATTAATCTTTATTATTTTAGAATCAGCATTTAATGTTTTACTAATAATTTTGCCAATTTCTGTTTTGCCAAGTCCTGGTTTTCCTAATAAAAACATAGAAAAAATCTTTCGCTCACCAATTTTATTTAACGCCAAAAATTTCTTTAATTGAGAAATTAGTTTTGACTTAAAATCTGAATGTCCTATTAATTTATTATTTATGTTATCAAAAAGATTATTTATTTCATATTCATTTAAATCAACAATTCTTATTGGATTATCTATTTTTTCAAATTCAGATGATACTTTAGCGATTTCATGATATAGTTCAGAAATGCTTTGATAACTTTTAAATGTAAGTCTTAAAATTTCTTTTACATCATCTAATTTATTATAATTAACAATTACTTTAATATTATTTTTTGATGAAGCAAAATACTGTTCTAATAGATAAATTAATTGTGGACTTCCTTTAATACTTGCAATCGTACTTGTTATGTCTAATAAAATTTCGTTATCACAGTTAGTATATTTTTGTAACGAAGCAAAATTTGTTACTATAATTTTATTTTGTTGTGCATATTGTAATAAGTCATCATATTGATTATCGTTATAATAGAAAAGTGTAAATTCAGAAAATTTTAAACAAATTTCGTTGCTTATCTCATTATCAAATAATGGTAATGCTTCATCAAAAACAGTAGGAAAAAAATAAAGTGCTTTTTCATACCAATCTTTATTAATTATTATTTGATTTCTATCATCTAAATCTCTTAAGTTAATTATCGCTGAATATATATTTGCTTGATTTGTGTCAGTATATGCAACCATATTTGTTATATCAATAATATTATCAGATTCATCTTCTATTATTTTTTTTGTTTCAACAAACTCAAATGGTAGAATTTTCTTTTGAGATTCATTATAAAACTTATCAAATTCATCTTTATTTCTATAATAATATAATTTATTTCTCATTTTTATTTCTCCTAAAAAATGACTTTATTTTATTCCAAAATCCTACAGGTATTAAATCATTGAATTTTATTTCTTGAATAATTCCAATTACATCAATATAATGTGCTTCCTTAATGCCATCATAATCGTTATTGTTTTTAATATCTTGCTTACTACTTTGGAAAAATTTTGTATCACGATTATCAAAATCATTATTAGAAAAATAATTTAGTGTATTATTTGCAATATCCTCAATATTATTTTTATTTTTATATATTCCAATAACTGATACATTTCCTAGAATTATATCATCTACACTATAATTATTTTCAAATTCATTTTCAATTTCAAATGGAATTTTTATAACAAATTGTTGATTGTTTTCATCAATTTTTAGACTTCCTGATAAAATATATGAATAATCTTTTATCATTGAATTTACAATATTATTAATTTCAATACCTTCAACTTGTATTCCTTTTAAAGCATCTCTTTTTAACAATAACATCTGTCTCAAATTCTTTTTATCTAAAATCGATAATTTAACATTTTTTAATAAAACCAATTCACCCTCTTTGCAATTATCTAAATTTGTTATTTCTTTTGCTTTGTTTTTTATTGTTTTTAATAAAATTGATTTAGTAGTCTTTATGTCTAATTTTTCAATCATCTTAGAGGATGATACTTTTTCTCTTGAATTACCAGTTTCTAAAATTGATTTTACACTTGCTAGATATTTAGAATCAATTTGACCTTCTATTGAAGACTTTCTATATTTTTTATTAGTTATAATATTACCAGTTTCCTTTTCGCAAGATGAGACAATAACATTATTAATCATCATAGATATTTCATAAACTTTATTTAGGTTCATATAATATAAATTAAAACTTTCATATTCTTTTTTATTATCTTCTTTAATCATTTAAACCTCCTGACTTTTTATCTTTTATATTATCTTCATATCTATTACATTATGGTTGCTATCACAAGTAAATATAATATTTATATTGTTGGATTTAAGATATTTTATCATATCATCATCAAGAAGATGTGTAATGGCAAACCTTTTCTCATTTTCAGTTAAATCTTTAATTGGAATCCAATATGAATAATTATCTTCAAATTCTTGTGGTTCTCCATTAACTTTATTAGCGATATAAGTTTTCATTATGAATTTTTTATTATTATCTGGATAAATAATTTGAATATTACCAATACACTTTAAATCATCAATATCCATGCCTGTTTCTTCTTTGAATTCTCTTATACAAGTTTGTATTTCAGTTTCACCATTTTCGATTTTACCTCCTGGTATATCAAAATAATCTTTATTTATATTTTTATATTTTATACAAGCAATTTTATTATCCTTAAATGCAAAAACTCTTACTGCATATCTTACACTTTGAATATTCAAAACTTGCAAAATATCTGCAAATTCTGTATACCCACTTTCAGCATTAATATGACCTCCGTTTTTTATAATATGTTGTTCATTTGAAACAATATCTGCAAATTCCTTTTCAACCTCAATTTTTACATAGGGATCATTATCTGAATAAAAGCATACGATATCTTTACAATAATTTTTAATTTCTTCATAATTATCAACAAACATTGGTTCATTTACTGAATCAAAATCAGAATCTATTCCTAGATAATTATTAAATCCACATACAAACACTAATTTTTTAACTCTAATTTTATTTGAAATAAGATATTTACACACAAATATTGGTGCAATGCTATGTGCAATTATAATTGTATTCTCATTAATAACTAATTGTTTTAAAACATTAGACCAATTTTCAAAATTTTGATTACCAACACCAACAGGCATCTGTGGGACTTCAACTTTTTTATGATTATTTTCAAGTTGTTCTTTTAACCAAGGAAACCAATTGCCATCTTTAGAACCAAAACTACCATGTATTATTATATAATTTTCCATTTATTTCTCCTCCAATCTTTTTAATAATATATGTCTTTTTATATTTTCATCTTTTTGATACCAAGTTTTTATTTCATAGCCTAAATATTTTAAATTATTTAAACTATACTCATTGTCAAAAGTTACTTCTGCAACAATATTAGTAATACCTTTTTCTTTTGCTCTATCTTCTAAATAATTTACTAGTATTTTCTGTAATCCATTGCCTCTATATTCAGGTAAAACTATTACTCCATCAATATCAGCACATTTACCTTCAATATCTGGAATATAGTTTTTTATTTCTTTCATTCTATTAGAAACTGATAGGAATATCCATGCAACCATTTTATCATCTAAAAACGCTCCATATATTTCACCATCATTAATTGGATCATTAACTATTCTCATATAACTTTCTTCTTTAAATGGTAAAAAATACCCTTTCTCTTCAGTTTTAAAATTATCTATGACTATATTTTGAATATCATAAATATCTTTAACATCTTTTGAAGTACATAATCTTATACTATATTTATCCAAACTCATTTTATGATCTCCTTTTTTAATAATTAAGCATATTTCAGCCGTTTTTTATATATACTATTAAAGACATAATTATTGACAAATATTCATTTATTTGCTACATTAATTATGTCAAAAGCAATTAATTTTGCTTGGGGTTCGTGGTATCGCGGACGGTAAGAACTGGTTTATCCAGTTCTTATTTTTTTTGCTTAAGGAAATATTTTTATTCCCTTATTTTTATAATTTGGATACCCATCAATCTTATCTTCAAATGTTAAAAAAGCTGTGATAAAAGCGACAAAAATTGTACATGCAAAACCAATAATAGTTAATAAATTTTCACCCGATAATGTTGTTTTTAAAGATTCAACCATCATACACCTCCAATTAAGACTAAATTAATCATGATGAATTCCCTGGTATTTTTCTAGTAAATTCGCAGTAAAATTCATATCATTTAATAATTATTATGAAAATAATTTTTCATTTTAAAATTTCAATCAAGGGTTTGGGCATTCCCACATACGAATTTCGTACGGGAGTACAAATTCATTGCTTGCTAGACAAATATTATCTTCCCAATGACAGCAATGACATTTCTATTACACCCTACCCATATATATCGATTTCTTGTCATATTGTCATTACTAACTAGAATAACTATTCATTTTCAGTCAGTAATTTTTTTAAATCATAAAGAGATTGTTTTTGTTTTTTTATTTCTTTATCATTATCTTTAATATATTTTTTCATTATTTTGATAACTCTATTTTTATCTTTTTTATTTAATTTAGAAATAAAATTTAACTCTTCTAAATTACAATCATCTAATAATTCTTTAATAACCATCTTAATATATAATTCGTCCTGCATTTGATTAACTAAATCATCAAGTACAAGTATTGGAGCATTTTCTGGTTTAATAACCATTCTGCTATATGAATTATTCACTGTTGATCCTATTTCTTCTTTACTATACTTGCATAATTCCATTAACATTTCCAAAGAAAGATTTAATACTGAACTTAACTTTTTTAAAGATAATACATTTGGTTTCTTTCTCTCACCTTTTTCAATTTTAGCAATTGTATTATTATCTATACCAGTTATTCTTGATAATTCTCTCTGAGATATATTAAGTTTTTCTCTAGCTTCTTTTACTACACTAGCTAAAGTTTTATTATCCATTAAATTACACCTCTTCTTAACTTCATAATACCATTTTACCATAATTTTAATTATTCAACAATATTTTTGTGACTAAAACTCACAAAAATTATTGACATTAATTATTATTAAGTGTTATCATTTAATTGTGAGTATAACTCACAATATAATTTCTTTCTTTAGTTGGTAATCCATACATAGATATGTTTATATCTAGAGTCTAAATGAAAGGAGGACAGTTTATTATGGATGCTAGAGAAACTTTAAAACTTATTTCAAAGCAATGGTGTAATCTTGATGATTTAATGCGTCTTGCTGAAATAGGAAAAAATAATGCAGTAAAGCTAAGAAGAGAGATAAAAGATGATCTAATTAATAAAGGTTATACTCTTCCTAATAACAGATTACCAATGATTGAAGTCGTTAATAAACTAAAAATTAATATTAATTATTTAGAAAAGATGGCTAAAGAGAATTTATAGAAAGGAATTATATGAAAACAATCGAAGAATTAAAAAATAGTATTGTCGATATTAATTATATTATTGAAAATATGATTAGAGAAAATGGTTTATATTGTTTACTTGGAGAAGCTAAAGTAGGAAAATCTGCTCTAGCTCTTCAAATAGTAAATTCTGTTTGTAATGGTATTCCTTTCTTAAATTTAAAGACTAACAAAACACCAGTTTTATATTTAAGTACAGAAATGAATCCATCCGAGACTATAAGTCGTATTAATTTTATGAAATGTAATTTAATAGAAAATGATTTTCTATATACTTTCCCAGAAGATAATATGACACAAATAAGCATATTAAAAGTTGAAAAAGAAATAAGTGAATTTAAAGAAAAATTTGATGGTAAACTAGTATTTATTGATATGTTTAATGGAATAAATTTTGGAAGTTATTATGATTTAAATAATTATCAAGATATGAGTCAAAAAATATTTCCACAATTGCGTAGATTATGTAATAACTATAATGTTACTATCATTATAGTTCATCATTTGAATCGTAAAGGTAAGTCTTTAGGAAGTACTGCTATTGATACTTGTGTGGATGGTAAACTTGCATTAAAACAAGATGAAAACATCAAATCAACTTTCTACTTAAATTATGAAAGTAGAGATTACCAAGCATTAAATTATGTATTAAAAAGAAATGATAATTTAATCTTAAGTATTGATGAAAAAACAGAAGAAACACTTAATCCAAATTTAATTCAATTTTTAAAATATGCAATTAGTAAAAAAAAGTTTACTTTTACTATTTCAGAAATGGTTAGTAAATTAAATTTATTTATTACTCCACCCGTCTTAGGTAAATTAATATCAAGTAATAAAGATGAACTCGAAAAACTAGGATTATTTATAGAATGTAAAAGAACACAAACAGAAAGACTATATACTGCTAAATATAAGGAACCTTTGGAAATACTTACTGATAATATTTTTTCAGAAAGCAATAGTAATAATTTAAATTCAAAGGAGGAATAATTATGGCAGTTAAACTATTAGACAAAGATGAATGGACAAAAGATGGCCGTAAATGGATTTTTTATGACTATGTAAAGAATTTAGATGGATCTAGAAGAAAGTATAAGTCAAAGAAGTTTTTCACTAAAACAGAGGCATTAAAAGCTGAAAGAGAATTTTTAACAATTAACGCTGATAGAAGTGATAAAGACCGTAATATGACTTTTAAAGATTTATATACACTCTTCTATGCATACAAAGAAGATAAAGTAAAATATACTACTTTAAAAACTTATCGTGATAGAGAAAAATTTTTCAAAGACTTAGATAATGTTAAACTAAAAGATTTTAATATTGAACATTTTGAAAAATGGAAAAAGCAAATAAATTCTTATGGATATACAACTAATCATAAAAATCATTTATTTAAATTTTTTAAAGAATTATTAAACTTTGCTACTAAATGGTACAACTTTAATTTTACAGCAACTTATAATAAAATGACTAATTTTACTGACCCAAACGAAATACCAAAAGAAATGTTATTTTTCACTTATGAAGAATTTAAAAAATTCATATCGGTAGAAGATGATATTCTATTTAAAACATTATTTGAAACTTTATATTATTGTGGACTTCGTAGGGGTGAACTTAGAGGACTAACATGGAAAGATATAGATTTTAAAAATCAATATTTAAGCGTTAACAAAAATATTGTAGCAACTCAAGGTGATGAAAAGAAACCATATATGGTAACTACACCTAAAACAAAATCTAGTATAAGAAATATTCCTATACCAAAAGTATTAATGGAAGATATGAAAGTATTATATGAAGTTTCTAAAAGACATTATGGATTTAATGATGACTGGTATTTGTTTGGAGATACTGATCCAATTACAAATGGAAAGTTAAGACATAGAAAAAACAAGGATTGTAAATTAGCAGAAGTTAAACAAATTAGAATACACGATTTTAGACATAGTTGTGCGTCACTTTTAATTAATAGTGGTGCTACTATAAACGTTGTAGCAAAGTATTTAGGACACACAAAAATAGATGAGACATTAAATACTTACTCTCACCTATTTAAGAATCAATTAAATGAAATAATTAATATTATAGACAAACTAAATTAAAATGGGTACCTATTTGGG
>QWBY01006004.1_pt1 | contig 11244 bp, 9 predicted proteins | sample 1972471 | NCBI WGS metagenome assembly QWBY01 (sample SAMN09866722, study PRJNA288562) | Human gut metagenome isolate term6_stool, whole genome shotgun sequencing...
TACGAAAGCGTATCTTGGGGTGCGTAGGGGAGGGGCTCTGCCCCTCCCGCGGGCGGGGTAAAACCCCGCCCCTACGAAGGGTTACAAGGAATGCGGTTCAAGGTTGAGCGGCGGCGTGAGGGCACGCCGCCCTACGAGTGGGTTACAGGAGGTGCGGTAAGCGGGCCGATGTAGGCATCGGCCCCTACGGAGTTTTCCTTTCACCGTTGTAGGGGCGGACGACCCTGTCCGCCTGGTGCGCCGCATCCGCCCCTGTTACTCCTCCACTGCCAAAACCGTCAGCACCCGGTCCCGCACGGTAAACTTCACATTTTTCCCGGCGAAGGCCAGGCCGTATACCCGCTCCGGGTCCTCCTGGTACCGGGGCCGGGGGTCACAGGCCAGCACGCCCATAAGCCCCGCCCGCTGCTGCGCCTCCAGGCCCGCCAGCAGCGCCTCGTCGCACTCCACCTCCAGGGGCTCCGCCTCCAAAGGGTCGGTAAAGCCCCCGGTGGCATCCCTTGGGCAGTCGGCATAGGGCAGGTACGGCTTAATGTCCAAAATCGGTGTATCGTCCACCAAATCTGCCCCGCTGACACGGATAACAGGCCCCAGCTTCTCGTCCCGGCACACCCCCTCCAGCTTCACGCAGGACAGGCCCAGGTTGTTGGGCCGGAAGGGTGACCGGGTGGCGAACACGCCCATGCGCCGGTTGCCCCCCAGCCGGGGCGGGCGCACCGTGGGGGACCAGCCCTCCCGCTCCGCCCGGTGAAACCGGAAAATCAGCCACAGGTGGGAAAAGCCCTCCAGCCCCCGCAGGGCGTCCGGATTTCGATAGTCCGGCTCGAACACGATGGTCCCCTGCAGCTGCGGCACCAGGCCGCTCTGCCGGGGCACGCCGAATTTTTCCGGCAGATCCGTGTGGATGTGGGCAATGGTGTGCATGGTGATGTCCATTATTCCTCCGCCGTCCCGGCCTGCTCCTCCGGGTCAGCCAGGGCCATGGAAATGACCCGGTCGCCCTCGGTCTTAAAGCGCATAACAATGACGCCCTGGGTGGCGCGGCCTGCGGTGCGGATGTTCTGCACCGGGGTACGGATAAGGATGCCGCTCTCGGTGACCAGCAGCAGATCCTCGCCGCCGTCCACCACCTTAATGCCCACAATGGGCCCGGTCTTGTCGGTAACCATGTAGTTGCGGATGCCCAAACCGCCCCGGCTGGTAATCCGGTAGTCCTCCACGGGGGTACGCTTGCCGTAGCCCCGCTCGGTGATGGTGAGGACGGTCTTGCCCTCCTGGGCCCGGGCGGCGCCCACCACATAGTCGCCCTCCCGGAGCCGGATGCCCCGGACGCCCACCGCCGTACGGCCCATGGGCCGCACATCGCTCTCGTGGAAGCGCACCGCCTGGCCGTCGTGGGTGGCGATAAGGATATACTGCTCCCCGTCCGTCTCCTGAACGCTGATGAGCTGGTCGCCCTCGTCCAGGGTCAGGGCTCGGATGCCGCTCTGGCGAATGTTCTTCAGCTGGTCCACCGGCAGCCGCTTCACGGTGCCGCTGCGGGTGGTCATAAACAGGTACAGGGGCTTATCCTCCGTCTCCCGGAAGTGGAGCATGGCCTGGACCTTCTCCCCGGTCTCCACCTGAATGACATTGACCATGTTGATGCCCTTGGCGGTCTTGCCGCTCTCGGGGATCTGATAGCCCTTCTTGCGGTAGACCTTGCCGGTGTCGGTGAAGAAGAGGATGTAGTCATGGGTGGACGCGGTGAACACCGACACCACCTCGTCCTCCTCCCGGGTGGACATCCCCTTCTTGCCCATGCCGCCCTTGCTCTGGGCGGCGTACTCGCTGACGGGGGTGCGCTTGATGTACCCAGCCTTGGTGAGGGTAAAGACGCACTGCTCCTCCTCGATGAGATCCTCGATGTCGATCTCGTCCTCCACATCCTGGATCTCGGTCTTGCGCTCGTCGCCGAATTTCTCGGCCAGGGCGGAAAGCTCCTCCTTGAGGATCTGCCGCACCAGGGCATCGTCGGACAGCACCCGGCGGAAATAGGCGATCTTCTCCTCCAGGTCGTCGTACTCCTTCTGCAGCTTCTCCCGGTCCAGGCCCTGCAAGGCCTTCAGGCGCATATCCAAAATGGCCTGGGCCTGGACCTGATCCAGCCCGAAGCGGCGCATGAGGTTTTCCCGGGCATCGTCGTAGCTCTCCCGGATGATCTTGATAACCTCGTCAATGTTGTCCTGAGCGATGAGCAAGCCCTCCAGCAGATGGGCCCGCTCCAGAGCCTTGTTCAGGTCGAACTTGGTGCGGCGGATGATAATTTCTTCCTGGAAGGTCAGGTACTCGTCAATAATGTGCCGCAGGGACAGGATCTTCGGCTGGCGCTGGTTGTCAACCAAGGCCAGCATATTGATGGCGAAGGTGGTCTGCAGCTGAGACTGGGCAAACAGGCGGTTTAGGACCACCTGACTGTTGGCGTCCCGCTTCAGCTCGATAACGATGCGCATACCGTTGCGGTCGGACTCGTCCCGGATGTCGGAAATTCCCTCCAGGCGCTTGTCCTCCACCTGCTCGGCGATGTTCTTAATGAGCATCCGCTTATTCACCTGGTAGGGCAGCTCGGTAATGACGATGCGGGTGCGATCCTTGCCGAACTCCTCAAACTCGTGCCTTGCCCGGACCACCAGCCGGCCCCGGCCCGTGGCGTAGGCGGCCCGGATGCCGCTGCGGCCCATGATAATGCCCTTTGTGGGGAAGTCGGGGCCCTTGATGTGCTCCATCAGGTCTCCCAGGGTGGCGTCCGGGTCATCCAGCACGCAGATGCACGCGCCGATGACCTCCCGCAGGTTGTGGGGCGGGATGTTGGTGGCCATGCCCACAGCAATGCCGCTGGAGCCGTTCACCAGCAGATTGGGGAATCGGGCCGGAAGCACCCGGGGCTCTTTCCGGCTCTCGTCGAAGTTGGGGTCCCAGTCCACGGTGTCCTTTTCAATGTCCCGGAGCATCTCGTTGGAGATTTTGGAGAGCCTTGCTTCGGTGTAGCGGTAGGCGGCGGCGGGGTCTCCATCCACGGAGCCGAAGTTACCGTGGCCGTCCACCAGCATGTAGCGCATGGAAAAGTCCTGGGCCAGACGCACCAGGGCGTCGTACACCGACGCATCGCCGTGGGGATGATACCGGCCCAGCACATCGCCCACGCAGGTGGCGGATTTCTTAAAGGGCCGGTCGGAAGTGAGGTTGTCCTCGTACATGGCGTAGAGAATACGCCGGTGGACGGGCTTCAGGCCGTCCCGCACATCGGGCAGGGCCCGGCCCACGATAACGGACATGGCGTACTCGATGTACGACTTCTCCATCTCCGGCACCAGGGGTGACTCCACAATGTGCTGCTGGGGATACCGAATTTCCTCCGGATCGTATTGGGGTTTTTTACTCATATCGTTTCTCCTTGTCAGAGACTTAAATCCATCCAAAAAGGATTCATCATTTGGATCAGCTCATTTTTTCTTCTGCGGTTCCAGGATTTTATCTGCTTTTCCCGTGTAATGGCGGAAACTGCGTCCTTTGTGGATTCAACATAAACCAGCTTTGTTACATTATATTTTGCCGTAAAACTATTGGGGTCTGCGTGGGTCTTATGCTCCCAAATTCTGCGCTCCAGGTTGCCGGTCACGCCGGTGTAAAGGGTCACATTGGTGGCGCTTGCCAGGATGTATACATAGTACACGCAGTGTTTCTCCCAATCCTGTCATTGCGAAGCCAGTGCGAACACTGGCTGTGGCAATCCGTTCTCCTCGTCCCTTGTGAAAGGGATATTACGGATTCCCACGACCAGTCTGCGGACTGGTCTCGGAATGACACTCCTAAAACATTAGTAATCCAAATTCACCGCGTATTTGGCCTTCTGCTCGATGAACTCCTTCCTGGGCTCCACCTTCTCGCCCATAAGCACCGTAAAGGTGGCGTCGGCGGCCACGGCATCGTCCAGGGTAATGCGGCGCAGGGTCCGCTTCTCCGGGTCCATAGTGGTCTCCCACAGCTCGTGGGGATTCATCTCGCCCAGGCCCTTGAAGCGGCTGATGTCCACCTTGGCGTCCGGGTTATCTCCCCGGAGTAGGGCGGAAACCGCGTCCCGCTCCTCGTCGGAGTAGGCAACCCTTGTCTGCTTGCCCCGGCTCAGCTTATAAAGCGGCGGCACCGCCGAATACACATACCCGTTTTCAATGAGGGGCCGCATGAAGCGGAAGAAGAAGGTCAGCAGCAGCGTGCGGATGTGCGCGCCGTCCACATCGGCATCGGCCATGATGATGATTTTGTGATACCGGAGCTTGGCCGCGTCAAACTCCTCGCCAATGCCCGCCCCCAGGGCGGTAATCACGGGCTGGAGCTTGTCGTTTCCATACACCTTGTCCGCCCGGGCCTTTTCCACATTGAGCATCTTGCCCCACAGAGGGAGGATGGCCTGAAATCGGGAGTCCCGGCCCTGGGTGGCGGAGCCACCTGCGGAGTCGCCCTCCACGATGTAAAGCTCTGTCAGCTCCGGATTATTTTCATTACAGTCCCGGAGCTTGTCGGGCATGGCCGCGCCGCCCAGAGCGGTCTTGCGCCGGATGGATTCTCTCGCCTTCCGGGCGGCCTCCCGGGCGCGGTTGGCGGTGAGGGCCTTGTCGAGAATGGTCCTGGCCACCGCCGGATGCTCCTCCAGATACACCGAGAGCTGGTCGGACACGATGCTGTCCACCAATGTGCGGATGTAGGCGTTACCCAGCTTGTCCTTGGTCTGGCCCTCGAACTGGGCCTCCGTCAGCTTCACGGAAATTACCGCCGCGATGCCCTCCCGGCAGTCCTCGCCGGAAACCTTGTCGTCTCCGTCCTTGAGCATCCCGTACTTGGTGCCGTAGGCGTTCAGCACCCGGGTCAGCGCCGCCTTGAAGCCAGTCTCGTGCATACCGCCGCCGGGGGTGTGGATGTCGTTGGCGAAAGAAACAAGAGTCTCATTGTAGCCGTCGTTATATTGCAGGGCGATCTCCGCCGTGGAGTCCCCCTTGGCCCCGGAGAGATAGATGACCTCCTGGTGCAGGGGGGTCTTGTTGCGGTTGAGATAGGTCACATACTCCCGTATGCCCCCCTCGTAGCACATGGTCTCCCCCTGCTCGCTGCCGGGCCGGGCGTCGGTGATGGTGATGCGCAGCCCCGCGTTCAAAAACGCCTGCTCCCGCATACGGGTGTGGAGGATGTCGTAGTCGTACACCAGCGTGTCGAACATCTCCGGGTCCGGCTTAAAGGTGACGGTGGTGCCGGTGCGGTCGGTGTCGCCGACGATCTTCATCTCCTGGGTAATGTCGCCCCGGGAGAATTTCATCTCATAAATGTGGCCGTTCTTGTAAACCTGCACCACCAGCCACTCCGACAGGGCATTCACCACGGAGGCGCCCACGCCGTGAAGGCCGCCGGAGACCTTGTAGCCCCCGCCGCCGAACTTGCCGCCGGCGTGGAGCACGGTGTAAACCACCTCCAGGGCAGGCCGCCCGGTCTGGGGCTGGATGTCCACGGGGATGCCGCGCCCGTTGTCGGTAACGGTGATGGTGTTGCCTTCGTTGATGGTCACGGTGATGTCCGTGCAGTACCCGGCCAGGGCCTCGTCAATGGCGTTGTCCACGATCTCGTACACCAGGTGGTGCAGGCCCGAGGAGGAGGTAGAGCCGATGTACATACCCGGCCGCTTGCGCACGGCCTCCAGGCCCTCCAGTACTTGGATCTCCGAGGCATCATATTCCGTCTCCACGGCGATGACTTTTTCCAGTTCTGACATAAATCCTATCCTTTCTCAAGGGAAGATGATCTTCCGCTGTATTTACAAAACAAAGACGGGGGTGAAAAATAACCTGTGTTACGGCGGGGCGATGTAGGCATCGCCCCCTACGAAATTCTATCGAAAACCCCTCCGTAGGGGCGACCCTCGCGGTCGCCCGCCCCACCGCACATCTTGTGCCCGTCCGTAGGGGGCGGCGGTTGCCCACCGTCGTGCCAACCGATTCCCGGCCACTGTTGTGGCCGCCAATCGGGGCACTTCCTCGAAATCAGCTCGCTTTCTTCCGCCACTGGCGGCGCTTCGCCGATTTCCCCGACGCCCCGTTTTACCGCACTCCTTGTAACACTCCGTAGGGGTCGATGCCTACATCTGTCCGCCCTACGCTCTACTCTCCCCTGCTCCGCTTCTGCAGGGTCTGGGTATTCAGCTGCGAAATATACACGATCTGCCTGTGATACGGGTGGTCGCACACCAAAAAGGACTTGGGGATGTCCTCCGTCACCGGCACCACCACTCCCTCCTGCTCCGCTTTTTCCAAAAATTCCCGGGTGCGCTTGGATTGGGAGGTAATGTCCAGGTCGAATATGCCGATGATCCGCTTTTCCGGAAGCATGGCATTTTGCCCGATGTGCAGGTAACTCATAAAACCACCTCCCCGCTTCGTATGTGAAACAGCCGCCCTGTCTGCAAGCGGTCCAGCCTGTCGTTTTCGCAGCAGGTGATGAACACCTGTCCCCCGGAAATGCGGTTTAATACATATTCCTGCCGCTTGGGGTCCAGCTCCGAAAGCACATCGTCCAGCAGCATCACCGGGTATTCCCCCACGGCGCTGCGGTGTATCTCCCGGTCGGCCAGCTTCAGGCACAGGGCCGCCGTGCGTACCTGCCCCTGGGAGCAAAACTGCCGTGCGCTCCGTCCGTTGACCTCCACCAGAAAGTCGTCCTTGTGGGGCCCCGACAGGCACAGCCCCGAGGAAAGCTCCGCATGATAATGGCTCTGCTGGTGGTCCCGCAAGTTCTGGGCGATGTCCTCCGTCTTGGCAAAGGGGTCTATCACGGTTTTCACCGTCTCATAGTGCAGCTGCAGCTTCTCCCGTCCCCCGCTGCAATCGCCGTGGGCCGGGGCGGCATAGGCGTCCAGGGCCCGGCAATACTGGGCCCGGTAATGGATGAGGATGGCCCCCATCCGGCACATTCCCTCGTTAAAATCCGGCAGCATGGCCAAAAGCCCCGGGTTTTCCTCCCGGTCCCGCAAAATGCGGGTCTTGTGCTCATAAAGCCGGTGGTACTCCGCCAAGGCCCGGGCGTACCGGGGCCGCAGCTGGCACAGGGACTGATCCATGAATCTCCGCCGGGCCGCCGCCCCCTCCCGAATGAGGAACAGATCCTCGGGACTGAAGAACACTGTGTGCAGCACCTCGGAAAGCTCCGAGGCGTTCTTGGCGGCCACGCCGTTCACGGTCATTTTCCGCCGACTTCCGGCCCGGAGGGTGATGTCGGTGATGAATTCCCGCTCCCGGGAATAAATCTCCCCGATGATCCGTGCCTCGCCGCCGTCAAAGGAGATCAGCTCCCTTTCCGTCCGGGTCCGGGGGGACTTGCCGCAGGAGAGATAGACCATGGCCTCCAAAAGGTTGGTCTTTCCCTGGGCATTCTCCCCGTGGATCACATTGCACGCCGGGTCAAATTCCAAAGTCTGCCCCCGGTAATTGCGAAAGCCCTCCAGGGTCAGCTTATTGATCCTCATACTGTACGCCGTATTCGTTATTTTCATAGACCACGGTGTCTCCGGGCCTTATTTTCTTTCCCCGCTGGGTGCAGACCTGGCCGTTTACCTCCACGGCCCCCTCCTGCACCCGGATTTTGGCCTCGCCGCCGGTGGCTACGGCGTCCGCCAGCTTCAGCAGGTCCTGTAATTTAATGTATTCCGTTGTGATGGTCACGATTTTCATTTGCTTCGCTCCTTACGCCTTCAGCCGCACCGGCAGCACCATGTAAAGGAAGTTGTCGCCGCCGTCCACCGGGGTCAGCACGCAGGGGCTGATGCCGGTGTTCAGCTCCATGATCACCTGGTCCGCCGGGGCAAAGCGCAGGGCGTCCATAAGATAGCGGTTGTTAAAGCCGATCTCCAGCCCCTGACCGTCTCCCTCCACGACGCACACATCCTCCGCCTCGCCGTTGCCGGTTTTGGCGGAGAAATTTATGATATTCTTGTCCATAACGCAGCGCACAGGGCTTTTCAGCTTCTCGCTGATAACCACGCTGACCCGGTCCAGGCTGCTGAGCATAGTTTTGGTGTCCACCAGCAGGCGAATGGGATTATTCCGGGGGATGGCGTTCTTGTAGTCCAAAAACTCTCCCTCCAGCTTCCGGCAGATCAGCTCCGTAGACCCCGTTTCAAACAGCAGATGCCGCTTGCCCAGGCTCACGGTAATAGGCTCCTCGCTATCCTCGCAGATCTTCTCCACCTCGTTCAGGGCGCTGCCGGGACACACAAAGCGGAAGGCGCCGCCCTCCAGCTTTTCCAGCTTCTCGTGGCGCAGGGCCAGGCGGAAGCCGTCCACGGACACCACCGTCACGCCCCCCATCTCCACCTCAAACAGGGACCCCGTGTGAATGGGCCGGTTTTCGTTGGTGGAGACGGCGAAGGAGGTCTGGTTGATCATCGCCTTCAGGGTGCCCTGCTGCAGGGTGAGGGCGTATTCGCTCTCCACCTCGGGCATCTCCGGGTAATCGTCGGCGGACAGTCCCAGAATTTCAAACCGTGTCTCGCCGCAGGTGAGGGTGACCATGTACTTCTCGTCGGCGGAGAATACGATGACATCATCGGGCATTTTGCGGATGATGTCCCCGAAAAGCCGGGAGTTCAGCACAATGCGCCCCTCCTCGCGGATGTCGGCCTCCAGGCGGGTGCGGATGCCGGTCTGCATATTGTATCCGGACAGGGTCAGCACCTCCGTGCCCTCCAGCAGCAGGCCCTCCAGGCCGGGGATAGAGCTTTTGGTGGCCACGGTGCGGGACGCGGTATTCACGGCGAGCTGCAGCAGCGCCTTTTCGCAGGAAAATTTCAGCATGGCACAGATTCCTTTCTAATTCCGAAATTTCCGGGCATATTTTCTGCCCACAGAACATAAACTAAGTATTTTTTAGTAATAATAGTCGTAGAGAAAACTTTTGTGGAAAACCCCCGCAAGGCCGCGAAATGCATGGATTTTTTGTCCACAGGGGAAATGATGGATTTCCACAGGAAGGGGGGAGAAATGGGGAGGGAAAGTTTATCCACAGGGAATCCACACACAGAGAACAGGAAATGTGGAGAAAAGGGGTGGGGAGACCCTGCGAAGTTCTATCGGGAAACCCTCCGTAGGGGCCGGCGTCCTCGACGGCCCGCCCATCGCACCTCTTGCAAAAAACCTTGTCATTGCGAAGCCGGTGCGCACACCGGCTGTGGCAATCCGTACCCCCGTCCTCTCGGCCCCCTTGCCTAAAGGGGACTGGCACGGCGAAGCCGTGACTGGGGGATTCCACTTTGCACCGCAACAGGGTCATCGCCCCCTACGAAATCCTATCGGTAAACCCTCCGTAGGGGCGACCCTTGCGGTCGCCCGCGGGAGGGGCAAAGCCCCTCCCCTACGCACCACAAGAAACGCTTCCGTAGGGGCCGATGCCTACATCGGCCCGAATCACGGCACTCCTTGCAGCCTGTCATTCCGAGACCAGTGCGCACACTGGTTGTGGGAATCCGTAATACCCTTGTACAAATCCAAAGGGAAACGGATTGCCACAACCAGTGACTTCGGTCACTGGTTTCGCAATGACACCATACAGGGGGGAGCAGTGGTTCCTCCGCCCCCGTCCGTCCCCTCAGCCTGGGTTGGTATTGATATTGGTGGTGATCTGCTTCACCGTCTCGGCAAAGGCCGGGTCGCTGCGCATTTGCTTTTCCACCTTGTCCAGGGAGTGCAGCACCGTGGTGTGGTCCCGGTCGCCGAACTCCTTGCCGATGTCCACCAGGTTCATGCAGATGATCCGGCGCATGAGATACATGGCGATCTGTCTTGCCGCCACCACCTCCCGGCCCCGGCTCTGGCCCCGGAGCACATCCTCGTCGATGTGATAGGTGGAGCAGATATAGTTCACCACCGCCTGGGCCGTGGGGATGTACTCGTTATTTTTCTTGATCATGTCCCGGATGGCCTTGAGAATGTCCTCCTGGCTCATGGAGCTGCCCATCAGGTCGTAATAGGCCAAAATTTTGTTCAGGGTGCCCTCGATCTGCCGGACATTGGCGGTAACATTTTCCGCGATCAGGTCCGAAACCGCGTCGGACAGCTGCACCCCTAGCATGGCCGACTTGTTGCGGATAATGGCCAGGCGGGTCTCATAGTCCGGAGGTGCCACATCCACCATCAGGCCCCACTCGAAGCGGGTGCGCAGCCGGTCCTCCAGCTTGGTCATCTCCCGAGGGGGACGGTCGGAGGTGAGTACGATCTGCTTGCCGGACTCATACAGCGCATTGAAGGTATGGAAAAATTCCTCCTGGGTCTGGACCTTACCGGCGATGAACTGCACATCGTCCACCAGCAAAAGGGTCGCCTGGCGGTATTTCTCCCGGAACTCGGCGTTTTTGCCCTCCTGGATGGAGGCCACCAGCTCGTTGGTAAAGTCGTCGCCCTTGATGTAAACCACCTTGGCCTCCGGGTGATTTTGCTTCAGGCCGTGGGCGATGGCGTAGAGCAGATGGGTCTTGCCCAGTCCCGAATCGCCGTAGATAAACAGGGGGTTATAGTTGGCCCCGGGCCGCTCCGAAACCGCGTGGGCGGCGGCATAGGCCAGTTTGTTGTTGGGCCCCACCACATAGGTCTCGAAGGTGAAGGCCCCGCTGTCCCCGGGGTCTCCGGGATGGTCGGGCTTAATGCCGTGGTAGGCGGAAAGCTGGTCATCGTTGAGGACCTTTATCTCAAAGTCCGCCGAAAACAGGTCCCGCAGGGCGTCCCGGATATAGGGCAGAAACCGGGCCTCAATGGTTTTCTTCTTAAACTCGTTGCCGCAGTGCAGCACAAAGGCGGAGTCCTCCATGGTCACCACCTCCACCTCGTCAAACCAGGTATTGATGGTGGTAGGAGCCAGCTGGGTAGACATCCGCTGCAGTACGCTGCTCCATACATCTGATAGTGAATTCAAGGGATCGTTCTCCTTTCCAAGCAAATGATTCTATCTATGACCGGAAAAACACATTCGTTGCATGGATAGGAGCAACGAAGAAAAAATTATTTTGAAGGGCCGAAGGAACGGGGGATTCCTCACCGCACCGCACTACTTGTAATGTGTCATTGCGAAGCCAGTGCACACACTGGCTGTGGCAATCCGTTCCCCTTTGGATTTGTGCAGGGGTATTACGGATTCCCACGACCAGTCTGCGGACTGGTCTCGGAATGACACGCGAAT
>QWBY01002249.1_pt1 | contig 11237 bp, 5 predicted proteins | sample 1972471 | NCBI WGS metagenome assembly QWBY01 (sample SAMN09866722, study PRJNA288562) | Human gut metagenome isolate term6_stool, whole genome shotgun sequencing...
TTGAAGAATTTTTGAAAAAAATGGGAATCGAAGTTGAAAGAATCGACGGACATGACAGATACGCTGTCAACGCAAAATTAGCAAAGAACAAGAAAGATGCAGACACTTTGGTATTTGCAAGTGGAGAAAATTACGCAGATAGTTTGAGTTCTGTTGGACTTGCAAACAAAACAAAATCTCCAATTCTTTTAGTTCAAAAAAATACACTACCTACATCAATCAAAGAGTATTTATCTTCAATCGATAAGACGAAAATTTTAAAAAGTTATATCGTAGGTGGAGCAAATAGCATTAGCGATTCTGTAAAAGCAGAAATCGACAGCATTCTTAATTTGAAATCTACAAGAATTGCAGGAGCTGACAGATACAAAACAAGCGTTGAAGTATCCAAAATCGCTTATCCAAAAGCCAAAAAAGCTATATTTACAACAGGAGAAGTCTATGCAGATGCATTAGCAGCAGCTCCAGTTAGCCAAAAAATAGACGCTCCAATTGTCTTGGTTCCAAGAAATAATATTCAATTGGAACAAGAAGCAAATTCTTCTAACAAAACTCAAACACACGAAAATTATTTGAAGAATTTGAATGTAGGAGAAAAATCTTACGTATTTGGCGGCAAAAATTCTATTTCAGATGATTGCTTCACAAATATTAAAAATGTTTTATTAAAAAAAGAATTAATCAAAGTTTACAACACAGATAGAAATTTATTCAGATTAAAAGATTACGTTGTTAATAACAAAGCAGTTTCTTTGTTGACAGAAATGAAAGATGCAGCAAAAAAAGTAATCGATGTTGCAGTAAACAAGATTTTGAAAGTTGTAAAAATTGAAGATAAATGGGTTAATTTGTCATTTAATGGAATTAACGGTTGGGTTAGACCAGAAGGATTCAAATATTACAATCCACAAGATTTTTCTACAGTTCACATAAAAGTTCCAAATATAATGAACCAAATCACACCAAAATCACAACGTGGAATTAAACAAAAAGCTGCTCCAATTGGTTGCGAACCAACTGCGATGTATCACGCATTGCAAGCAAAAGGCTATGCGCTTGATTACACATACAACGAATTTTTGAATCAACTTCCAATGAACACTAACGACAACGACGCTGGTTTCTCAAAGAATCCATACGTTTGGGATGCATATTATCACACAAGAGTTATGGCGACATATATGAATCCAGAACCAATGACCAAATTTGCGAACAGATTTGCAAATGGTAAAGCAGAAAATATTTCTGGTTCAAATATGAGAGATATTTTGGCTGAACTTCAAAATGGAAATACAATCATGTACTACGGAACATTGAGATGGGAAAAACCAAGATGGTCAACAAATGTTTACGGAAAGAGATTTTTCGCAAACAACCACGGAATTTGTATCAATGGCTACGATCCGAAATCAAACAGATTCTACTTGGCAGATCCATGGTACTCAAACGAAATCACAAAATCATATAGCGAAGTATCGGAAAATTATTTGTCAAGACAAATGGCAGTAGTAGTAAGATAATAAATGGTCTCTTTTATAGAGACCATTTTTTTATTTATAAAATAATATTAGCAAACTTCATGCACGAATATCACTAATGAAATTTCTGTTTACTAATACATACTATTTCGCTAGGGTATAATATCAAAAAAAAGATTTAACTTTATACTTTTATGGGGTATAATATAAATGTAAATACTAAAACGCTATCCTAATGAAAAAGAGATGGAATATTAGTTGTAGAAGGAGAAAATTTATGAAAAACAAAAAGATTTTAGGATTAATGTTAGCAGGGGTTATGCTAGCAAACATTGTTCCACAAGTATCATTTGCAGATAAAGGTGTGGATGTTGAAAGAATTAAAGGAAACAACAGATATGAAACATCAATAGCAATCGCAAAGCATGCTTTTGAAAAAAGCGACAAAGTTGTCGTAGTTAGTGGAGAAAAATTCGCCGATGCATTGACAGCAGGAAACTTTGCTAATCAAGCACCAGTTTTATTGACTGAAAAATCAAAGGCTTCTTCTGAATTGCAAAAAGAAATCGACAGACTTGGGGCAAAAGAAGTTATTATTATCGGTGGTAAGGGATCTGTATCTAAAAGTGTAGAAAAAACACTTAAAACTAAAGGCAAAAAAATCACGAGAATTTCTGGAGATGACAGATACGAAACATCGACAAAAGTAGCAGAAGCATTAAAATCAAAAAATATTGTATTGGCCAATGGACAAAACTTTGCCGACGCATTGTCTGCAGCTCCTTTTGCTATTGCAAAAAACAAAACTCTTGTACTAACTAACGGAAAAAAATTACCAAAAGGCGTTGAAGCAAAAAAAGTCAGCACTATAATTGGTGGTAAAAATTCTGTAAATATAAAAGGATTGGAAAATGTAGATAGAATTTCTGGAAAGAACAGAAACGATACTTCAATCGAAGTTTTGAAACAAATCGGCAAAACTGAAAAGGCTGTAATCGCTGATGGAAGAGATTATCCAGATGCATTGTCTGCAGCACCACTTGCAGTTAAAATGAACACAGGAATTTTATTATCAGATGATTCTGCGATTGACAGCATAAAATCATATATCGACAAGGCTGGCATCAAAAACGTCACAATCGTTGGTGGAGAGAATTCAGTTTCCAAAACACAATATCAAAAATTAACTGGCACATACAAACCAGAAAAACAAGAAAAGAAACCAGAAAAACAAGAAAAGAAACCAGAAAAACAAGAAAAGAAACCAGAAAAACAAGAAAAGAAACCTACAGAACAATCAAAAAGAGTAAAAGATACCGACCTTTCTAACTTCGACATTAATACACCTCTTTCAGTAAGAGAAGAAGAATTAGCAAAATTGGTAAACGAATACCGTCAATCAAAAGGTTTGAAACCACTAAAAATTTCTAAATCATTGACATTCGTTGCAAGAACTCACAACAACGACCAAAACAAATACTACGACGATAGTTGGAAGGATGACAGAGGAATCGAAGCTAATCTTCATAGCTGGTCAAAAAATGGAAAATGGTCACCTGTAATGTATACAGAAGATCACAAACACCAAGAAGGTATGTGGAACAAACCAAAAGAATTGACAAACTTCAAGGTAGATGGATATGAAATTTCTGCATGGAGTGATTTCACAAGAGAAGATGGAGCTTCAAGAGCTCTTAATATTTGGAAGAGATCTTCAGGCCACAATGCTGTTATTACAGGACTAAAACATTGGAACACAATTAGCGTAATGGGAGTTTCAATCAACGGCAATTATGCTGATATTTGGTTTGCAGATGAAACAACAGATCCAGCAGGATTTTTCACTTTGAATTAATTTAAAAAAATTGGAATTCAAAATTAAAATTTTCAAAATGAGAGGCGACTAGCCTCTCTTTTTTTGCGGGAAAATTTTCCTGATTTTCTTTATACAGTGAATTTGATGTGATATAATTGTTACGGAAATTACTTAGGGGGTTTTTATGGGAGAATATAATATATTTGATATTTTGGGACCTGTAATGATTGGACCTTCTAGCTCTCACACTGCAGGCGCATGTAGAATTGCAAAGACTGCTCTTATGATTGCTGGAAATAAGTTCAAAAAAGTTGAGTTTGATCTTCACGGATCATTTGCAAAAACTTACAAGGGTCACGGTACTGACAGAGCTTTGTTAGCTGGTGTATTGGGGATTGAACCAGACGACATTAGACTTAGAGATTCATTTGCGATAGCTAAACAACGTGGAATCGACTATGTTTTCAGAGAAGCCGACTTGGGAGATGTGCATCCAAACACTGCGAAGATTACATTTACATACGAAGATGGAACAACAATGTACATCATAGGCTCATCAATCGGTGGAGGAAACATCGAGATTATTGACATCAATGGAATCGCTGTTCAATTTACAGGAAGCTATCCTACAATTTTATTGAAATACGTTGATGTAAGAGGAATTATTGCGGATATTTCATCTAATTTAGCTAGACATGGTTACAACATCGAAGGAATGAAGACTTTGAAACACGACGGAATCGTAACTTTGATTGTTGAATTGGATAAAAATATCGGCGAAGATTTGACAGAAAATTTGTTAAAAGACAAGAGATTTCTTTTCACAAAATATATTCAACGAAATTAAGGAGAGTTTATGTTTGATACATCATTAGAAATAATCAATACCGTTAAAAAGGACAACAGACCTTTCTACGAATACGTTATAGAAATAGAAAACGAAAGAACTGGCAAATCAGAAGAATTCATCAGAAGTGAATTGTCACACATGCTAGATGTTATGGAAAAATCTGCGACAGATTTCTTGGAAACACCTTCAGTGACTAACCAACATATGATCGACGGATTCGCAAATAAAATGCACGTTTACGCAAATGAAAATGAACCAATAGTTGGAAAATTTAATGCAGAAGCAATGGCGATGGCTTTTTCAACATTGGAAATCAGTGCGGCAATGGGCAAAATCGTAGCATCACCTACAGCAGGTTCAGCAGGAATATTGCCAGCAGCTCTTATGAGTTTTAAACAAAGATACAACTGCACACACGAACAACTTATCGATGCAATGTTAGTCGCAATCGGAGTTGGTCAATTATTGGGAAAATACGCAACATTTTCCGGCGCTGACGGTGGTTGCCAAGCAGAAACAGGTTCTGCAGCAGCAATGGCAGCAGGAGCGATGATATTTTTGAGAGGCGGCTCCATTGAACAAGTATTCCACGGAGCATCATTTGCAATTCTACACGTATTGGGACTTGTATGCGACCCAATCGCAGGACTTGTAGAATATCCATGCACATTTAGAAACGCAATGGGTGTTACAAATGCAATGATTAGTGCAGACATGGCATTAGCAGGAATTACAAGTATCGTTCCATTCGAAGAAGTGTGCCAAGCAATGAGAAAAGTTGGAAAAACTCTTCCACCATCATTGAGAGAAACAGGAATGGGCGGAGTTGCAGGAACAAAAACAGGACAAGATATCAGAAGAAAATTTTTGGGATCATGCAACATCAGTGATGATTACGAAGATTAAAACAAAAAAATTATCCACAAGATTTTATTAAGTTATCATAAATTCTTGTGGATTTTTTAATTGAATTATTTGTGTTTATTTACACTTTTTGCAATCAAAATTGCCAACACAAACGATAAAACAATTTCGAAAGGCATATTCGTAGCGACAAGTCCTCCGAGAAAATATTGTGCTTTGATATGCATAACAGCTTCGATTTGTTTTGCATGACAAATAAACGCCATCCCTAAAACACCAACAGTGTTCATTATACTTCCGCAAATCGCTGGAACTCCGTAGCGAATCACATCGTTTTTGTCTTTTAATTTCTTGTAAACTTGATAAGTTACAACAGCTATCAAAACTCTTGGTAAAACAGAAACCAATGGATTATAAAACATAAATGAAAGAATTGTCGGTGCAATAATATTATTTACCAATGAAAACAAACCGAACAACAATCCCACGAACAAACTAACCCAAGGACCTGCAACCAAAGCAGCAACAATAGTTGGAATATGTAGTGTAGTCACCCTAACAGGTCCAATCGGAATCATACCCAAAGGAGTAAGCCCAAGGACAATCGTCAAAGCGCCAAACACACCGATTTTTGTCAAATCTTTTGTAGTTAATTTCATTTTTCCCTCCTAGAAATCATTTATACAATTATACCACTTATAGATAAAAACATGAAAGAGTAATCTATTTATAAAAAATTCCAATAAGTAATATCTAGTAAATGGGAATTCTTCCATATATAATAAAACATGTATGAAAAATAGGAGGTAATATGAAAAAAATCTTAGGAGTAATTCTTACAGCGAGCATGGTAATGAGCTCATTCACACCAGTTCTCGCAGAAGAACAAAACAAAATCAATGTTGACACAATTAAAGGCGTTGACCGATACAAAACATCAGCAAAAATTAGCCAACAAACATTCCCGAATCATATAAAAACAGTTGTACTTGCTAGTGGGGAAAATTTCGCAGATAGTTTGGTTGCAGGAAGCCTTGCAAACAAGGAAAATGCACCGGTATTATTGACACAAAAAGAAAAGCTTCCACAAGTCATTAAAGACGAGATTACAAGATTGAAACCAGAAGAAGTAATCATAGTAGGTGGAGAAAAATCTGTAAATATTAAAGGCCTTAAAAATGTTAAAAGATTAGCAGGAAAAGACAGATTTGAAACATCAGTTGAAGTTTACAAACACGTAAATCCTAATGGAAAAGTTGCACTTGCAAGTGGATTGAACTTTGCTGATGCATTGTGCGCAACACCACTTTCCACAAAAGAAAATTTGCCAATTATTTTGACAGATGGACATAATTTACCGAAAGGAATCACAAAGGACAAGGTCTCCTTAATTTTCGGCGGAAGAAAATCTGTTAATATAAAAGGATTAGAAAATACGAGAAGATTAGCAGGAGCTGACAGATACGAAACAGCCTTGATAATAGCAAAAGAATTCGGAAATCTTGAAAAATTCGTATTGGCAGACGGAAGAAATTATCCTGATGCATTGTCAGTTGGTCCATTGGCACACAAAAATAATCAACCAATATTGTTGACAGATCCTAGCCACACAGATTTTATCAAACAAATTGTTAGAGACAACAACACAAAAGAAATCACAGTAGTAGGTGGCGAACAATCAATATCAAAGGCACAAATTGAGAGAATCAAAAGTGTCGGAGTAATTGAAGATAAAAAGACAGACACACCTTCAGTCACACCAACACCAAATATTCCATCAACACCAAACATACCAAATAAACCGGAAGAAAAACCCGAAGAAAAACCAGGGGAAAACAAACCGGAAGAAAAGCCAGAAGAAAAACCAGGGGAAGACAAACCGGGCGACAAACCGGAAGATAAACCAGAAGACAAACCGGAAGACAAACCGGGCGACAAACCAGAAGAGAAACCAGACGAAGAAAAACCAGAAGAAAAACCAGAAGAAAAGCCAGAAGACAAAGCAAAAGAAAAAGCATTAAAAGAAGCCAAAGAAAAAGCCGTTGAAGAATTAAAAAACAATGGAATATCATCAGAAAAATACATTGAGCAAATCAACAAAGCCAAAACAGTAGAAGGCGTAAATGCATTAAAAGATGAAATCATCAAAGCACATAAGAAGAGCGAAGAAGATAAAGAAAAAGAAATCAAAGAAAAGAAAGAAAAAGCTCTAAAAGAAGCCAAAGAAAAAGCAGTTGAAGAATTGAAGAACAATGGAATAACATCAGAAAAATACATTGACCAAATCAACAAAGCAAAAACAGTTGAAGGTGTAAATGCATTAAAAGATGAAATCATCAAAGCACACAAGAAGAGCGAAGAAGATAAACCTGAAGAAAAACCAGAAGACAAAATTGTAGAATTTGGTGATGCAAAATTAAAAGAAAAACTTTTAAACTTCTTCAAGAACTATAATGGAAAAGATGTAGTTGAAGAAGGTATGAATGAATATAACTTCAAATTGCTTGACAAGAACTACAGGATAGATCCAAATGCGACAGAATTGACAGTAAAAGACATGGAACAACTTCAATCTTTTGGTCATAGATCTTATGATGAAAATGAAAATGTATTAGAATTTAATAGCATTAAAGGTATAGAAGCTGCGAAAAACTTGGAAACACTTACAATTAGTGGAAATCCCGATGATTCTTCTAAGTCATTCAAGGATGTAACACCATTAAAGGATCTTAAAAAATTAAAATTGTTGAGATTATCACACAATTCAATAAAAGATTTAACACCATTAAAAGATTTAACGGGACTCGAAAAATTATACATTTCTCACAATCAAATTGAAGATGTATCTATTCTTAATAATTTGAAAGATCTTAAAAGTTTAGATGTTTCAGTAAACAAAGTTAACAACATATCAGTATTGAAAGATTTAACAAATGTTGAAAATCTTGATATGAGAAATAATGAAATTTCTGATATTTCTGTTACTAAAAATTACAAGAACTTAAATTGGTTAATGGCTAATAATAATCAAATAAAAGATATATCATCATTGAAAAGCAACACAGAATTGAATTATTTGAACTTGGAAAATAACCAAATAGAAGATGCGTCCGTAATTACAGATTTATCAAAATTACAATCGTTGAATCTAAATAATAATAAAATTACCAAAATAGATGTATCTAAACTTACTAATTTAACAGAACTATACATTTCTCAAAACGGACTAGAATCTATAGATTCTATTTCTAAGTTAATGAAATTAAATGATGTAAACTTGTCGGAAAATAAACTTACATCAGTAGAAGCCTTGAAAGATTTAACGGAATTGGGAATGTTAAATTTATCTATCAATCAAATAAAAGATATAGCACCAATCAAAAATTTAGCAAAATTGTACAATTTGGATGTACATTCCAATCCTATTAAGGAGATTTCGGTAGCAAAAGATTTGAAGCAATTGGGAGAAATCAATGTAAGTGAAACACAAATTACTGACTTAACACCACTTAAAGCAGAAAGTATTTACTCATTAGAAGCAAATAAATTATCTACAACAGTATCAGATGTCAAATCAAACGGAAATATTGTAGAATTCGACAATCCATTTAAGTTAATAGACAAAGTATTCACTAAATTTAAAGAAATTAAAACAGATAATCCTAAAGTAAAAGCAGAAGTAACTGAAGACAATAAAATTAAACTTACATTGGAAGATAAAATGACATTAAAAGATATCGAAGGATTGAAATTGGAATATTCATTCGATAGCAAGTCTTACTCTGATCCAGTGTACAGTTATAGTATTGAACTAAGTAACTTGAAAAATACAGAAGCAGAAAAGCCAGAAACACACATACTAACTTTAGTGGGCGATAATATGTCATCTAATCAAGCTAGTGACAAAATAAAAAAGGGAACAGAAGTAGTTATAACTTTCAATCCAGAAGAGAAACATTTTGTGACTAAACTTTTAGTAAATGGTAAAGATGAAGTGACTAAAATTAAAGATAATAAGTATACATTTATAATGAACGAAGATACAAAAATAGAACCAACTTATGAAAAAAGATGTGAACTTATTTTAAAGGGCGAAAATATAAAATCAAGTGTCAAACCAAGCAATCAAATAAAACCGGGTACTAGAATAAAGATTACAGTAAATCCAGATGATGATAAGGCAGTTAGTGAATTTTTAGTAAATGGGCAAAACTTAATAACTCAATTATTGAATAATACTTATGAGTTTTACTTAGACAAGTGTACGACAATAGAAGTTAAATACACCCAAAAGTCAACAGAACCAAATGACGCAAATGATTTTGATTTTGATGCTACAACAGGAACTATTACTGATTATAAGCCATCTGCACGAAAAGACGTAATAATTCCAGAAAAAATTAATGGGGTAGAAGTAAAGCATATTGATGGATATGCATTTTATAATAAAGGTTTGAATAGCGTTAAAATTCCAAATACTGTTATTTCTATTGGAGATTTAGCATTTAATGGCAATAACTTAGGAAAAGTTTCGATTCCAGATTCAGTAGAAGAAATAGGATCTGGTGCATTTAAATCAGCAGGAATAACTAAAGTAACATTACCTAAAAACATAAAAAGAATAGGTAAGAGAGCGTTCGCAGATAATAAAATAAAAGAATTTACAATTCCTAAGAATATTACTAGTATTCCAGAAAGTTTAGTGGAGAATAATATCTTGGAAAACTTAGAAATTCCAAATACAGTATCAGAAATAGGAGCAAAGGCGTTCAAGAGCAATGAATTATCCGGTGTGAAGTTTGCTGATTCTGTAAAGAAAATAGATATGTTAGCATTTGCAGATAATAACATCAAAAAAGTAGAACTAGCTAAGGATTGTGATGTTCATCCATTGGCATTCGATTCAAATGTAGAAACTAATATCCCGAAAAAACCAGAAAAAGAAGTATCAGAAGAAAAAGACTTTGTATTTGACAAGAATACTCAAACAATTACTGAATATATTGGCAATGACTTAGTTGTGAAAATTCCAAAGCAAATCGATGGCGTGGATGTAAAAACAATCGGCGGATTTGAAGATTATTTTGGAATTAGAAAAATAAAGGTAGGGGCATTCCAAGATAAAGGAATTATGAAGTTAACAATTCCTGAAGGAGTTGAAACAATTGATGATTCTGCGTTCAAGAACAATATAATAAAGGAAGTTGTATTGCCTCAATCTTTGAATAAAATAGGAAAAGAAGCTTTTTCTGACAATAAACTTGAAACCATAACTATTCCTAAGAATGTATCTAGAATTGAAGATGGAACATTTAGAAATAATAACTTATCAAGCGTAAAAATGGAAGGTAAAGTTAAATATATTGGTAGCGAATGCTTTATGAATAACAAATTGCAAAACATTGATTTACCTGAAGGTTTACAAAGTATCAAAGATGGTTCATTCTCGGGTAACTTTTTAACAGAAATCAAAATTCCAGAGTCAGTAACTGAAATCGAAACAGGAGCTTTTTATGGTAATCAAATTCAAGCTTTGAATATATCTAAGAATTTGAAAAAAATAGGTGATGGTGCATTTGGTTACTGTAGAATTAAAGAATTATTAGTTCCGGAAAATGTTGAAGTTATCGGAAAACAAGCTTTTATACAAAATCCTATTGAAAAAGCAGAGTTCAAGGGAGCAACTAAAATTTTGTTCCAAGCTTTTTATACTTGCGGATTAAATGAGGTAAAATTTGCTGATGACACAGATATTGGAGTTCAATCATTCCAAAACAATAATTTAAAATCTGTAGTAATTCCAAAGAATACAAAGAAATTGGCAGCACAAGCATTTGCTCAAAATTTCTTGGAGAATGTAGAATTACCAGAAGGATTGGAAACTATTGGGCAAGGAAGTCTATATGTAAATCATTTAGTAAATGTTAAAATCCCATCAACTGTAAAAACTATTGAAGATGCAGCATTTTTCAACAATAAAATTGAAAAATTGGACATTGGATTAAATGTTAAGACTATAGGTGAAGGTGCATTCAAAAAGAATAATCTGAAAGAAGTTACCGTATCTAAGGATGCTCAATTAGGAAAAGAAGCATTTGATCAAACTGTTAAAATTATCAAAAACTAAATAAAATTTCACAAAAGCTTCCTTATCGAAGGGGGCTTTTGTTTTGTAAAAAGATTGTAAAACCCTTAAAAATTAGTCAACGATAAATGGATATGATATAAT
>QWBY01002251.1_pt1 | contig 11235 bp, 10 predicted proteins | sample 1972471 | NCBI WGS metagenome assembly QWBY01 (sample SAMN09866722, study PRJNA288562) | Human gut metagenome isolate term6_stool, whole genome shotgun sequencing...
CTGCTTAAAAAATGTAAATTGAGATTGGGTGGATGACGTGGTATGGCGTGTAATAACATTATTTTAAATCACAAAACAAGGTATGTCGAATTTTATTCGTACTTTTGCAATCTATCTGTAATTAAAGCAACAACAAGACATATTATGAGTAAGCAAACTGAAAAAATTAAAGAGCTTGTAGCCAAACGCGAGAAAGCTCGTCTCGGTGGTGGCGAGAAAGCCATCGAGAAACAGCATGCACGTGGCAAATATACAGCCCGCGAACGCATTGAGATGCTCGTGGATAAAGGAAGTTTTGAGGAGTATGACATGTTCAAACTTCATCGCTGTCACAACTTTGGCATGGAAAAGAAGCAGTTTCTCGGCGATGGTGTCGTGACCGGTTCTGCCACCATTGATGGTCGGTTGGTTTATCTGTATGCGCAAGACTTTACGGTCAATGGCGGCTCGCTGTCTGAGACGATGGCGCAGAAAATTTGCAAGGTGATGGACATGGCTATGCAAAACGGTGCGCCCATGATCTGTATGAACGACTCCGGAGGAGCTCGAATCCAAGAGGGAATATCCGCTTTGGCTGGATATGGCGAGATATTTGAGCGCAATATATTAGCCTCGGGTGTCATTCCGCAGATTAGCGCCATCCTTGGTCCTTGTGCCGGCGGTGCGGTTTACTCACCGGCGCTCACCGATTTTGTCATGATGTTGGAGGGTACCAGCTACATGTTTCTCACTGGCCCGAAAGTGGTGAAAACCGTAACAGGCGAAGAAATAGACTCCGAGCACCTCGGCGGTGCCAGCGTGCACGCCACCAAGAGTGGTGTTACGAGCTTCACGGCCAAGACCGAGGAGGAGGCCATGGAAATGCTCAAGATGCTGTTGAGCTATATTCCGTCTAACAATATGGAAGAGGCTCCGCGTGTAGAGTGCACCGATCCCATAGACCGTAAGGAAGACTTGCTCAACGATATTTTGCCTGACGACCCCAACAAGGCGTATGACATGTACAAGGTGATAACGGCATTGACGGACAATGGTGAGTTTTTTGAGGTTCAGCCCAAGTTCGCCAAGAATATCATTGTTGGCTTTGCTCGTTTTAATGGCCAAAGTGTGGGTATCGTGGCTAACCAGCCTTCGGCTTACGCGGGTGTGCTTGACGTGAACGCAAGTAGGAAAGGCGCTCGCTTCGTGCGTTTTTGCGATGCCTTTAACATCCCTATTGTGAGCCTTGTTGACGTGCCCGGTTTCTTGCCTGGGACGGGACAGGAATACAATGCCGTGATCCTTCACGGCGCCCAATTGCTTTTCGCTTACGGTGAGGCCACTGTTCCCAAGATCACTATCAACTTGCGCAAGAGCTATGGTGGCTCGCACATAGTGATGGGGTGTAAGCAACTCCGCGCCGACTTGAATTTCGCTTGGCCAACGGCTGAAATTGCCGTGATGGGCGCCTCTGGCGCCGTGGCGGTGCTGAATGGCAAGGAAGCCAAGAAAATTAAGGAAGAAGGTGGTGACGTGAAAGCCTTTCTTGCGGAAAAAGAGGACGAATACACGGAGACTTTTGCCAATCCGTACCAAGCGGCCCAGTTTGGCTATATAGACGACGTGATAGAGCCTCGCAACACACGTTTCCGTATCTGCCGCGCTTTGGCGCAGTTGGCCAACAAGCGACAGAGCCTGCCTAACAAGAAGCATGGTTGCATGCCTATGTAAGGAACGTGGGAACACTATCATAAAGAAATAATGATTATGGATAAAAATATCTATGCTGCCATAGCCATGGCACTCTATGAGTATCAGGGAAACAATGTGCATGACAGAGAGCCCGGTGTCATTACCATCAAGCCAAAGCAGACGATGTGGAACGCCAAATTTCTATCATTCACCTCAAAACCATAAAAGAATATGAAAGCATTTAAATATACTATCGACGAAAAGGAATACACGGTCGAGATTGGTGACATTAACGAAGAGACCTGCTTGGCCAATGTAACGGTCAATGGCGAGGCTTATGAGGTAGGAATTGAAAAACCCGCTGAGCCCGAAAAGAAAAAGGTGGAATTGGGCAAACCCGTAGCGGAAGAGTCCAATGCGGACGCCGACACCAGCTCTACGGCAAATGTTGACACTGCCAACGCCGTGAAAGCGCCTTTGCCAGGCACCATAACCGCCATCAACGTTAAAGTGGGCGATGAGGTTCATGCGGGCGACGCGCTGCTGGTGCTTGAGGCCATGAAGATGGCAAATAACATCGAATCGGAAAAAGACGGCAAGGTCACCGCCATTTGTGTGAAAGTGGGGCAGAGCGTGATGGAAGACGACGCGCTTGTCGTTGTGGAATAATCACGTAGCTGACAATTTTCGAAGCTATTGTAGAAACCAAGAAAAGGCTTGGGCAGAAGGTCTTGACATATTTTGCAAGACCTGGCGCCCAAGCCTTTTTTCGGCGTTGTAAAGAAGAGTAAAACACTCGGTTTAGTGTGAAATCATGCAAAATCAAGTGTATCTTCAATTATATTTCGTACCTTTGCAAACAGTATATTAACTTAGGATAAATACACAAATGGCTAAAAAAAGGGTTTTGTTCATCAATCAGGAGATCACTCCATACGTTCCAGAGTCTGAATTGTCGATAATGGGAAAGGAGCTGCCTGAGAAAATGCAAGAAAAGGGATTGGAAATTCGTACGTTCATGCCCAAATGGGGATCGATTAATGAGCGTCGCGGACAACTGCACGAAGTAATCCGGCTTTCTGGCATGAATCTTATCATTGATGACACCGATCACCCATTGATCATCAAAGTGGCAAGTATTCCTGTTTCTCGACTTCAAGTATATTTTATTGACAATGAAGATTATTTCATCAAGCGTCAAGCTATGACAGAGGACGAGTCCGGTGCCGAATATCCTGACAATGGGGAGCGCGCCATCTTCTTCGCGCGTGGTGTGCTGGAAACTGTCAAGAAGTTGAGGTGGACGCCAGACATCGTCCAATGCCAAGGCTGGATGGCCGCCGTGGTGCCACTTTATATCAAAAAGGCATACCATGAAGACCCTTCTTTTGCAAACACCAAGGTGGTCACCTCGCTCTTTCACAATCAGCTTAAAACCTCATTGGGCGATAATTTCAAACGCTGTGTGGAATTTAGGGATGTTAAATTAGATCTGCTTGAACCTTATTCAGAAAAATTTGATTTCATGGAATTGGGCAAAATGGCGATCGATTACAGTGACGCCGTCATAGAGGCTGGCCAAGACGTAAATCTCAGTCTTATGGATTATGCCAAGGAAAAGAAACTGCCATTCTTGGATTATCCCGGAGAAGACTACGCGTCGGCCTACAATGCATTCTACGATAAACTCTTGTAAGATAGCCTTTATACCTTATTTATAAGTATAACAATTCAATACACTTCATATACATGAACACGAAGTTTATAGCGGGAATTGCGCTTGTGTGTGCTTTTTTCACAGCTTGCGATGATTCTACGGACAGTATCGGTTCTTCTTTGATAGAGGGAAACAAGGGCGTTTCGATAGAGACGGCATCGTTTGATATTGCAAGTAACTCGGTAAAGACAGACTCTGTTCTTTCCCGGAACGTAACGGGATATTTGGGCAAGGTTCGCGATCCAGAAACTGGGGCCTATATCACGGGCGACTTCATGACGCAATTCAATTATATCAACAACAACGCGATACCTCCGATAGACAGTCTTATAACCTATGATGCCAACGGCAAAGAGGTGCTGGGGAAAAAAGGAACTATCAAGGTAGACTCGTGTGAGATTAGGCTGATATACAACAATTACTATGGCGACAAGAGACAAAGCATGAAGCTCACGGCCTATGAGATGGGACAAACGATGAATGAGAACCGACTTTACTATAGTAATTTCGACCCGATAAAAGAGGGATTTGTTCGAAAGGACGGTATTCGGCAGGATAAAGTGTACAATTTAACCGACTACAATATTCCCCAATCCAAACGCGACTCTAACGCATACCTGCCCTTTATCACCGTGTCGCTCAATGGGGCTTACACATCCAAGGATGGCAAGAGGTTTAACAACTATGGCTCTTATGTGCTGCAAAGCTATTACGATCACCCCGAATATTTCAAAAACTCCTACACTTTCAGGAACCATGTGGTTCCCGGTTTCTTCTTCAAGATGAAGAGTGGATTGGGCAATATGGCTACGGTCACGTCGTCTCAACTCAATATTTACTATAAGTATATGATAAAAAAGCCATACGTTGTAAAAACGAATGGCAACACTGTTACGCACTATAAGGATACTGTCTACAACCGTGTGACGATATTTTGGGGTACCGAGGAGGTGCTGCAATCGACAACGATCACAAACGACAAGGCCACCATCGACGAATTGGTCGCAGACCCAAGTTGCACGTATCTCAAATCGCCCTCAGGTGTTTTCACGGAACTTACGCTTCCTGTTGAGGAGATTATGAAAGGCCATGAGCAAGATTCCATCGTTTCTGCCAAGGTTATTGTATCGCGTATGAATAACAAGTTTGGATCAAAATACGATTTCGCTATACCCCAAAACGTGCTGATGGTGCCTGTCAATGCCCTGCGCTCGTTTTTCGAGAAAAATACGTTGCACGATAATAAGGTCACCTATATAGCTTCGTATAAGAACGTGGGAGGTGGAGCTTCCGCCAACAATAGTTACACGTTCCATAACATTGCTGGCCTAATCTCGGCGATGTATCATTCCAAGGATAGGTCAGCCAATTGGAACAAGGTCGCGCTCGTGCCTATTTCATTGTCCACCACGACTACCACGTCGGCCTATAACAATAAGCCACAAACCGTTATTACCAAGGTGAGCAACGACATGTCGTTAACCAGTACGAGATTGGTCAAGGGAACAAGCCATAACAGCCCCATCAAGGTTGATGTCATTTATAGCAGGATAAAGTGATGGCTGACAATTTTCTTGAGAGGCATCGGCAAGACTACGAGATGCGCAAGGCTGCGTGGTTAAGAAACAAGAAGCGCATGCCCAAGGTAAAGCGCGAACTTGAGAGACCAGTCGATGAAAGTCTATGACATATTTGAAGCTCCTGAAACTCCTCTTGACATGAGGTGTTTCAGGAGCTTTTGTTATCCCTATATGGCAGGGCGCCATTTCCCTGTCACTATGTTTTGTCATTGAAATGGTTTGGGAGATGGCTTGTCGTGAAATGAATGCACATAAAAGAAGTTACTTTAATTGTCCTGTCAACAACCCACGCATGGTGATACCCCATGCTTGCACATTTGTCACAATCTTATGAAACAAGCCCGACCGTGCGCCATATAGGCTGCGGGTCGGGCTTGTTTCATGATAAATGTGGGTATTGTATTTTGTTTATCCAAAGTCGTCAAACATGATACTCTCTTTTTCCACGCCTAAAGAGTCTAAGTAAGTAGTCACCGTCTTGATGAGCATGGGTGGCCCGCAGAGGTAATACTCACAGTCTTCGGGAGCCTCATGGTCTTTCAAATAGGTGTCGCGCACACAGTTCACGGCAAATCCGGCGTAATATTTCACGCCAGCCTCGTCAGCTTTCGGGTCTGGACGGTCAAGCGACAGGTGGAAATGGAAATTGGGGAACTCCTTTTCCAGCTCCCAGAAATCTTCCAAGAAGAATGCCTCCACCAAGGCACGTGCGCCATAGAAGAAGTGCATCTCCCTATCCGTGGTGTGCAAAGTCTTGGTCATGTGCATGATTTGCGAGCGCAATGGCGCCATGCCCGCGCCACCGCCAATCCATATCATCTCTCTCTTGGAGTTGAAATGAGGGTGGAAATCACCAAACGGGCCGCTCATCATCACTTTGTCGCCCGGTTTCAGACTGAAGATATAAGACGAACCAATACCCGTGGGTACATTTTGAAAACCTATCTGCGGACGTGGCAAGAACGGTGTTGACGCTATTCTAACGGTCAGCGTTATAATGTCTCCCTCGGCTGGATAGTTGGCCATGGAGTAGGCGCGCACGGTAGGTTCAGGATTAGACGCTTTTAATGAGAGCAGGTTAAATTTCTTCCAAGCCCCTATATAGTCCTCGCCAATAAGGTCTTTGTCGAAGTCCTTGTCATAGTCTATGCAGTCGTAAGCCGGAATTTTGATTTGTGCGTAAGACCCCGGGATGAAGTCCATGTGCTCTCCGGGGGGTAGCGCCACTTTAAATTCTTTGATGAACGAAGACACGTTTTTGTTTGAAATGACCTCGCACTCCCATTCCTTGGCACCGAGAATGGCCTCGTCTATCTTTATTTTCAAGTTGCCTTTCACCTTGGCTTGGCATCCCAAACGCCAATTTTGTTTGATTTGCTTGCGTGTGAAGTGAGGCTTTTCTGAGTCGAGAATTTCGCCGCCACCCTCCAATATTTGGCATTTGCATTGTCCGCAACTGGCCTTGCCGCCACATGCTGATGGCAGGAATATGCCGTTGGCGTTGAGAGTTGTCATCACGCTGTCACCTTGTGGCACCTCCAAAACCTTGTCGTCGTTGATGGTAATGGTCACCTTTCCGCTTGGACTAAGATATTTCTTGGCTATCAGCAGAATAATGACAAGCAGGAGTATCACCACCAAGAAAACTCCCACGCTACCTAATATAAAGCTCGTGTTCATGTCTTAAAACTAAATTTTGAGTCCCGAGAAGCACATCATGGCCATAGCCATGAGCCCCACCGTAATAAATGTGATACCCAATCCCCTCAATGGTTTAGGTACGTCGCTGTATTCCATTTTCTCTCTGATGGCTCCCATCAGCACGATAGCCAACAACCAGCCCAGACCGGAGCCAAGTGCATAGATTATGGCGTCCCATACGGAGCCTATGTATTGCGAGTTGGCCGGGTCCATGTTAATGCGCTGCTGCATGAACAGTGAGGCACCCATAACGGCGCAGTTCACGGCGATTAGCGGCAGGAATATTCCCAATGAGTTGTAGAGTGCTGGCGAATATCGTTCCACCACCATCTCCACGATTTGCACTATACCGGCTATGACGGCTATGAAAAGGATGAAACTCAAATATGAGAGCCCCATAGGATCGAGCACTTTGGTCTGTAAGAGATAGTCCACGGGCACGGTCACCACCAGCACGAAAGTAACGGCCAAGCCCAATCCGAAAGATGTCTTGACGTTCTTGGATACGGCGAGGAAAGAGCACATGCCAAGAAAAAACGCGAATATCATATTGTCCACAAAGATGGACCTGAAGAATAAATTAATGAGATGTTCCATAGTTATTTATTTTCCTCTTCTTTATAAAAGTAAGCCCTGTGCGCCCAAATGACGCATCCCACCAATATAAGAGCCATCGCCGGCATGGTCATCATGCCATTGTTCATGTAGCCCATGTTGTAGAGACTCTCTGGCAATATTTGGAAACCAAGCAGAGATCCGCGCCCCAGCAACTCACGCACGGCGCCCACGATCACCAATATCAGGGCATAGCCCAAGCCGTTACCGATGCCATCAAGAAAGCTGGGCCATGGCTTGTTCATCATGGCGAAAGCCTCCAACCGCCCCATTAATATGCAGTTGGTGATGATCAGGCCCACATACACCGATAATTGCACGCTCACGTCGTATGCGAAAGCCTTGAGCATTTGGCTCACAATGGTCACGAGTGCGGCTACGACCACCAATTGTACGATGATGCGTATGCGCATGGGGATGGTTTTTCTGATAATGGAGATGATCACGTTAGAGAATGCCGTGATGACCGTCACGGCGAGACCCATCACGATGGCGGGCTTCAATTGCGAGGTGACAGCCAGCGCCGAGCATATACCCAATACTTGGACGAGAATGGGGTTGTCCAAGTTGAGTGGCTTGCCGAGCACGTCTTTATTTTGTTTTGAGAATAATGCCATAGCCTTTTATTTTTCTTTTAAGAATTTCATGTATTTTCCAAATCCTTCCTTGAACATGTCGTTCACGCCGTTGGACGTTAGCGTGGCTCCCGTGACGGCATCCACCTGCGAGGCTGGATCGTCTATTTTTTTCACCGCGGCAAGCCCAATTTCATTTGTTTGGGGCTTGAATATTTTTTTGCCTTGGAATTGTTGTTGCCATCGCAGGTTGTCCTTGATTTCGGCTCCAAGCCCAGCTGTCTCGCTGTCATGGTTGAAATAGGCGCCATAGACGGTGTTTTTGTCATCGTTCAGGGCCACAAAAGCGTTAATTGGGCCCCACAATCCCATGCCGTATACAGGCAACACGTATTTTGTCTCGCCGTTCACCTTGCACACATAGAGAGCCAACCGGCCCGCCTTGTAATCTGCGGAGTTTAGTTTGAAGCCTGCTTGCGTGCCGCCTTGCGTGCCCTGTTCAAGAATTTTTCCATTCTCGTCGATCACGCGGTCGGCCATTACCACCTCCTTGTATTTGGCGGCGGCGGCTTTGTCATCGAGACCGCGTATGTTCAGCGAGTATAGTATTTGCCTCTGCTGGTCGAGCGCCACGTTGACATCTTGCATGGGTTTCAGTATCTGAAAGACAAATGCCAACAAGAAAGCCACGACGATGACCAATATTGCCGAGTAAATAATCGTGTATGAGTTTGTGTTCGTTTTCATTCCTTGCCCTCCTTTTTTATAATGGCGCGCTTAGCTCGCTTGGAAATGTTGGTGCTCACCACGCAGTAGTCTATTAATGGCGCTATCATGTTACCGAAGAAGATAGCGAGCATCATTCCTTCTGGATAGCCCATGTTCATCACGCGCACAATGATAGCCATCGCGCCGATGAAGAAGCCGTAAATGTATTTGCCGGTCTCCGTGCGAGCCGACGTGACAGGGTCTGTGGCCATAAACACGGCGCCAAAGCAGAATCCTCCCATTACCAGATGCTCATACCACGGTGTGCCCGAGGCTCCTGTCTGGTTGAACAGCAAGCCCATGACTATGCCGCCCACAAACACGCTCAGCATTGTTTTCCAGCTGGCCACGCCCGTCCAGAGCAGTATCACGGCGCCTAATGCGATGGCGATGACCGATGTCTCGCCGATAGAGCCGGGAATGAAACCGTACACCATGTCGGCTATCGTGGCCGTGGGAGCTGTGCCCAACGCTATCTGTCCCAACGGCGTTGCGGCCGTGAAGGCGTCGGGAAGGTCATAGCCCAAGCCCAAGATACTGTTTTGCGCCACCCACACCGTTTCACCGGTCATGCACGTAGGGTAGGAGAAGAAGAGAAACATGCGCACGGCGATGGCCACGTTGAAAAGGTTCATGCCCGTGCCGCCGAATATCTCTTTGACGAATATCACGCAGAAAGCGATGGCGATGACGATCATCCACAGCGGCGTGTTAATGGGGATGATGAGCGGAATAAGTATTCCTGTCACCAAATATCCCTCCTGTATCTCCTCGTGTTTCCACTGAGCCCAAGCAAACTCGATGCCCAGTCCCACGATGTAGCTCACCAAGAGCTTGGGCAGCACGGCCAAGAAGCCATAGCCAAACATGGCCCAGAAACTTGTCTCGGCCAATTTGTTGGCGGCCAATGCGTTCTGGTAGCCCACGTTGTACATGCCAAAGAGCAGTGCCGGTATCAAGGCGATGACCACCAAACTCATAATGCGCTTGGAGTCTACGGCGTCGTGTATGCTCACGCCCGTCCTCGAGGTGGTGTTCGGGACAAACAGGAACGTTTCGAATCCATCAAACACACTTTGGAAGGCGTGGAGCTTGCCACCCTCCTCGAAATGTGGTTTGACGCTTTCTAAATATTTTTTTAATGCACTCATTTTTATGATTTTATATTTTATGCTTTACAACGAGTAACTGCCTATGCGTTTTCCTTGCGAAGAATGTCCAACCCCTGCCGCACTATTTGCTGCAACGGCTGCTTAGAGGAGTCCACAAACTCGGCCACGGCAAAGTCTTCAGGGCTTACCTCGTATATGCCCAACTGCTCTTGCTTGTCTATGTCTCCGACGATGATGGCCTTTATCAGGAACTCGGCGTATATGTCCATGGGCAGAACCTTGTCGTATTCGCCACTCATGATAATGTGCCGTTTGCCGCCCTTGACGCGCGCGTCGAGGTCGTATTCGTGTTTTTTGCCCTGTAACCAAGTGAGATAACTGCGCGACATGGAAAACTCGTTGGGGCGCGGCATGATCCATCCCAAAAGCTCATCCTTGTCGTCGCCCTCCGGTATGACTGTCACTTCAGAGGTGTGCGCCCCCAAGAAGCCATCCGCCGAAGATACTCGGCCCGTCAGCGGGTTGCCGTCTATGATGCGTGTGTGCGCCTCGCTCTCCATGTTGTCACGGAGAATATCGCCTATCTGCGTACCCACAAGTGCATCCACGTAGGCAGGGTCTTTCACGCGGCTGCCAGCCACTGCCACGGTGCGGCGCAAGTCCACTTTGCCCGTGAGGAACAGCCTGCCGAAGAATATCACAGCTGATGGGTCTACCGTCCATACCGTCTCGTTATGGCTCATGGGCGCAATGTGGTTTATTTGTACGCCCACATTGCCAGCCGGGCATGGCCCGTCAAAGATGTGTACCTTTGCATTTTTCACTTCCACGAGCGCTCGCGCGTCTTGTTTGGCACCTATGCCAAGGTGTACGGGGGCTATTTTTGACAAGGCGGTAATGCCTGCCTGGAAAGCCTCCTCGTTGCCTTGAAGCTCAAACTCGAAGCTGCCAGCCAGCGGCATGTCTCTCAACGCCGACACGAAGATGCCACTTGGCGTGGTGTTTGGCGTGGTGGAGATAGCGTAAGGCAACTGGTTGATGTACCCGAACAGGCCTGCCTCAAGCAGGGCCGCTTTCACCTTGTCGCCGTTGGAGGCGTTTATGTCCAAGCGCTCGAAAATTCGGTTTTGCTGCGTCTCGTCAGCTTTCACCTTCACGCACATCACCTTGCGGCGCTCACCTCTAAGCACCTCGGTAACCGTTCCACTCACGGGAGACGAAAATCTCACTTCTGGGCATGCCTTGTTTACGAACAGAGGGTCGCCAACGAGCACGTGGTCGCCCACCTTGACAATCACCTTAGGGGTAATGCCAACAAAGCTTTCTGGCACCAAGCCATACGTCGCAGAGCTTCGCGACGGCAGTTTCTTTTCCTTGGCCCTGCCTTTCAGGTTTATATCCAAACCCTTGCGCAACTTAATTACATTTGCCATAGAAAATTCATAATTGTAAATTGGTAATATTATTTCGCATCCCATCTCCAATCTTGGCGTCTC
>QWBY01003748.1_pt1 | contig 11226 bp, 4 predicted proteins | sample 1972471 | NCBI WGS metagenome assembly QWBY01 (sample SAMN09866722, study PRJNA288562) | Human gut metagenome isolate term6_stool, whole genome shotgun sequencing...
CCGAGGTAGCGCTCCAGGTCGAAGCCCCTCACCGGCCAGGCGCCCCTGGGGAGCCCGAGATTCTTCCACATATAATAATAGGTGGCAGCTCCGGCTGCCGCTGCGGTACCCGTCAGGGCTATCAGTAGATCTTTTGCTTTCATATTTCTCTCTTGTGATGTGGACTCGGGCGTGGGTCGCCCGGAGATCCGTTGTTGATCATTCTTCTTCACCAAAGGTACAAAATTTGGACCATCGCCATCGCTCCTCGACTGAGTGGAGGAATGGTTACCTTTGTGGTATGAAGAGAAGCATCGAAATACTGGCGCCCGCTTCGTCCCTCGAGGGCGGTCGGGTGGCTCTCTCGGCGGGAGCGGATGCGGTCTATATCGGAGCGCCAAAGTTTGGCGCTCGGACCGCCGCCGGGGTCTCTATCGAAGACATCACTACACTCACCCGAGAGGCACACGAGGTGGGTGCCCGGGTCTACGTGGCGCTCAATACGATCCTGACGGATGAGCAGCTCCCCGAGGCGGTCTCGCTGGCGTGGGATCTCTACCGCGCCGGAGCAGATGCGCTGATCATACAGGACATGGGGCTGCTGATGGAGGAGCTGCCACCCATCCCCCTCCATGCCAGCACCCAGTGCCACAACGACAGCAACGCCAAGCTCCGCACCCTCGAGGCGCTTGGCATAGAGCAGGTGGTGCTCCCTCGCGAGGTAAGCACGGCGGATCTGCCGAGCCTGCTTGACGGGGTGGGGATACGGGCGGAGAGCTTCGTCCACGGTGCTCTCTGCGTCTCCTACAGCGGTCGCTGCTTCATCTCCGAGGCGTGCCGAGGTCGCAGCGCCAATCGTGGTGCCTGTGCTCAGTACTGCCGTATGAGCTACGATCTGGAGGATGCGTCGGGGAATAAACTCCTCACCGGGCAGCACCTGCTCTCGCTGCGAGATCTCAATCGGACCGAGATTGTCGAGGAAATGCTCGACCGGGGTGTCTCCTCACTAAAGATCGAAGGTCGGCTCAAGGACATCGACTACGTCCGTAATGTGACCGCCCACTACCGCCGGGTGGTGGATGAGATCATTGCCCGCCGCAGTGAGGAGTACTGCCGCAGCTCGTGGGGTGAGACAGCGCTCTCCTTTACCCCGCGCCCGGAGCAGACCTTCTCCCGCCGCTTCACCGACTACAATACGCCTCTCCGCCGACCCATACCGGTAGATAGCATTACCCCCTTTACCAATAAGAGTGTAGGGGAGGAGCTCGGCACGCTCATCGAGTGCCGGGGACGGGAGGTGGTGCTCCGACTCCGCGAGAGGGTAAAGGAGCTCAACAACGGTGACGGTCTCCTCCTCGTCTCTCCGGATGAAAAGGCGACTGCCGGTGCGCTGATCAATCAGGTGACACCACTGCGGGACAGGACCTATCGGCTGAGGCTCTCCGGATCGGTCGAGATGGCTCCCGGGGCGACGGTCTACCGAAACCTCAATCATCAGCTGGATCGGCTCCTCAGGCGTGACGATGCCTCGAGTCGAAAGGTTCCTATTAATATGGAGTGCGAAGCGACGCAGCAGGAGATAGTCCTCCGTGCCGCTGTCGTCGAAGCGCCCTCCATTGCTGTCGAGGTGCGGAGGAGGATGACGCTGGAGCCGGCGCAGAAGGATCCCTCGGCGAGGCTTATCGACACGCTCTCAAAGCTCGGCGACACGCCCTACCGGGTTGAGCGACCTGAGCTGAGACTTCGGGGACTCTACCTCCCGCCCTCAGTGGTGACGGAGCTGCGGCGAGAGCTTATCGATCAGCTATGCGAGGCTTGCCACCGAGCGATGACCGAGGAGCGTGACCGCCGGGGGGAGCATCTCCTGGCGCGGAGGCGGGACTTCCTCGGCAGCGTACACTCGAGGGAGGAGTCCGGTCTGCCGGAGAGGCTGGACTTTACCTATAATGTCGCCAATCGGCAGGCGGAGCAGCTCTACCGCCGACTCGGTGTGACGGGAGAGATCGCTCCGGCTATGGAGGTGGCGATGCCTGAGGGACCGGTGCCGGTGATGTTTACTCGCCACTGCCTGCTCCATCGGCTGGGCTACTGCACCCGGGAGGGCAAGCGGCCGCCCTTTATGCTGCCCCTCTACCTCGTCCGCGGTCAGGAGCGCTTCCGCATCACCACCGACTGTCGCGCCTGCCGGATGATCCTCTGGCTCGACCGGTAGAGGGTAATAGTACGACTGCAAAGATAGCCTCGCCACGGCAGCCGCTTGTCTCTTTTTTGCATCTCGAGCAGGGGTGACGCATTTGAGCGGCACAGAAGCCATTCAACTTTTTATGAAGAGTGGGGAACGAAGCACCCCTTGCGGGTGCCCGATTCATAGCCACAGGTCGAGGGGCGTAGCCCCGACGACCCGTGGATCAGCCATCACAGGCGATCGCGACCCCGCTAGGGTGTCGCACTGATTGACTGGATGGTAAGTGCGACACCCTAGCGGGGTCGTATATCTTTCTCGTCGTCCTCCCCCGCGGTCATCGGCACTTCGTGCCTCGACGCGCGGGCTAAGGAACGATGATCCCTCCGGGGCTTCGCCCCTGCGGGATCGGCATGCGGTAGCAGCAGGGCTGGGATCAGTCGACAGGATTGCACAGCGACAGGGATTATCACTTGTTTATGGAAAGAGGGGCGCAGTACCATCAGAGTACTGCGCCCCTCGCTATTAAGTGAATCCGGACGTTACCAGCCGGGGTTCTGTTTCAGATTCTCCTCACCATAGACATTGATCTCCCGCTGCGGGATTGCCCAGACGATCTTCTTGTAGAGCTCGGTGCCGGGCTCTACGTCGAGGGTGAAGTATCCGTCGGCGAGATAGTCCTTCAGCGCACCAGCTTCCTTCATCTTCTGTGGCGCCATACGCTTGACGGGGAGGTTCCAGCGGCGGAGGTCCCAGAGACGGAAGCCCTCGCCCACCAGCTCGCGAAGTCGCTCGTCCTGGATATCCTTGAGGAGCGCATCGCCGGAGGTGGTTACCGGCTTAAGTCCGCGGGAGGCACGCAGAGCGTTGAGTGGCTTGAGTGCATCCTTGCCGGCATAGAAGCCCGCCTCGGCGGCGATCAGGTACTGCTCCGCGATGCGGAAGACGCGGGGCTTGTGGTAGCCATTAGGCACACGCCCGTACGTGGGGTCATCCTTGATGGTTGCATACTCAGGGTTACCCTTAAACTTCTGGAGAAGCACCATCTCGTTGAGGAAATGGGTATCAAAGACCTTGACATCCGGAGCGAGGTAGAAGTAGACGTCGTAACGGAGGTCGCCCTCCTCGTACTTGTCAAGCAGTCCCTGAGTCGGGAAGTAGGTCGGAGAGTGGTAGTGCTGAGTCCTGCTTAGACCGTAGTAGGATCCCCAGGTATTGGGTTTCTCATCCGGCAGTGAGATCTCCAGGATTAGGATCTCCTCACTGGAGGTGTCGTGTACCCACATGTCCTCAAAGGCCTCCTTGGTCGGCTCGACAAGTGGATAGGTGCCACTCTGGATCAGCTCCATCGCTGTGGCGTACGCCTTGTCGTACTCCTTCCGCTCGAGGTAGACTCTCGCCTTGAGTGCCTTGACGGCATCGACGGTGAATTCACTATTCTCGGCGTGAGGCTTGCGGACCACCAACTCCTTCTCTGCGAGCTCCAGATCCTTGAAGATCTGGTCGTAGCACTCCCGGACCGTATTTCTGGTGACGCGGCTGCTTACGTCATAGGTCGTGACGAGCGGCACACCGAGATCGGTGTCGGCAGTGGCGGCATTGTAGGGTATGCCGAAGCGAAGCAGGAAGTTATAGTAGTAGTAGGCGCGAGCAAAGCAGGCGGTGCCGATGAAGAGGTCGATGTCGTCCATCTGCCCCTTTAGCTCTGCCTTCTCATCCTCGTCGTCTGTCTTGTCATACTTCTCCTTCAGTGTCTCCTTTACCTTATTGTAGTTCTCGATGGTGAAGTTGACGTTCTTCAGAGTGGAGTAGTACATCTGGTAGCAGGAAGCGAAGGTGCCTGCACTTGCATTAAGCTCCAGCCAGCCGTGAAGTCCTGGTGCGCTATTACCCCAGTCGGCCTGCGCATTGAAGCAGTCAGCCATTATCTCCTGAGGGGCGGCGAAGGTGCCTCCTATTCGGTTGCGGAACTGTGCCATGACGCCCCTGTTGTAGGCAACGGCATCCTCATAAGTCTCAAGAGACTTTTCCAGGGGGATTACCGAAGTGGGGTAGCGATTGAGGTCGCAGCCGGTCACAACCACGCCTGCCAAGAGTAATAGCAAGACTCTTGCGGCGGTTTTCCTTAGTCTTGATGTCTTGTTCATAACAATCATTCTATTGGCAAACGTTAGAATTTAATTTCTACAGAGCCCAGGATTTGCATCGTGGCAGGGTTCATACCATAGGCAAGGTTAGTATCAGCCTCGGGATCCGACCCGGAGTACTTGGTAAAGGTGAGTAGGTTACGTCCGGTAAGGCCTAGCTTGACGCCCTTGAAGAATGTCTGTTGCTCCAGGAAACGTCTCGGCAGATCGTAGCCCACGGAGAGACTCTTCAGGCGGAGGAAGGAAGCATCCTCCAGGAGTCGGGTATCAAATTGCATCGTTGCCTCGTACCTCGTCATATCAGGCATTATTGTGCGGTCACCAGGCTTCTTCCAGAAATTGACACTATTCTTTGATGTGTTCCTATTGGGGAACTTTTTGGGGTTGAGGGCGAAGAAGTTGTCGTTATTCACCATGTGCTTCCCGAGGAAGAAAGAGAAGTCAGCTGAGAGGAAGAATCCCTCGTAGTAGGCGTTGAGACCGAAACCTCCACGGCAGGGCGTGCGGTAGGGGACACCGGTATTTTGCTGGAGTGCCTCCTCGTTGAAGTCGTATCCGGTGGTGATGTTGTTGTCGTCCTTATTCAGCTTACCGACATCCTCTCCCGGATTGTACCACTCAGGGTCTCCGGTCTCGGGATTGACCTGCTTGAAGATCGGCATCAGGAACATCGCTGGCTTACCTACCTGGTAAGCAAGCATATAGTTTGTCATCACCCAAGTGTCGAGACCCTGGAAGAGCTCCAGCACCTTGTCCTGGTTGTAATTGATGTTTCCGTAGACTGAGGCGTAGTTGCCACGGCGACCCTTCCAGACATCGACGTCGACCCTGAAGTCAAAGCCCCTATTCTGGTAGGTGCCGACGTTTTGCGTATTGGTGGTGATACCGGTGGTGTAGGGGTAGGGTACATCCATCACCATGTCGGTGGTTCGGCGATCGTACAGCTCGAGGTTGATGCCGAGTAGATCAAAGAGTCGGACATCAAATCCGAGGGTGGTCTTCTGCTGTTTCTCCCAGGTGAGGGCTGGATTTCCGGGACTGATGATCACGCGTGAGGGCTCTCCGCGATAGGGATTGGAGACACCTGCGCTAGCAAAGAAGTCATAGCTACCGAGTCCTGCGGAGTTTCCCGCCGTACCGGTACTAATCTTTACGTCCAGGCGATTGAGCCAGCTGACATCGGCGAGGAAGGCTTCCTTCTTGGCATTCCACTTGATACCGGCACTCCAGAAGAGAGCATTGCGATGCTTGGGAGGGAACTTTGACGAGGCGTCGTTGCGGACCGAGAGGTCGATGAAGTAGCGATCGAGTAGACCGTAGGAGAGACGACCGAAGAATGAGAGATAAGCATACTGACCAAAGCTACTTCCGATGGAGCGCTTCTCCTTGTCAGTTACTTTTCCCAGGTGCATCAGTCGGTAGTCCTTCAGGCCCGACCCGGAGGCGGAGAAGCTGTTGCCGTCGTAGCGATTGAACTCGTGACCCGCCAGAAGTGTGAAGTCGTGCGTGTCAGCGAGATTGAAGTGGTACTCCGCCGTATTGGTAAACGTCCAATCGATCCCGCGAGAGTATTTGTCTGACCGAGAGCCATTGCCGGGTGACCACATGGCACGCGGGTCTTTCACTGTGTTGCCATAGTAATTGGAGAAGTCGAGACCGATGTTGCTCCTCAGCGTCAGACCCTCAAGAGGTCGTATGGTGACGCCAAGGTTGCCGAGGTATTCGAAGGTTCCATACTCCTCCTTATACATATCTGCCACATAGTATGGACTGTATATATTGGCTCCCGGGATCCTCTCATCGTAGTAAGGCTCACCATTTTCCTTGTATGGGGTGTAGAAGGGTGAGATCCAGTAGAAGAGTCCTCCATCGGAGTAGTTGCTCCAGCCGGACTGAGTGGAGATGGAGTTGTCGTAGTAGATACCGTTATTGAGGTAGAAGGAGAGCCAGTCATTGACCTTCGTCTGGAGGTTGGCTCTCAGGTTGTCCTTCGTATAGAGTGAGCGTCCGGCGAAGAGTCCCTCCTGATAGAAGTGCTGACCGGAGACATAGTAGGTGGTGTTCTTGGATCCTCCTGAGACTGATACGTTGAGGTTGACCGTCGGGGCGTTTTTCCTAAAGAAGAAGTCTGTCCAGTTGGTGTCATGTGGAAATGCCTTGCGCAGCTGGTCCACTGCCTTTTGGCTACGGATACCAGTCTCTACCCAAAACTTTGCCAGCTCATCTGCGCTCATCATGCTGTTGTAGAATGTCCGGTCTGCCAGGTTGCTGACGCCGTACTGGGCATTGAGGGTGACGGTCGCTCTCTGACCGGCCTCTCCTCGCTTGGTGGTGATGAAGATCACACCATTGGAGGCGCGGGAGCCGTAGATGGCGGTGGCGGAGGCGTCCTTAAAGATCTGCACGCTCTCGTAGTCGTTAGGATTGAGACCCATGATCGTTCCCTGTCCCACCGGTACGCCATCGAGGATGTACATAGGCGTAGAGGAGAGTCCGAGGGAGCCGTAGCCGTGGAGGTTGATGGTGGCCAGCTCACCCGGCTCACCCGACGAGGTGGAGACGGAGAGTCCGGCGACCTTACCCTGCAGTCCCTCGAAGACATTGGCGACAGGCTTAGACTCGAGGTCCTTGGAGTCTACCTTGACGATGGAGGCGGTGGTGGTGCTGATGGCACGACCTGAGCCGTAGCCCATTGCCACCACTTCGCTTAGTAGCTCGGCGTCGCTCTGCAGGTAGACCTTCATCCCCTGCTTTGCCTTCACCTCTACCGTCTTGTAGCCGATGTAGCTGATGACGAGCAGCTCGCCCTCCCGTGCGCGGATGGTGAATGCTCCGTCGATGCCCGATTGTGTTCCGACCTTAGAGTCGCTCTTGAGCCTGATCGTCGCACCGATGGCAGGCTCCTTCTGATCATCATAGACGACACCCTTGATCTCTATGCGCTGTCCTAGGGCGGCCAGCGCTGAGAGGAATAGGGTCCCTATGAGGAGTAGCAGTTTTCTCTTCATAATGTGTGGGTATTAAAGGAATGAAACAATAGTGAAGTCTCTGTAGGGTGCAAAAAGCACTTTGCCGCACTCTCCGGGCTGATCCCGGTGAGGCGGCAAAGTGCAGCGGGTATGAAAAGGAAGAGACCCGACTTGCTACAATATATATATATGGAGATCCCGTATCGGATACCGGCACACACATCCTCTCTGGAGAGTCTGTCGATCTCTCCGCAGACAAGGGATAATAAGTGTGGTAGATACCCATCTGCATAACAATTCCCGGACTTCCGGATCGGTGTTACTGTGATCTCATGCCCAAAGTTGTCTAAAAATTCCCAAACAACCAAGAAAAACCACAATCTTCTGCAAAAAAGTAATCGGGCGCTGCGGCTCCCTCGCCCCATGTGGCGGAGATGCCAGAGGACCAGAGGGATACGAGCCTACCCGGTCAGGGGCAAATCTATTACCGATATTAGTGAAGACTAAACCCGATAATAGATCTCACTAATACCGGGTTTAGTGATGACCATTATCGGGAGGGTCGGACAAGTCGGACGGGTCAGGGGTGACGCATTGTGCATCGGGGTAATCATATACCATGGGGGCTCATCCGTGAGGCACCCGAAGGGTGCTCGCTCCATAGGCATCGGTCATCCGCGAAGCGGTGACCGATGTACAGAGACCCTTCCTTACCCCATCGACCCCTTGTGGGTCGCCGAGCAGAAATCCTCTTTCTCGGCGACCCGCAAGGGGTCGAGGCCTAATGCGTTCGCTTATACATCGGTCTTCGGCACTACGTGCCTCGACCGATGCCTATGGAACGGGCATCCTTGCGGATGCCATCATGTTATCTATTTACTCGCGCCACCGTAACCCCAAGGATGAGGATCGCCCGGCTGCGTGGCACCCCGGCAGGGGTGCTCGTTTTTTAGACCGGATGTCGAGGGGCGCAGCCCCGAAGACTCCGGTTACCAACGGGTCCCCCAAGCCCCCGCGACCCCGCTAGGGTGTCGCACTGATTGCCTGACTGGTAAGTGCGACACCCTGGCGGGGTCGTATACCTTATATGCGTCATCTCTTCCCGGGGTCTTCGGCACTTCGTGCCTCGACACCCGGTCTAAAAAGCGATGATTCCTCCGGGGCTTCGCCCCTGCGGGATCGGCAGGAGGTAGCAGCAGAGCGGGGATCAGTCGAGGGGACTGCACAGCGACATTGAACATCACCTTTGCCGTTAAGCTCAAATGCGTCACCCTGGTACAGGGAGTGCAAGACACGGAAGGGTATAAAAAAAGGAGAGAGGGCCGCATAGGACTCTCTCTCCCGGAGTGGATTAGGGATGGTCGCCTTACTCTAAGCGACGGGCACCATCACCGATGATGACGGGGTAGACCTTGGGGGCGTGACCAAACTTCTCCTTATACGCCCTGGTGGCGCGGGCGATGAAGCTGTCGTAGATCTCATCGCGGACAAGATTGATCGTGCAGCCGCCGAAGCCTCCGCCCATGACCCGTGAGCCGGTGACTCCGCTGTGGAGTGCCTCGAGGACGAGGAAGTCCAGCTCCTCACAGCTCACCTCGTACTTCATCGACAGTCCCCAGTGGGTCTGGTACATCTTGCGACCTACGGTGGGGTAGTCGCCGGCCTTGAGCGCATCGGAGACCACCAGCACGCGATCGATCTCCTCGATCACGTACTCGGCTCGGAGCGCATCCTCGGCGGAGACCTTGTCCCGGATGCTGTCCAGCATATGGAGGTCGGCATCGCGGAGGTACTCGATCTTGCGGTCGGGATAGGCCTCACGGAGAGCCTCCACCACATGCTCGCAGGAGGCTCGGCGCTGGTTGTAGGCGCCGGAGGCGAGGTTGTGCTTCACCACCGTGTCGATCAGGACAAGGCGGTAGCCCTTAGGCTCCCAGGGGAAGTACTCGTGCTCCAGCGAGCGGCAGTCGAGGCGCATGATGTGCCCCGCCTTGCCGAAGACGCTGGCAAACTGGTCCATGATCCCGCAATTGACGCCGATATAGTGGTGCTCAGTCATCTGACCGGCGATGGCGAGGTCGAAGTCGTCCACCTTGCCGTCACCGAAGAGCTCGTTGAGCGCCCTGGCGTAGCAGCTCTCCAGTGCGGCGGAGGAGGACATGCCTGCCCCGAGCGGCACATCGCCGGAGAAGGCGGTGTCGAAGCCCTGTACCGGGACGCCGAGCTTCTGCATCTCACGGCTGACGCCGAAGATGTAGCGCGCCCACTGCTCCTCGGGAGCGTCCTCCTCCGTGAGACCGAAGGAGGCTCTCTCGTCGAGGTCGATGGCGAAGGCATTGATACGGTCGGTGCCATTGGGACGGATCGCCGCCATGATGCCGGTGTCGACGGCGCCGGGGAAGACGAAGCCCCCGTTGTAGTCGGTGTGCTCACCGATGACATTGATCCGACCGGGGGCGAAGTAGAGGTTCACCCCTTCTGTATGGTCATAAGCCTGCTCAAAGGCGGCTCTCACCTTTTCTCTATTTCTCATAAGGACTCAGGCTGCAGTGTGGGTGACAGGGATGTCGGTCTTATTGGGCTTGCACCCCCAGAGGGCGTAGAAGAGGATCCATGCCTCACCGATGGCGACGAGGATCCAGGAGATGTTCCATCCGATGCCGTCAGCCATCGCGCCCTGGATCACAGGGAGAAGCGCACCACCGAAGCAGCCCATCATCAGGATGCCGGATGCCTTGGAGGTGTAGCGGCCGAGGCCGTTGAGGGAGAGGGCAAAGGTGGAGGGCCACATCACGGAGTGGAAGAGACCGATGGCGCAGAGGAAGTAGGGATTCTCCGTCACCATGGCGAGGATCACGAGGATCAGAGCGGCGAGGGAGGCGACCATCAGCTGGGTGCGGGCGCTGACCTTATTGAGGAAGCTGCCGACGAAGCGACCAACCAGCATACCACCCCAGTAGAAGGAGGCAAGCGTAGCGCCGAGCTTGGCAGCCATGGCGAGGTCATTCATCGCATAGAGGACGATATTGGCACCTACGCAGACCTCCACACCGACGTAGAAGAAGAGGGTCACCAGCCCGAGTGAGAGCTGACGGAAGGACCAGACGCTATCGGGGAGCTTCTCGTCGCCGGAGGAGACACCCTCGATCTCGGGGAGATTGATGCGGGTGAGGGCAAAGACGATCACCGCCACGAGGATCATCAGGCAGAGGATCGGCAGGTAGAGAGAGGTGATATTGACCTCCAGACCGCTCTTTCCGCTAAAGATCACGTAGGCGACGAAGAGCGGACCGAGCGTGGTCATGAGGGAGTTACCGGTACCGGAGATATTCTGACGCTGTACGCCGGTGGTGCCGGGGACGTCGCAGGCAACGAGGTAGGGATTGACCACCGCCTGGAGGTAGGTGAGCGCCGTACCGGCAACAAAGGCGGCGATGAGGAAGATCCAGTAGGCGATCGGGAGGGTTACGCCTGCCAGGTGAGACCGGTGAAGTCGCCGGACTTAGCGGTATCGACGGCAAAGTTGCCCGTCTCAGCCGCAACGGTCTGCATGGCAGCGATGCTTCCCTGACTCTCGATAGACTTCGCCTCATTGATTGCACCCTCAAAGCGGGGCAGGTCGAATGTGTCAAAGCACCAGGCGGAGCACATATAGATCGCAAAAGCGACGATCAGGATGCCGAGGCCGAGGATAAGAGACTTCTTGTACCCATTCTTCTCGATATACCGGGTACTGATCGGTCCCATCACTAAGTAGGCGAGGAAGAAGGCGAAGTTGAGCGTCGTCGTCAGCGTATTGGTCATGCTACCGCCCTTGATGAGGTAGGCGGCCTGCATGGGAGCCTGGAACTGCTGATTGAGGTTGGTGATCAGGCCGATCAGAGCCATCAGCACCACCATGATGATGAAGGGCACCAAGTAATTGGGCTTCGTCTGATTGTACGTTTTA